>VTLG01008029.1_pt1 | contig 18969 bp, 18 predicted proteins | sample 4694571 | NCBI WGS metagenome assembly VTLG01 (sample SAMN12604809, study PRJNA352737) | marine metagenome | biome: ENVO:00000447; feature: ENVO:00000209|ENVO:00000569|ENVO:01000036; material: ENVO:00002151; isolation source: viral sequences binned using virsorter ...
CATGTGTCCGTGTCCGTGTGTGTCCGTGCGTGTGTCCATGCGTCCGTGACTGTGAATCATGACTGTGAATTTAAAAAAAAAGAGACAAGACTATGAAGTCTTGAATCTTCCGAATAACTTTGTTAATGCTTCAGGATCAGTTAATACATCATTAGGTATTGTGTCCCAATCTGTATCAATAGCAATCCACTTAAGTAAGCGTCCAAGCTGTTCATTCTCAGCCTTAGATATACCTACAACACCTACTTTCTTTTTCTTTACAGGTGCCTTAGTTGTTACTTTAGCTTTAGGCTTCTGATGTAAAATTGTACCCTTGAATACATCATTTACATTAGTAACTGGTGTGATTGTTTGTGACATTGATTTAACTCCGTGAATAAATAAATAAATTAGTAAACTTCTGATACTTTAGTGACAAAACGCATAGGATTAGTAACTAATAGACCAACAGCATCTTGATTAAATGTATTAATGAATGCATCGCATACATCAATGATCTTATCACGATACTTAGTGGTAACTGTTACCAACTTGGTTGACTCCCTAGAGCCCTTCCAAGCACCCTCGCAATCCTGTACGGTATAACCTGCAAATGACATGCCTATCACGTCTTGGAAGCTATTCCATGAGTCTTGTGAGATGGTTCCAGTTGGCGTATTGAGACCAAAGAACATTTGGTATGTTTGTTTCATGGTTGACTCCTTTGCTTATGTACTTAATATAGCTCGAATGGGATTGGATGTCAATGAATTTGTTGAGTCCATCACATCTTGCTTTGAGACTGATGAGGTAGGTGGCTTAGAATAGCACACCCACCGCAAACACAATGAATAATAAATAGAATAGGATTGTGCGTTGTTCATGTAAATGATTAGCTGCAATCAGCAATTCATTCTTATTATTCTTTAGTGTGTACTTCATAGCCATGACTTCCTCCTACGATTAACAGTACTAGGTAATTGTTTAACTGTAACAATCTTACCTTGTTGCTGCAACTGTTGAATAGTCATTGCAAGTTGATAGTAATAGTTCTTGTTTTTCATTATACGAAATGGAATACCATTAGATAAGTGAATACAATCGGCAGTGGTGCTAATAATAAAATCATAGTACCTCAGTGTTTACAATTTAGAGAATAAATCTCTAACGAGACTACGCAGAATTGAACTGCGACCATGTGCTAGACAGGCACTTGTACTGACCATTATACTATAGTCCCAATGTGAGAGATAAAGACATTATCAATTCAAGGTAGGTAAATACATCTAGCCTTTGACTTGTCACTCCTCAATCCGTGCAACCTGTAAAGCAGTAAGTATTCACTTTATTAAACCTCTCACGAATGTGATCTTCAAGGATAATACTTGGTCAGCTATTGGTGAGCAGTAAGCTCTAACTTAGTTTACAGGAGATTTCTAGATAATAGTTGGATGTTTATCTCTCACTTGAAACTTACACCTATTCCTGTTAACTTGATGTTTAACTAGGTGGCTTATCGTTTCATGTACTCATTATAAGCCTTCGATTGGAGTAGCGCAACCATTTGTTTTGATTCGCATACATCTCATCTTGGTCTTGAATGAGACGAGAGCAGATGTCTGATCCGAAGATCTCAGGGATGCCCCTCGTGTACTCATTATAACCATACCATTCTGAGAATGCATGAGATTGTCAGCAATACCACATGATTCTCATGAATCTCATAAGACTCACGGTGTGACTGTGAATCTCAGGGTGAGACAGTATCATTCTCAAAACGCGACAGATCGGCTGGGATTTAAGACTCATGCGACTCACTTTGGTACAACTCCGGTCTCATCTTGTGTCTCAACTGAGAATACTGAGACCCACTGGGGGGAAGTGCGTCCGTGCTATGACGTTATATGGCTTCAGAAATTTGTACCAAATATTTAGGGTCAAGATCTGCTGCATTAATCAGTTTATTACAGTTTTCAGCTTGTAATCGGTGCCATTCGGTAGTATCTTGATGTAAAAGCTGTCCCATTAGCTTTACGTTACACATTATGGGTCTATTCTCGTATACTGAGCATAAACCGTCTTCATTTAGCATAGAACAGGAGCCATCGGGGTTAATATCGTACGGAAAGCGGTCTATTAAGTCTTTAATAACGGTTGGGAAGGATTCTGAGCTAGATAATATGTCTTTTATGTGTCTACAGCACTGACCACACTGAGTACAGGGGAAATCAGTCATTATAACGGTAATTCCAGTTGAGTTTGCGGTATATAGAAGGTATTTGGTTTATTTTTACGTATTTGGCAGACATAGGTGGTCTTATCAGGTCTCTGATAGGTCATATCTGACTCATGACTGTTTAACAGTAACATACTGATAATACGGTCTTCTTTATTAATCATAAGTTGGGGGTTAGTGGAAAGTGTTATAGGAATATCAAATGATGATATTAAGATAAGAGGGAATTGTTGGTCGATAGATCAACGGATTCCCTCTACAGGGGCTGGGTCCACCCTTCCCTTCCCCTGTATACGCCAGCTGTTGCGTTAAACCCAAGTAGGGACTGAAGTTTGGTCTTCTAGATTATTAGCTTGGTCTCTTTGCTGTCTATTCATGCCTAATACAAGATGATTAGCGGATCTATGAGGTGAAGTTAAGAAATCATCTAACATAGAGTTCCATTCTTCACGTTTACGTAGTCTAATAGCGTCATGGGCATTAATAGACATAGCATCTGTGAAGTATTTAACTCCTTGAGCTAGACAGTCTAATCTGTCGTCATGTTTAACTGCACCTTTTTCTCTACACATCCTACTCATTTGGTAGAATAGCATGTATAGTAGTCTTTTTTCTGGAGCTTCGTCTTTATTAGATCTATAATCCCACTCTATAACCGACTTATCAACCACCAATCGGTGCTGATTAAGGACAGGTTCAAGAGAATCAATAATACGATCTTCTTTCCGTACGTTAGCTCTAACTTCTTCAACATCTATAGCTAAGTTTGCTTGTTGTAAGTGTTTTTTAAATAGTTCGCATACAATACCATCACCAAAGTTTGTCTCGATTACTAACTTAGTTACTTTATACTTTCTACATCCACGTAAAATGTTAAGTAGTGTATCGTCGCTGTAACCGTCTCTATAGGCTCTCATTTCATGGAGGTATAGGATTCCATTCTTTTGGCTAATGAAGGCTGCTGCAGTCTCATCTGTGCCCCTTCCAGAGGGGTCTACGGAGCAGATGGTCTCGGTATAGGGAGTCCATTCCCCGTTGAGTTGCATTGGGGAGTAAAAATAGTCTCCCGGTAAACCGACAGTTGGTAGTTCCTTAATAACGTTTGAGGGATCAGAACACCAAATGACAGTATCGGGGGCAGTACTAGGATTAACGCTAGTAACCACAAGATCTGCCATTTTGAGGGGGAATTTTTCAGCATCTGATAGGGAGGTATCGAGTTGGAATTGAAGCATATAGTTAGACCTACCCATAGATGCTTCACGTTCTATGAGGTCTTCGTTATCGAATCTGTCTGGGTCTGTTACGCCCCATTCTTCTACACCAGCTTCGAGATCTTCTTGGATCTGAGGAGCTAGTAATCCTTCGTATTGACTAAGTTTATCCTTTCTAGGATAGCGAGACGGCCAAACAAATGGACGATAGCTTCGCTCTGCCAACTTACGATAAACAGTAAAAGTAGTCTGAGGAGTCCCGAGATACATAATACGGCTATCAGATTTCGGCGTGAGGATGGACTCGGCTTCAGTACAGAGTTGTAAGAGTTTTTCACGCATTAACTCCGTCATGGAATTTCCAGGAACCTCTATGTCGTCCAAGATCATTAAATCGGCGCGACTTCCTGTTAGCTGACCAGTTATTCCCACCGACTTTACGCTTGGGGCTTGGTGTGGTGAACAGTTTACGTCGAAGCTGATGCGACTCCAACGTGAATCGTCTGATTTCGGTTGTAGATGACTGAGCCATGGAGTTTCAATAATTAGTTTTTGTAAGAAGATTGACATGTTATCTGCTCTCTCTTTAGAGGCAGATATGATCATAATTTTTCTTTCTGGATCGTTAAAGAGAGTCCAGAGGACGAAGGCTCCTGTGATCCACGACTTTCCAACGCCACGGAAAGCTTGTATTTGAAGACGCTTAGGGCCATGTTGAAGATAGTCTGCGATTGCATATTGTGCACGGGTAGGGGACGGGAGGTTTAGTTGTTCCCACAGGGCTTGTAGGAACAATTTGAAGTCACTTTGTAAGGCTAATAATACATCATTCATGTGGTATGGTTTTAAATTTAGACTGTTTGTCTAGATTGTAAGCTTCTTTTGCCTCGATGTATTCTTGACGCATAGCATCTTCATACTCTTCAGTGAAGCTTTGGGGCATTGATTCAGTTTCGGCCATAGTTACATTGTAGTAAAGTTTGTGTCTTGTTTCTTACCTCTTTTAAATATAGAATTTTCATTAGAGTATGCATCATTTATAATACCTTCGTAATCTACGTCTAGTATACGATCTGTTATACCTTTACCAGTTAAACCTTCAGTAAATGCGTCAGCTGTATCATAGACACCATAAGCAAGTAGTGCAGTACCAGCATAAGGAATTATTTTACCTGCAGCACCTTTACCTGCAAAATGTGTAGCACCTTTTTTACCAGCCATTTGCATAGCTTTTTTCCAACCAAGCTGAGCACCTTTTAGACCGCTAGATGTTACACCACCACCAATTAAGTCTTTACCGATACCTTTAACTGCTCCTGTAACATTAGACATATTACCTTCACCTGAAGCTAGTCTGCCTGCATGGTATCCAGTTTCAGGATTTAAAGCAGCAAATCCAGCTTCTCCAGCTAATCCTGAAACAGTTAAACCAGTACCTGCTATACCTGCTTTTTTCCAGCCTCCTTTATCTAAAGCTGGCTCTAAATCATCTACACCCGGCATTCCAGTTGCACGTTCAAATTTACTGACTCTATCCTCTCCAACTTTTATATAACGACCTGTTCTTTTAGATGGATCTAAGACATAACCCATATCTTCTGCAAGATTAATTAAGTCTTTATCTGTACCTTTACCTCCTCTAGATTCAAATTTTAATCTTCTATATTCGTCCTTATATAAAGGTATATTTTTATTAGGATCAGCTTCAGCTAATTCTCTAATATTATTAATCCGTTCTCTTCTTGAAAATACTTGATTAACATCATCTCCTTTAGATAATGCAAAAATATCGTCTAATTCTATTGCCTCTAGAGGGCCGAGAGAAGAATACATTCCATCTTTTTGTAATTGCCATGCATTAAAAAGTTCTCTATAATCTACAGGTAAACCTGCTTCTTGTAAGACTTTTTTAGGAATAAATTCTTTAGCACCTCTAGCTTGGTTTGCAAACCATGCTTCTAAAAAAGTAAATCGTCCTCCTTCTTTTTTTGGAAATAGATGACTTAGGTCTACATCTGTACTTTTTTTACCCGGTATAGCAGCATCTTCTAAATTAGCTTCTTCAAAGGCTTTGCCTAATTTTCTAAAAAAACTTTGTTCTCCTTTTTGACCAGCAATAAATTCTCTATACCATCGTTGGAAATTATCTGCAGTTCCGGGTTGAAACACCTTTCCGGGTAAACCTGTTATACCTTCTTTAGATTTTATATCAGCTAATAGTCTTTGAGGTATTCTAAAAGAATTAGTTAAAGCATCCATATATTTGCTATATGGAATAGGTATTACTTTACCATCTCTAACAGCTAATATATAAGGATCACCTCCTAATAATATTCTTCTATTTAATCCAGTACTAGCTTGAAGACCTGTTAAATTCTTTTTATTTTTACTTTTTAAATAACGTGAGGCTGCAGATTGACGACCTGATAATTGTGATGGATTTAGTGATTCAAAACTTGATGCTGGTTCACCAAAGAATTTTAAATCACCATAGTCTAGTGACATACTTACTTCCTCTTAGCTCCACCTCTGGCTCTATTAGTCTTACGACTCTCTATAGTAGTCCCACCTCCGGGTTTATGAGAGATATCTTGTTGAGCACCGGGTTTCTTCTTACGTCTGATCTTCATTAGCTCACGTCTGTAAGCTCGTCTTTCTTCTGAATCATTATATTTAGTATTATCCCTAACATGCTTTGCTCTAGCTTTAGGGTTACTTCGGTAGTATCTAGCTGTCCTACCGGGATTTGGACTAGGTTTTGGTGCCATAGAGTCTACTTTGTACGAGGTCAGGGTCTACACGTGGCATGATCTGTGCTAACTTAGCTAACGGAGTACCTTCAAGGGCAACACCAGTTATATCATTAGTCTTTAACCAATCACACGCTGCTTTTAAATCTTGGGTAGTAGCCTCGCCACTACGAACCCTCTTAAGGAATTCTTCAGTGACGAGGTTATGAAGTTCATTAAACTTCTCTTCTTTGGCTTTAGCCATTTAACTTAATAGTTTCTTTTTAACAATTTCTAATGCTTGGTCATCTAATTTATTATCAGTTCTAGCAACATAAGCTGTTAGTAAATCTATTACTAAGTTCTTTACTGCATCTGATTTCAAGAAGGCGAAAAGGATGGGCTTGATAATTAGGATCATTATTCTTCAGTGGATTTAGGGGTTTCTTTTGTTTCTTTAGCTTTAGCTAATTCCTTAGCTTTTAAATTTGATAGTGTACTCATTTTAAAAAGGTTTGTACCAAGGTTTACTTTTTTTTTCTTCGGGTGGCTTTGTTGATTTTAGATATGCAGATATAGCTATAACATCACTACACATACTTTCTACACGTGAACCGGGCTTCAGCATGAAACCTTTCTGTTGTAGTTCTGCACATTTAATTGCTCTGACTAGTTCATAGTCCAGACGCATCTTTTCTTCTTGCCTAGCAGCGATAGAGAGACATCGTCTTAATCCTCTACGATCTAATGGGACCATAAAGTTAATCTGTCCTCCCCAGTTCTCAGCCATAGTATAACTAGAAGGAGTCATTTCACCTCCATCTATATCAAACGGCTTTGTATGATTCCCCATATAGAATGGTGAGAAAGTCATAGTAGAGCCATTACAAGAGATGTTAGGTCCATAGTGCTGTCTTGACGGTGCTCCATTATTCTGGAATTGCACCGCTTGGTTGGTTACATTTCCCGTCGCAGCTGCTACTGGATTACTAACATTATTCTCTTCTGCTTTAACTGGTGTTATTGAGAGAAGACTGATAAGGATACCGTAGTAGAAGTAACGTCGATTTCTCGATCTATTACTTCTACGGATAATACCTGACTTGCTGCTCTTGTTACCACTTCTAACTCGAAAGGATCTCCAGCGGTATGTAGGGTGAATACTGAATCTGAATCGACTATACCTCCTGATGAGGCTGATGTATGGGTTATATTTTCCCCAGTCCATTTGTTTAATGCAGACCCATAGGTTGTGGTGGTTATCTCCTCCACGATCTCTTGAGTCGTTGTCGTTGTACTGTTCATCGACCCCTGAGTAAAGTTTGGGGTCACTAATTCTGCTCTCGCTACCGTGGGTGATGCCAGTAGGAAGAGTAAAAGCCATTTCTTCATTCTTCCTTTTTCTTTGCCATAGGGCAGTTTATGGGTGTACCTTTATCTTTATTGTTATTACCTGTAGACAAGCCGAATGTGGCAAGTGCTCCAGTAAACACACTGGCAACGAACGTGATATCTGAGTTACCAGCTTTCTTTATCATAGGCAATTCAACATAATTCATTGTAATAATAAAACCAGACCAAACTACAACACCCAGTCTAACGAATGTACCTAAGATTTGGATTTGGTGTTCTTGGTCTTCTGCTGCATCTTTGAGTTTGCCGAGGAGACCTTTTTTTTCTTCCTGTCTTCTTTCCATTTATCAATTTTCTTTTGTAAGAATTTCTGTACTTTCTTTTTAATTGGTTCAAATAAAGATGAAGTAACTGAAGTAGTTGCTACGGCTACAACAGCAGTAGTAACAGCAGTCACTACAACTGCTGTTTCAGGTACTGGCATCTTTATATCTAGAACTGGAATTTTTAAACTGGGTGGTTCTGGTTGTTCCGTTTTTTCTGATTTAACATCTTCAGGTGCTTCCAAATCAGTTGGAGGTACCACTATTGGTTTATAGGATGGTATCTTAGCTGTTGGAGGTCTAAAGTAAAGATAATCAGGTTTAGGTATATTGGCTCTAGGTAGATGTATCCCCAACGTCTTCAGATTCTACTTCTTCTTCATGTTGTTCTTCATGATCTTCACCGAGATTTTTTGCTAACAATTCTAATTCTGTTAACGCCCCGTTGATTTCACTTACTCTATTGATAAGTGAATTTCTTTCTTGTAAAAGTTTATTTGCTCTTTCTTGTAGTTGTAAATGCATGATGGATATGTGAGTGAATAATTATGATTGTACAGCTTTGCCTTTAACAATAGCTGCGTCTACTGCAGTGAAATCTTGAGTAGTCCAGATTGACTTAGTATTGTCATCTTGTTGTTTATAAGCTTTTACAGTTTCTAAATGTTGCCAATTTCTTTTAATACGATGTTTCCATTCTTCGTCTGTTTCATTATCTTTTTTCGATGTTTGAGTGTTGATTACATTGACACTATCTTGTGCTCTTCTATAAACAGCAGCAATCATGTCATCAGTCCAGTTAGCCATTGAGTTTACTTTCTAGTGTGGTTACTTTTTCGGAGAGTTCTTTTACAGCCTGCACTAAGATAGGAATTAAATTTCCATATTTAGCTTCTAATTTCTCCAGATTTTTTGTTGAAACTAAATTTGTATAGTCAGTACTAGACGCAGCTTCTTCTGCTGTTTGAAGATCTTGTGCTAAGAATCCAGCTGCATATCTACCGTCTTTTATGTTACCATCTCTTGTTTCCCATTTAAACTTAACAGGACGAAGTGAGTTAACAAAATCAAGACCAGTTGGTAGATCTATTACTTCTGTCTTATCTCTTGCATCAGATAATGCTGAAATAGATTGATCATTACAACGTAAATCATCATTATTTGAGTTACCTAGTATTATTTCATTTGTTGCGTCAACAGCTGAAGCTGCAGCATCATATCCAATAACAATATTGTTTGAACCTGTCTCTAAATTTTCTGCTGCTTGATTACCTATGCAAACATTATTATCGCCATCAGTGATTGATTTACCAGCCTTATAACCAACTATAGTATTTTTGTCGGCATTTGATGTCATTGCCATCCCAGCCTGTCCTCCAATTACTGTAGAGTATGTAGCTGCTCTATTATCATTAGCTTTGAATCCAAGAGATACAGTAGAATATTGACTTGAATCTAAGCTAGTGAGATACATCATATTAAATGTATCAGTATTATCCTTAATATCTATCTTCCCTAATTCCCAAATTATCCCATTATTCCAGCTAGAACCTGTATCCACTATAAAGTCGTCATTTAGTGTGAAGGTCGTATTTCCATTACCAACACTAACATTCCATGCATGACCTATATTATGAGTAAATGCATGGCCTGACTTCATAGTTATTGCATGACCTGCATCAACCTGAAAAGCATTATCGGGTTCAATGTCTATTTGACCACTAGATTCCCACTTTCCAGAATTACCATCAAGATTTAATGCATGACCTGCAGTGATATTCAGCGCATGGCCAGTATCTATTGTTCCACTTGTAGTAGCATCAATATCAAAACTTGAACCAGCGTTAATATCTACTATTGCACTAGCAGTAATATCGACTTCTCCACTAGAATTTGCAACACTAGTTGCTGCTGGAGCTGCTTCCCAACCGCAATCTCCATTTGCATCAACGGTTAAAACGTGGTTATCAGTAGCTGTTGTAGATTTAAGACTAAAGTTACAACCGGGAATTCTGAACTTATCAATAGAGCCATTACCTAAAGTTATTTCGTTTGATACGTTAGCTGCACTTGGATCTGTAGCATAACCAAGACACATAGTATTAGTTCCACTGAAACTAGCTACATCCCCTGCATTAGCACCTATAATTGTATTATTGTTACCAGTACCATATTTAAAGGCATCTCTTCCCACTACTGTATTGCTTTCACCCGTAGTGAGTGTCTCTCCAGATTTAGCACCAATTATAGTGTTGTTATCTCCAGTCGTAAGAGCTTTACCACATTCGCATCCTATTAAGACATTCTCAGATTCACCACTAGCTAAAGCTGCACCTGCACTATAACCTGCAACTGTCGTACATCCAGTGTTAGAAAGAGATCCATTACCATAAAGATTGACATATTTTTCTCCTGTACCAGCAGCAGATATTCCAGTTAAAGCTGAACCGTCGCCACTGAAAGCAGTAGCTGTACACGTTCCAGTTACTGTTACACCAGAACTTGTTGTCGCTAGTTTTTGATTTGCAAAGCCACCACCATGAAATAACTTAACGCCTGTATCAGCGCCTATATGGAGGAAACCTGAACTACCATTATTAGCTTCTAATTTAACTTGTGCATTTGAACCTGTTGAATATAAATTTATATTTGAATTTGTTCCACTAGATGTAAGAGTAATATTTGAATTTGTTCCGCTTGCCGTTATAGATGAATTACTTGTACCAGAAGCAGTTAATGGACCAGTTGTTGCCGTTCCAGTTGATTCAATATTATGGAAGAATTTAGTTCTTGTATCATTTGTTTCAATTCTTTCATTACCTGCTACTTCAACAGACCATACATTATCTTGGAATCTCATACGTGTGTCGGTATCACCAGTATGTTTTATGTATTGAGATATATATAAATCATCATCAACTGTTAATTCTCCATCAACTTCTGCTCCTCCACTAGTAGTTTTAAATCTAAGGGTATCAGCGTAATACAATGAACAAGCTCCATTCTGAGAGAACTTAGCCATTGTCTCATTATCAGCCTGATTCTTAATTTCAAGCAGTGTAGTCTGAATTTCAGTGGCTTGCTCAGAATTCATCTTGATCATCTGAGATGAATCCATAGTTATATAACCTGCTGTAGTCGCTAGATTTATATATGTGCCTGCATCTATATCAACTTGTGTACCAGCTGTCATCTGAAGATTAGATGCAGCTTGCACCTCAACTCTTTGACTATTTCCACTTACAAGTTCAAGTCTATCACCAGAAATTACTTCAAGTCTATTACCTGATGTAGTTTTAAATTGATTTCCATCCCATGTTAAACCTGCTTCTCCTTCTAATGTATTCGCAGTATCTGAACCAGTGATGATTCTATTATTTGCATTATTATTGATCGTTGTACCAGTAACTGTTTGCCAAGTATTATCTCCACGTAAGAACGTAGAACTTGAAGCTGTACCAGTAGCTGATAGCTGTGCAATACCGATGGCATCATCTGCCATCTTAGCTAAAGTTACCTGATCATTTCCTATATGTGCAGTATCAATAGATCCATCTACATAATGTTCAGAATCTATAGAATCATTTGCTATCTTAGCATTTGTTATAGCATCATTAGCTATATATGCAGTAGCAATAGCTGTACCTTGCCATGTACCTGTAGCGATAGTTCCTAATGTTGTGATATTAGTTGTACCAGTCCAAGCAGCAAGCTCAGCATCAGTAGTTAAACCACTAACACTAGTGACAGCTTCTCCCCATGCACTACCATCATATCTATAAAGTAGATTATTAGTTGTATTATAGTATAGATCTCCTTCATTTAAGCTACTAGTTGGAGCAGATGAAGCTACTCTATATCTATCATTAAAGTCATTAATAGAAGTTAAGTTAGTTGCTACTGTATTAACATTAGCTATACTACCTCCTACGTTATTAACATTAGTTATAGCACCAGCTGTTGTATTAATATTAGTTGCATTACCAGCTACACTATTAACATTACTTATACTACCAGCAACAGTATTAACATTAGATATACTACCAGCAACTGTTGTTATCTCTGTAGCTTTAGGTACTTGTCTATGGAATTCATAAGTATTCAATGTAGATGTTGTCTCTACAATTAAACCATACCCAGCAGTATATGTAGTACTATTAGCTAGTCCATTAATAGTAACTGTTGAGTTACCTACTGTACCATTAGCAATCGTTGCCACTCCAGACCCATTGGAGGTGAGGTTACTAGCAAGAGCCTTGATACTAACAAGAGTACCTGAGCCATTATTGACATCAGGATTAGCGTTGGGAAAAGATGTTTCATTTGCTATAGGTACGAATCCACCGACATCATCTACTAAGTCAATTATCCTATCATCTATAGCTGCAGTAGAAGCTATATAAGCATCACTACTTTGCCAAGTAGCTCCATCTAATATAGTTTCTGCACTTGATTGTCTAAAGTATCTACCATCTGATGCAGAACTAGTTAAGAAAGATGTATCATTAACAGAAGCACTAGATTGCTCAGCAGCTGTGATAACAGTACTATTAGTTAGTTTAGTAGAATCTACTGATCCTGAAGCTATCTTAGCTGCAGTTACAGCACTATCAACTATCTCAGCTGTGTTAACTGCATCGTCAGCAAGCTTAGCATTAGTAATAACATTATCACCAAACTTAGCAGAAGTAACAGCACCATTAGCTATCTTATCAGTTGTTACAGCACTATTAGTTATCTCAGCTGTACCTACAGCATTATCTGCTAACTTTGCATTAGTAACTGCATTATCAACTAACTCAGCTGAATCTACAGCATTATCAAGCATCTGTGCATTACCAACTGAGTTATCAGCTATCTTAGCTTGAGTAATAGCATCATCTGTTATTTTAGCAGTAGTAACTGCATTAGATGTTAATTCAGTTGCACCAATAGAACTGGCTGCTATCTTAGCTTGAGTGATAGCATCATCAACTACTTTAGCAGTTGTTACTGCATTACCAGCTAGTTTTGCAGCTGATACAGCAGTATCTGATAGATGAGCTGTATCTATAGATCCATCAACATAGTGCTCTGAGTCAATAGAATTATCTGCTATCTTTGCATTAGTAACAGCATCTGCTGCTAGTTTAGCTGTAGTTACATTAGCATCAGCTATCTTAGCTGTGGTTACTGCATTAGATGCTATATCACCAGCTGCAATAGTACCATCTGCTATCATTGCAGAAGTTACTGATCCTGTATCTCCAGTTGTCACTACTGTACCAGTTACGTTAGGTAGAGTAATAGTACGATCTGCAGTAGGATCAGCTACAGTTAGTCTAGTTTCATATGCGTCATCTGTAGCACCTTCAAATATGATGTCTACATCTTCTGCCATGGTCATATCTCCGACCATGGTACCACCAAGGTTACTTAGATATCTAGCTGTAACTTCTTGTGTTGAGTATAAGTTTTGGGTGAAGTTATCATTTAGATCTTCTGACTTCAACGCTGAACCTGCATAGAAGGTAGCATTTAGGGCTGAATCATCAGTTTCTCTGTATATTTTTATTTTGACTCCACTAGCGGGAGCAGTATTAAATTGTACCGTTGTAGCATTAGCTAGGGTGAAAGCTGTTGTAACGGTTGCATCAAGCTGTGCTTTGACATCTGACGCCTTAAGATATGGAAATGTGAATGAGTAATTGGTGGTGGAGCCATTACCTATGTATGAGTTCTGTGTAACAGCCATAGAAGGTTATTTGTTAATTTTTAATAAGTTTTCTAGTTTTTGTCTATCTTCTAGTTCTTTCGCTTGTATTCTCGCAGCTTCTTCTACGTCACCTTGTTTCATTTCTGAATCAGCTAATTTCTGCATACGTATTGAATGTGCAATATCTGGCCTTTCATTTAAGAGTCGAAGTTCTGCTCTTTTCTGTGCCATCCTTACTATTTTATTAATCTCTTTATAAACAGGTAGATCATGTAAATCTAATATAATTCGTTCATTATCTAATTCAGCATTACTAAGACGATATAAACGTACGTTTTCAACTTCATGAGCATATCTCTTAGATTTCATTAATCTTTCTATTTGTTTATATAGCTTTTCCTCTCCTATATAACTTACTATTTGCTGACGTTCTTCAGCAGTATATTCATAAGCTCCTGAAGAATCTTTAGTTAACATAGACTGCCCTGCCCATCCTATATCTATTAGCCATTGCCTCCAAGGTTCTACTGGTTCACTAACGGGTATTGTGCTTATAGCATTCCATACTTTAAGAACAGGGTTGTTGACATCATTTATAGAATTACCTGTCCAAAAATCTATTTGATCAGGTAAAGTACTAGAAAATATAGGTAATCTATTAGCTATAAATTCACCAATTTCTCCTTCAAGATCTTTAAGTGTAGATGTTATAGAACTATTTAGCACTCCTAGAGCACCTGACATTGGTATTATAGATCTAGCAGCATTAGCTATCAGTCTATTCCATCCACTCAAATCACCATTAGTAGCCGCTATAAGAGGCTCCATACCTTGTAAAGGAGAATCACCAAGGAAGGTAGCTGCTAAAGTCCAAGTAAGCTTTGACTGCCAATTAGCAATCATTGCTTCATCTAGATCATTTGCGTAGTAACTGATATCTCCAAGAATAGTTAATACTTGCTCTACTCCGGGTATGCCTTTGAAGCTTACCCATTTATTACCTACTTTAATAGTCTTAGGTTCATACCCCATCTGAGTACGTTCTTTCTGCCTACGACTAGCATTATAATGACCATTACCTCGGATGTTACCTCCCATAGCATAGTCATGTAAAGTCTTAGTTAGGAGTCCACTGAAAGCTAATCTACCAGTATATTCAGCTCTAAGGTTTTTCCAAATAGCTTTAGCATTAGGTGTAGATGCCATATCTATACCATGTTCTAATAAAGCTTGTGCTATATCATCATCAGTTCTAGCCCAAAGAGTTTTAGAATACTTATTGATTCCGGGTACAAGAGTTAGTGGTGTCCATGATAAAGAGTTCTTAATCCAGTTACTACTCGTTCTAGGGAACATAAACATATGTTTACTTACTGGATAAGCAGTAGTTGCTTTATTTAACCAAGTAGCTAAACCATCATTAAGGTTTAACTGTATCTCCCCTGTCATAGCTTTTAGGGTAGCATCTTTTGGTAAACCATTCTCATCAAAGAAGTTCTTTATATGCTCTTTCTCTGCTTTTAATATAGCAGTTTCATCAAAGTAACCTAGTTCACTAAAGACATCATCATAAGCCTTTAGTCTAGATAAGAAATGAGCTTGATGAGTAGTAGAAAATACATCAGAGAATACCATGCCAGTCATACCATACCTTAAAGCAGGGTGATAAGACATTTCTCTTAGTAACTTAGCAGCGTCATATTGATATATTCTACCCCAATTACCTTCTGCTTCCCATAATGGTCTTGTTGATTCTACAATATCCCATGCTTTATCATCTTGAAATACGAAATCTTTTCTGTAGGATTTCATCATAGCTTCAGGATCTTTATGAGCCTTTTTCATCATTTCAAAAGCATCCTTTAAAGCATGTCTATTTGTTTCAAATACTGCTCCATTATAGTAGAATGATCTTCTTAATCCTTCAAAATCATCACTTAGACCCCATATACCATGACCTAATACACCAGTAATAGGTTTAACTATAAGTTGATATACGTTACCTTTTAATGCACTTACTGGGGCTTTACCACTTAGTACATTATTATATATAACACCCCATGCTCCTCTAGCAAATAAATTTAATTTGTTAGGATCAGGGCTTTTAAGTAATCCAGTAGGAGTTATCTGCTCAGCTGACCATTTCATCAATTTAGCTAAACTATCTACATCACCATTAGTATGTGCATAAGCATCAATTAAAGGTCTTAGAGCTGCTGGATTCTCTTTTTTTAATCTTTTTAATTCTTTGGTAAAGCGTAGGTTCTTAGCATGAATAGCATTCTCTGCAGAAGTAAATTCTTGAGTTAACTGTTCAATAACAGTATCTAGTTCTTTAGGAGGTACTTGGTCAAACCAGTTCTTATTCCTTAACTGCCAACCAGATATATATTTATTAAGAGCATACTCATCCATAAGGAATTGCATCTTCTCAATAATAAGATCCATAGCACGGTTATCGTCTACATAACCTTGGAAGTTTTGAATTGATTCTGCTATAGTAGCAGCCTCTCTACCTAATGTATCCATAACTCTAGCTGAAGATTCTGTTACTTCACGACCAAGATATCTATCTATTAGATCTCTCATTGCAAAAGCAGCAGCTCTAGCTTGCTCTTCGTTGAATACTTCTACTTTAAATGTACCAAGTAACATATTCTTAACATCTCTGTTCTCTAAGAATAGTGCTCGTAGGTCATCCATATTCTCTGCAGCTATGATACTTGTATAAATATCCCATGCTGCAGCATTCATTTGCTTCTTACTAAATCTAAACCCATCAACTATAGCATTAAATCTACCAGTATCTCTAGCTTCTTCAGCTACACCCATAACAGCTCCACGGCTGGTAGGGCCAACCATAAGACCTTTACGTTGCATAGCTTCTGTGATAACAGGTGCTGGATTTCCTTCTGTGGCACCTGTTTTTATAGCAGTAGTATCTACCATATTTTTAGCTACATTACCCGGTGGTATTGATAGTCTAGCTGATGCGGCTTCACTAACTATATTAGGAGTTATATCAAAATCAAATTCTAATTGCTCTCCAGTATCAATTTTACTTTTAGCTGCTGCAAGTGATTCCTCAGTTCTCTTTAATTCAGCTCTTCTAACTGCATCATCAAAACTAGAAACAACTCCTAGTTCTTCTTCAAGATTCATTAATTCATTAAGTAAGATATCTTCATTCTGCTTACTTAAAGATTTAGTACTGAGTATCTCGTTAATCTGTTGCATCCTGATTAGTTTATCAGGTTCTGCACTATCTAATAAGTTTAACTGTTTATATTTAACTGCTGCATCATCTAATGGCTCAAACCATTGCATGACTTTTGAACCAGTTCCTATATGCAGTGCTGCTCCTAAAGCAGTACCTACTATACTGAAACCAGCAGCATCAAGTCCACTTAGTATTTTATTATATCTAGGGCTATGGCTATCTAAAGTCTTAAAAGCATCAGGTATTGGTCTTGTACCTTTAGGTCCAAATAATTCAGGCCAAGTATCTGATACTATTCTTGCAATATTAGGTTCTTCTCCTACATCACTTAAAGTTATTACAGCAGCTTCTTGAGCAGAGAATAGACCAGTTCCAACTATACGCTTTTGCCATAAAGGTAATTGCATATTAGTTACTTTACCAGCAACAGCATTAGTACTGATCATAGATGGTAGTACTACTGAAAGGAAGCTTCTAAATTTCTGGCGAATAGGATCATCATATTTAGTCTTTTCATCATACCAGTCATCAAGGCGACCCAAACCGGGTAGTTCACCTAGAACATCCATACCGAAGTCAACCAGAGCTTGTCCTCCCATACCTAAGTTCTGCATTACCTCGCCGAAATTAGCTATGGAAGAAGCTGGACTCTCATGCCAAGACTTAACTCTATTCTTTTCGTATTCCTCATCACTATAACCGTAGTACTTTTGGTACCAAGCCTTCTCTAGAACTTTCCTATTAGGATCACTGCGAGACGTTTTTTTCCAAGTATTATATTCCTGTTGCATTATCTCTTTATTTTTAGGATCAGAAATATCTACAGGAGTATTCTCCTTTTTTTCTTGTTCTTTTTCAACTAAAGGTACAGTTGCTGGTTCACCTAAAGCTATTTCATATGGTTCGTTATTCATTTATACGCCTCTTTTAGTGTTAGACCTGTACTTGTCGGACTAGGTAGGGTGAACATATTTGTGTTAAAAGCTGCTTTCATATCAAAAAAGTGATAGTTCCCTTCTATGTCTACTGTATAAGTATTACCTGTTTCTTGAGAAAGTGCATCAACAACATTTACTTTATTCTTATGAGATTTCACAGCATTTGGTGAAGGATATCCTCCTAGATCATTTGCAACTTGATTAGCTGCTAGTACCATTGCTTTGTCTTTTTCATTCGTCATTTGAGCAGCAGTAGGTTCTCCTATAGCATCTAACAATTCACTTCTACCGGGCGGTATAACTAAACTATCTTTTCCAAAAATTTCATATGCGTTATCTTTACTTCGGTTAGTTAATACTTTTCTCATAACTTCTTCTTTAGTTACACCATATAAATCTGCTACTGTTTTAGTATTCTCAGGATAAGAAGGAGTATCACCATTTACTATATCTTGTATAAACTGTGTTATAGCTTTATCTGAAACCAGTTTTCCATAATCATTTTTACCTGTTAAATAATCCCAATTCTTTACTTTAGCAGTTGCCTCTTTTATTCTCTTTATATCCATCTGCTCAGTATTTACAGTTGAAGTAAAGTTTTTATATCTAACTTTATTTATATCAGGGTCACCAATCTCAGCATCTGCTAAAGGCACTGTTTTAAATAGATCACTTGCTGCGAATTTTTCCCATTTTTCTTCTATAGCCTCAACCCATTTCCTTTCGCTAGGGTAATCCTCAATACTTGTTCTAGCTGCTATACTATAAAAGCCTTGCTCTAATGTTTCAAGAGCCTCTGAATAACCTAACGGCATCCTTTGAGTGGGATTCCTAACTACAGTATCAGGGAAATCTGATATTAATCTAGTTTTAGCTTTATCTGTTACTGCTCTTGTATTTAATCCTTCGTTCCATAATGTCTGATATCTCTTTACATCCTGTGCATAGTCTGCTTGTTGAGTTCTAGTTAATAGCTCCATGTTATCCATTAACTCTTCAAAATTACCATTTTCTATAGCATTCTTTATATTAACATGTACTTTAGCTGGAACATGTTTTTTTGGATCATGTAGTAATCTAGCAGATATAATTGCTTTTACAGTTGGATGTTTTCCATCACGTAACTTTAGTGCCTCCCTTCTGCCTTCTTCAGTGTCTAGATCTATCTCTCCAAGTTTCGCAAGTACCTTTAATATATCAGCATCTGTTTCACCTTGTTCTTTAGCTTTAAGATTATTTAATTTAGTAGTATTATGTAGACTATGTTGAGTTTTAAAATAGT
>VTLG01011525.1_pt1 | contig 18968 bp, 20 predicted proteins | sample 4694571 | NCBI WGS metagenome assembly VTLG01 (sample SAMN12604809, study PRJNA352737) | marine metagenome | biome: ENVO:00000447; feature: ENVO:00000209|ENVO:00000569|ENVO:01000036; material: ENVO:00002151; isolation source: viral sequences binned using virsorter ...
ATTTATAGTTGCACGATTTGTTTTTATTACACCATAAGAGTCCACCCACTGCTTATCTCCATTTGCAGTAATAGTGTCCTTAAACTCAGTTGTTACTGCTGAGTCTATTATATTTGCTCTTAGGGTAGACATAATTAAGTTGCAATTCCGACTACACCTTCTGCATATGCAGCTTCAATTACTGCTGTAGTTCCCACTGCTGTAATTGCTTCGCCCTTGTTAATTTTGAACTGAGTATATAGATTGACTATTTCATCAGACGCGATTCTTGCACGATTTTTAATTGCGTTTTCGATCCAATCATTTTGATCCACCATTACATACTGAAGTGCTTTATATTCACCTGTTGTAATGCCAACTGTATAGCTTGTATGCATTGTTTTAATAAGTGTTTTGACTATTTATACTGATCTATTTATGCCATGAGATAGATACTTGCAACCCAGTATCTCTCTGCTGTATATTGAGTTGAATCATTTGTTAAAATTCTTACTCTTAAAATATCATTTGCTCCACAACTCACTATGGCATGAGCGAATATTGTACCTCCACTTCCATCTGCTTTCCATGCGTTTGATTGCGTTACTGAATTTTTTTGTAGTCTTATAGTAGTATATGCACCGCCTGTTTGTGCTTGTAAATGTGCTTGTGCACTTATCCAATATTTACCAGCAACTGGACATGTATATTCGCCAGTCGATGTATCATAATGATTTCCCTGATTAGTCATCACTGTGTTAAAGTTCATAGTAAATTCACTAGTTCCAAAGTTTGCAGCTGCAGATCCTACATAAGCACCTGAAAATACTGGATGATTTGGTTTTGTTACTTGCCCACCTGTGCTAATACGGAAGTATGGTGTGGCAGTAGCACTCATATCAGTTGGAGAAGCGATATCTTGATATGCAATCTCAAAATTATTACTTTGAACTGGGCCACGTTGATGAACAACAAAATGTTTTGATTCATTTGATAGAATTATTGATGATGCATTACTACCACTATTTGTAGAACATAACTGTAGTCTTGCCTCTGAATCGTTGATTAAAAGTTTTGAATAAGGATCAATCGCTGGATTCGCTGCAGCATTTCCTGTTAGTGTTACTCTAGTACCACTCGCATTGTTGAATCCGACGCGAAGTCTTTCACCTAAAGTTCCATTGTTAGCAGTGTAAAACTTCAATCCATGTTCTGACCCCTGAGTAATGTAACCAGATACTACACCACCATATCCTGCACCCTTGTATATCTTAACGAGTGTTTCTGATGTTCCTGAAGCAGTAGCATTTGATTGAAACCTTGCTACATTATCTAATGCATTTTGAGCAGCGACAGTTACGCTTAATTGATCAACATTTTGACTTTGATCAGCATCTCCTATATTAATTCTACCAGTGCCTGTGATGCGAACTCTTTCAGTTGTGTTTGTAGTAAAACGCATTGAATTATCGTTACCATAATTAACATATCTTATCGATCCAATATCTTCATCTGCAGTATCTCCAAACAATACCCAACTATTTCCATTATTACCTGTTCTTAAAATTAATCTTGAAGCATTTTGATCCCCTTGTGACCAAATTCTTATATCCTGTGAACTTGTTGCATTAATTATATCTAATTCATTCGATGGAGATTCAGTCCCAATACCTAATCTACTAGAAACTGATAAATTACCAGTGACTTTAGCACCAGTGTCAGTCGTTTCAAAACGAGTTGTATTATTATATCTTAATTCCTGTTGAGCACCAGAATTAAAAATAGCTGATGTTTTACTTAATGCTAAATTTCCAATTGTAAATGTACCTGATCTTACCTGAACATGTCCCGTGCCACTATCTTGAATTAGAGAATTATTGCCATCGTGATATAGTTGAAAATCTTGGCTATCACCAATTCTTATCTTAATATTATCATTTAAATCTAACCCAGTAGATCCACCGGGGAGTCCTGTCATATTCGCAGCACTACCATAATAAGTAGATGCTGTGACGATACCTACATTTAAAATTTTGTTATTGCCAGAGTGAACCGCTATCTCAGGATTTGTTGTTCCAATACCAACGTGCCCTCCATCAACCTGAGAGACTCCTCCTGTCCCTGAGTTGTGTAACCATTGATTGAAACGTATATCAGACATATATCTTTTTAATTATTTATGGACTAGGTTTCGTCGGCCAATCTAATCCAGACCAATGTTGATTCACCATCTCACTCATATCGCTCCACTTACTGAGGTAAGTATCAACAGTTGAAGGTATATCTCTAAGTGACTGACGATAAGCAATCATATTTGTTTTGAACGTATCACTAACTGTTACGTCAGGAAGATGAATATAATCTGTTTCAGCGAGTAATCTATTTCTTTCTGCTCTCACTTCATTTTTCCACTCCGCAATAAAATTTGCTCTATCCTGTTCGGGTGTGATTGGGTCTGGTGTAAAAGTCATTGTTTTTAAGGTGATGATCTACCGATTCTTTGGATATTCCATTTCATAACTCTTCCATTGGTGGTTCCATCTATTGAACTCAAATTAGATGTACATCTCCATTGTAAGTATTCGTCCGCACCATGAACAGAAGCTTGTCTTGTTGTTCTTAACTCATATAAAACATTATTTGTTGAGTGTCCTGTGACACTTAAAAGTGGAATATTATTTGAAGTGGTTTGGTTTGTAGATTGATTTCTCATTCCCACTATCCAAGTGTAGTTACAACTATAATTACCACCACCAGCTGCCCATGTATCAGCAAAGAGTGTTATAATATAAACTCCATTTGTATTCAGACCACCCATACTACCTCTAGTAAATCCAACACTATAATATGAACTACTTGAAAAACTACTTCCTGAAGTAACCTGTACGGTACCGTAAGCTGGATATCCATTTAGGTAGTGTACTTGTCTCCAAGTTCTGGCATCAGTACCTAAATCTACATCATCATTAGCTTCAGGCATAACATTACCACGAAAATATGCATTATTATCACCAGATATTAAAAATTGTGATTGCTTTGAAGCACCACTTCCAGTGTTTGCATAAACAGCAAAAGTATTTCTTGTTGATGTAGATCCATGTTTTTGATATACCTCAAATCCATTATTATTATCATCACACTGTGATACAAAATAATGTCCATTGACAGCATTACATACTTCTGCTTTCAATACAGTGTTGGTAGGAGTCCCTAATGTTATCATACCAGTATTAGAGATGCGAAGTCTTTCATCAGATCCATTTCCTTCGGCACTACCATTATCACCAACATTATCAAGACAGAACATCATTCGACTCACTTCACCATATCCACCACCACTACCCTGACATACGATAGCAGCTTTTACTCTTTCATTATCATTTGATGGATGAAGTTTAAATCCTAATTTAGCGTAATTACTATTTGATGCATTGCTAGTGCTTGAAAGTACTAATTGATGTTCGCTTGAACTTGCTTTCACTTCAAGTCCAGCCCAACCAGATGCTGCAGTAGGGCTTCCACCTTTGCTTACTACAGTTCCACCGTGAGTTGTGATGCGAAGTCTTTCAGTTAATGATGCTCCACTTGTTCTAGAGTGGAATGCCATATAACCATCATCTTTATTTGTACCATCACTACCAGTTACATATTGTATCCTAGCAACAGGATTTCCATTCCATCTACCATCAAGAATTGCAAACTGAGTATCAGCAGATCTATTTGAATCTAATATTAATGAGTTAAAAGAGTTAGATGTTGCCTTTAATGTTAGATTAGCTGCTGCACCACTTTGTAAATTTTGTAAATTATTTCCATCAAAAGTTAAGTTTGCTTCGCCATTTAATGCATCCGTAGTTCCTGTCGCAGTGATTAATCTATTATCCGCTTGATTTGCGACTGATACTCCAGAGATTCCAGTCAATTGAGAACCATCACCTTTAAATTGTGATGCAGTAATAATACCAGATGCATTAATTTGATTTATCTCGAATCCTGCAGAGTGTAGATTCTGTGTTGCAAATTGAAGTCCTATAGAATGTCCAAGTGTGAGTGCAGTTCCCACTTGAACTTTACATCCACCATCAACATTTAAATTACCACCATTAGTACCCAATCCAATATTAGAACCTGCAGATGGTAATATAGTATTGACTTTTAAATTACTTGACATGATCTAGGTAATTTCCATTATAGTAAGTGCGACATCTAAACTATTATTTACATCACTCTTTGCTGTTATTGTATCCGTTGTCTCTAATACTATTTTATTTCCTTGCATGAATTCAAAAGAAGATCCTTGAGGAATTGGAACGTTTTTCATTAAATGAATATCATCCGCAGCTGCTCTTGTGATACCAATGCCCACATTTATATTATTACCTGAAATATTTGACGCAGTGATACCGATCACCACTGTGGTTGTTGAACCGGGTGCAACATACACTGCTGTCGTAGTAACACCTACGTTCGCTTTTGTTTTTAATTTAAAGGTGTTTGCCATTCGATTATCCTAATGCTATTGCGAGAGCGACTACATCGTCAAGTGATGCACCACCGCCTCCGCCACCGCCTCCTCCAGAGGCATTGACAACTGTAATACCAGTCGCACCGACAGTTGCAGTGATATTATTATTGAAGTTTAATGTAGTAGCGATTCCAGCTGGAGTTCCATTATTCTGTATAAAGACACCAGTAGAAACACCGACACCTTTGACACGAACCTCAGTCCTACTATTTATGTCACCTTCGACATCCAGTTTAAAACCCGGATTAGTCGTTCCAATACCAACATGCTTATTGGAATCTTTAACATTAATTATTGAACCTAATTGTGAGAGTTCTCTATTACGTGCCATGATATTTTTTAATTATTTATGAGTTGGTTATGTATGTTCCCCAAATATAAAAGAACTTTCCTCCAAGACTGCCAGTGCCATAAGTTGAATTATTACTGTTTCTTACATATATCTGAGACATACCTTGATGAGGGAAAGTATAATAATGATCCTGACCACCATGATTAGTAATGCCTATTGTTCCACCCCATCCATAGTCAACTGTAAATGGTAAATTATTGATTATAAAAGAGGCACTACCACTTATACCTGTTATTTGAACTTGATAATGAACTGTATTTCCAATTTTGGTGTATTGACCAGTTGCACTAGAAGAACTATAACTCGGAGTTCCGGGTACGAATGTGCCTTCTTCATAATCATTTAATGCATTAGCTTGTGCTGTATCAGCGTTGAATTTTAAACCGTGTCCATCTATCTGACAGCGTTTATTAGTTCCTGTATAATCCCAAAATTCAATTCCATTACTATCTCCGTTTCCAGATGATACTTTAATTTCATTACCATTATTAGATGTTATATGATTTAAACTGCCACCTGAATCGTGATAGAAGGACATTTTTACTGCACCAGCAGGAGAAATTTGTAATTGTCCATTTGATGAAATGCGAGCTCTTTCAGTGTTGTTCGTAGCGAATGCTATAATAGCATTTGCCTGATTATTTAAAGAGGCATCACCAGTAGAATTATATTGTCCATAATGGAAAGCACTAGCTGAACCATACTTATGAATATTTTGAGCTCCTGCAGAGGTATTAGATGTCTTTCCTCTTACTTCAAATTTAGTATTGCCATCAATAAACGTATCTGTCCCAACACCAACTTTACCATCCGATGTGATGCGAAGTTTTTCTGTTGGAGAACCTGCATTAGAAGTTGAGAATATTAAATCTGATTTATTTTCTACACCACCCCTCAGTGATGATTCAATTTTAGATACTGTTTGTCCTCCAGTTCCAGACTGTTGTGCTGCAAAATCTATAATACCTGTGACAGTATCATCAGACAGACCTACACCAGTTGTAAATATTCTTAATGTCGCAGTCCGTGTGGTAGTATTACTTGCTATGATGACATTACCAGCGTTACTTCCATAATTATTCCCCACAGCAACGTTATTACCAATCACCACATATGTGCGATTACCATTTTCCGTGGCAAATCTTGCTACATGTGAACCATCAGCTTTTATTGCTACTCTCCCAGTTCCTGTATCTACTACTTCGACAAGGGAATCTCCTTCTTCAATTTTATCAGAAGTTCCTGAGATACCTGTTAAGTTTGATCCATCACCAACAAATGAAGTCGCTGTGATTACACCAGCATTTCCAAGTTTAATATTACTTCCTACATCTAGTTGACCACCACTGACATTGATACCTGATCTTGCAGTTATAATACCAATTGAGTCTACATTCGTTACATCCTGATATGTTAAAACACCAGCAATATCTAAATTACCTGTTATTTTTAACGCTGCTAAAGTTGATATACCCGCTGTCGTATTAAAATTAACACCATTAAGATTCAAACCTGCTAATAGACCATTTGAGCGAAATACATTTATTTCATTCGCTTGTGCAGTGATACTTGTGATTCCCGAAACACTATTGGGTCTAATTACAGTCATTTATTTACCTCCATTCTTTATTTATTATACCACTACAAGAGTAGATCCGGTTGCTATATCAATTGTTGCTCCTACTGCGACTGTTGTTGGGCCAATTAGTAAAGCATTTTTACCTGCTGGCACAGAAACAGATGTATAAAGATTTGAATCAAGTGTAAGTAATCCCTCTGTAATACCAATATTACCTGTAACTTGCAAGGCACCCTCTGATGTTGCAGATCCAGCGATCGTTGTTGTATTGATACCTAAAATTTTTGTTGTATGTACACCGACTGCATTTGATGCAAATGTACCACCAGCACCAGCACCGCCAGCGATACTAATATCGACTCTATCAGAAGAGGCATCATATAAAAATGTGTTACCAACACCAATAAAGTTTAAAGTTTTAACTGGGCCACTGACAACACTATTACCACCTGAAGATATTCCGAGATTAAAACCACCAGTGGCAGTTACAATACCCACAGCATTGATACCACCAGCAAGAACTTTGATTCCTGTTCTTGCAGTTACAATACCAAGTGAATCGACATTTGTTACATCTTCATATGTTACCACTCCAGTAAATGTTGCACCCACAGCAGTGATGTTTCTAACAGTTATATCGTCAGAACTTGTAAGATCAACATCACCAGTCTTTCCAAAAACAGAAGTAACAAGATTCGTACCACTTAAAGTTCCACCAGCAAATCCGATATGTCTTACTTGAATCGCTACTCCGGTTGCAGGTGCAGAAACAAATGAAATTGTATTTTCAGTTATACTATATGCCCTTGTTGTTGATGCGTCTGATGGATACTGAACAACGCCATCAAGAGTCACTAATATATTTCTTGCGTCAGGTGGTGACTTCGACATTGTAAAGTTTGTCGTGCTATTATCACCTGTAAAATTATCAATATCATTGTCTGAAATTTCAAACGATGAAAGATTGGTTGACATGATACTGCCGAACACAACATCAGTTGTAGCTGGTGCAGTTGAGAATACTAAAACGGAATCAGGTGCAATACCAATGCCTGAAGATGGTGATACACTATCATGAGGTTGTTGAAGAACACCATTAATCGATATCATCAATTGTGATGCACGAGTAACCTTTGCATGAGTGCCACTATCATGTGTAATTTTAAACTTTGTATTCACACCATCAAATGCAACATTTAATGTATGTGATGTACCAGATCCAAGACCAGTTAAATTTATTTGTGTTCCGTTATTTGCATTTGACAAACTTGATGCTAGTTGCACTAAATTACGATCTACTTTTATCGCATAGTATACACCATCTGCAAGACCGGTAATTGCTGTACCACCACCATCATTATAAGTTACTCTCTGTCCAGTTAAAAAACGATGTTCAGGAATGCTAATTGTATCTGATCCAAGATCAACTATTGAAGATGAAGATCCATCAAAAGTCGCAGTAAAAGATGATAGCGTATCGAGAATACGAAAAGAATTATTTTCTCCTGCTGTAGGTTTTAATCCAATATATGCCATACTGTTTTTAGTTATTTATCCTACTAAGAAACCAGAAAAATGACTATGTGCAAGATATACCCTACTTGTTCCAGCCTCACCAGATCTTCTACGAATATCAATTTCATCATTCGCATTTAATTGTAATAATATTGATCCTGAATATGTAATATTTGCATTTACAGCACTTGCACCAAATACGAATATGGTATCATTTCCATTATGCATTGCAGTACCATTTTTGTAAGGAACAAAACTAAAAGTACTAGTATTATTATCCGTATAACAGAATACTGTAAGAATTATACAATATAACCCCGTAACAGGAACGGTAAATGAATTATTAGTGGTATCGACTCCTCCATGATTACGGTTTGAAAAGTTTCCAAAACCACTTCCGTTCACATTGAAATTTAATCTGGTTCCACTAGTTACATTTTGAGCACCAGTTCCGTGCATTGCCCATGCAACTTGATATGGTTTAGTTACATATCCCTCTTTATGAATACGCATTTTTTCGTCACTTATCGCAAGATTAGCAGAATCTCCTGCACCATCATTGACAATAACAATATCTCCACGACCAAATCCACTACCATCTGACTGAAAATATATTCCACCTTTTCTATATGTTGTTATACTACTTGGATGATTATGAAATTCAAGACCACCATAATCACCATTGGTCTCAGAACTCCTATGCAGTAATAAACCTGCTTTATTACTTGCTATTGAAGAAGTAAAATCTGTTTGTGGTGAGCTTGTAGTGGTAGTATAAAAATATCCAGAAGAACCAACATTACCTTCAACTTGCAATTTTGCATTTGTTTGAGGTGATGCAGTTCCTACGGATACTTGACCAGTAGATGTGATGCGAAGTCTTTCTGTTCCACTATCAAATGTTGTTCCACTACTATAACTTGCACCAGTTTTAAAAATTATATCTCTATTAGAAATACCAAAAGTTAAACCACCACCCGATGATTTTTTTACACCTATGTATGCAGTATCACCACCAGTGCCATGTGAGGCAATATCTAATGCAGCAGCAGTTCCATCTTCAATATTTAAAATGTTTTGTGACATTTGAGTGTCACCAATATTAACTTTTCCAGTTGATGTGATGCGAAGTCTTTCATTCCCACTTGTTTTAAATTGATATTGAGTCGCATCAAATACTCCTGGCCCATATGCAGCAATATTTTGATTTCCAAAAACTATTATTCCATTACTACCTAATCCAATACCAGTAGAAGATCCATTTGCAATGACAGAATAACCAGCAGATGCATTGAATGTTGCATTACTAGCAGCAAGAGTTCCTATACCAGTTATTGATCCACCTACTTGCAAATTCTTTACAACACCAACACCACCAGCAACTTTTAAAGCACCTGTTGTTGTACTAGACGATTGTGTTGTATCACTTATATTAATACCACTACGTGCAGTTATAATTCCTATTGAATCTACATTCGTTACATCTTCGTATGTTAATGTACCACCAACTGACACAGAACCATCAAAGGTACTAATACCAATTGAATGTACATGAAGAGGTTGTAAATTAGTAAGACCAGTAAGTGCCATCTATCTTTTTAACTATTTATTTACGATGTAATTATTGTAGGTATAAAAACATCACCAAAAGGTGCAGCTCTTCCTACTACCCAACCATATTCTTCTGCTATTCCAGAGACACTACTAACCGCAGTGATTTTTCCATCAGTAGTAGTAATAATACCAACTTGAACTTTATTTTTCTCTTCCTCTGTAGGAAGAACGATGTCATATGTGAAAACTTTGTGTTCCATTTTAAAATGCTACGCAGGTGTATGTACATTGATTAGGATCAATGACCTCAATATTATAATGAGGTTTGAATCCAGTGCCACTTATATTTGTTGTAAATTTAAAATTAGCATATAAGTATGTGCTATCATGAGAAAAGGATACACTATTTATTTTCATATTTGTACCACCATTAGTATTATTAATATAATTATAACCCTCATTGATTAAAAATCTAGCAGTTCCACCAGTGGTGCTACTAAATGCTAATAATGTCTGACTTGAATGAGTTACAAATCCATGCCCACCCCAATCGTAATTTCCACTAGCTGTCACATTTACAACCACACCTTTATAATAACAAGTTCTTTGTGATCCACTCTCAGATCGCCAGAATGCAAGATAAAAATGATTTGTTGATGTGCTTGTGGTTACATGATTAGCAGATGTGATACGTTTCCAAATATGTCTACCACCGATTTCAACATCAGCAGTACTATGTCCATGAGCAGAAGGTGATTCAACACTAGGAAATTTAAATTTACTATTAGTAGCTCCACCACCACCTTGAATGCGAAGCATTTCTACGCCTGTTGTAGTTCCACCTTCAGAAATTATAAATTCATTAGCAGTTGGATGTTTTCCAGCATGCATCCAAGAACCACTTCCATTTCTATATGTAAATGTCGGACTACCAGAAGTTAATTCTGCAACTATGTCACCACTACCAATAGCATCAATATGTAATTTTCCATCTGGAACACCACTTCCAATAATTACATTACCATTATTGTGAATTTGAATTTTATCATTACCACCAGCAGATAAACGAAGAGTTCCACTGGCACTACCCAACTGAACATCACCACTCACATCTTTAAATTCTGCGTATGGCCCGTCGGATGTTATTCTTAATGTGGCGGTGTTTGCTGCACTCTTATACAGATACATTTCTCCATCCGTACCGAACATAAATCCACTACCAGATGTTGTAATACCAGATACATTAATACCATTTGCGGAAGTAGCTAATTTTTCTACATTATCAAAAAATAATTTGACACTGCCATTTCTATGGAATTGTGCCATATTTTCATGGTTTGTGTCACCACCTTGAGTTGATCTAAAATGCAGTGCTTCACCATCATTCAGACTAGAATCTATGAATCTATTTTTATTTCCATTATTGGTTAAATTTAATTCACCACCAATCGTAATATCACCAACACCAGTTGTGACATAACCAGTTGCAGTGACTACACCAGCGATGCTTACATTATCTAAGTTTGTATGACCATCTACATCTATATCTCCAGATATATCTAACTCAGTAGCGGTGATAATACCAGCATTACCTATTTTAATATTACTTCCTACATCTAACTGACCACCACTTACATTAATACCAGATCTAAATGTACCAAGACCAATTGAATCTACATTCGTAACATCTTGATATGTTAAAGTACCGCCAATCGACACCTCTCCCAGATTGAGAGGATCTTTTAATATTGAACCAGATATTTTCGTAAGAGCCATTTATATTTTTTAGTTATTTATGATTGTAGATAAATTTATGTTCCCTGCAACTACGACTCTGCCATCACATTTATTTTTAGGTACATAATGATTCACATGGCCAGGAAAAATTAATATATTCCCCTCTCTTGCCTCAACAGTTTCATTTTCATCAGGAAATATAATTGGAGATGAACCCTCTGGGGTTTTTACATAATAAACGAAACTTGCATATATGTCTCCATGATTATGAACCAATGCATGATTTCCGTAATCATATCTTGCATACCAAGCATCAATTATTCTAGGAATCATTCCTTTAACTGGGGGTGTCAGAGTCTTTGCCCACTCTTTTATTACATCAATATATTTACCACAAATATGCCATTCACTCATTTTTCCTCTCACATATGTGATATCAGACCAATCATATATTACACCCTCTGACTCTTTTAGTAAATTTGAATTTAATTTTTCATAATCTGGATGTTGTTCAATTATTAAATCTTCCACTAATTACCTTCTGATTCATAATATCCTCGATATTTAATATAGATATATCCATTACTTCCACTATTACCATAATTATTCCAGTAAAAAGTACGACCATTTGTGGGCATCATCTGACTTGAATACCACAATCCATAATTATCAGCATAACCATCAGATTCACCATTAGATGTAATAATAATTACATTTGCACCCATATTTTGAAATTGACCAGATGGTTGTTGCCCTCTTGAATCAACCCAGTTTTTATTATTTCCTATTTGACCACTTCGACCGAACATATAGTTTTGATGGTCAGACGTACTTCTAGTTACAAAGATATCACATAGAACATGAGTTGCACTCGTTGAAACATTTGTATTGAAGTTTGCTGTTTCTGCTGATGAAGTATTACCTGTAAAACTTAATTCAAGTATTTGTGGTGTAATTTCAAAGAACCTTTGTATTGTACCAGTTCCTGATTTAAATGCCATTATGAAACCTCCGTCAAATTAAACTTGTACTTTTTACCATTACGATTATTTATCAAGAAGAGATCGCTTTCACCCTCTTGAATCGTGTAGTCACCCCAAGTATTATCGACATCATTTGTCTTACCCTTATTGGATAGTTGTAAGTCAGTGGTATATACGTTTCTCCAACGCTTTGAGGATGAACCTAAATCATATGAATTGTTAGATCCCGGTACAAGATGTCCAGCACGTTCTATACGAGCCCTCTCTGTTCCTTCAGTGGCAAAAGCAATGCCATAGTATCCCGACATTGCTACAGGAACGCTTGAACTTGCATTTAATTGGAAACCATAGTGGGGTTGATTTACCCCATTTAATGTAAAGGAGTCACTTAAATTTCTTCCTATATATCCTCCTACTACATCAACACCACCATTACTATCGATGATTAATCTATTAGCACTTGATGTTCCGTCATAAATTACAAATGCATCAGAATTTCCACCATGACAAGTTAGTTGATATTCTCTGGCATCATTTTTTAATCTCAAAAATGGATATGAATTTGTTGCAGTGCTTTCAATTGTTACGACTGCAGTATTAGTAACTGCTGTTTTTATATGTAAAACATTAGTCGGGTTTGTATTACCACCCATTCCAATATTACCATCTGATTTGATGCGAAGTTTCTCTGTTGGAGCAGAACCATTCGGTCTTGTCAGAAATGCCATGTAAGAACCATAATTTCCAGAGGTTCCATCTTCTTTAAGAGTTCTTATAGCACCCCAAGTTCTTGCAGTTCCACCATCATGTCCACCAAAAATTAATGTTCCTCCAGTATTAATTGCACCACTTGTTTCACTCCCTTCTAAGTACGCTTGACCATCATAAGGAGTGGACGGACTTCCACCTTTCACATACAACATTTGATTGCTTGAGTATGTTGTCGTTGTGTTAATTAAAAGTCGGCCACTTGAGTCAATCATCATTTCATTGCCATGACCATTTCTCGTAAAGTTTAAATTATCATTAAAGTATAAGTAATTGTTTGTTGATGCATTTAAACTTATTGAATTTAAAAAAACAGCACCACCCGTACAAGTAGTTGCACCAGATACACTTACATTATCTAAATTTGTATGACCATCTACATCTATATTTCCAGATATGTCTAATTCAGTTGCAGTTACAATACCTGATACGACTAAACCTTCATCAATTCCACCGATTGTTCCAGATCCAATTACTTGTACTGACATAATCCCTCCTTATACTACAGTCCAAACAGAACCATTTGGTATTGTTACAACCACACTACCTCCAAGTGTAATCGGCCCAGCACTCATCGCATTTTTACCAGAACTTATCGTGTAACTTTGTGCAACTGTTATATCATTTTCATAGAAAACTTTATCAGTTCCTGTTCCGACAGCTCCACCACCACCACCGCCAGCGATACTAATATCAACCACACCGTTATTCGCACCACCAACTGCAAAAGTATTTCCAGATCCCACAAAATTTAATGATGTAATAACACCACTATGAATTGCAGTTCCCCCAGAAAATATTCCAATACCTTTCAGACCACTAGTCGCAGTGATAATACCAACATGAATATTGGTCGTCTCACTTATACCGTAACCAGTTATCTTGGTGAATGCCATATCTTTTTTAAATATTTATGCTACAAGATAACCAAAGAATCTGTTTCCGGTACTCGCATAAAGAATTGCTTGTCCACCCGAATGAGCAAAACCTCCAATATTGAATGTAACATAATCATTTTTATTTAATTCTCTAATCATATGCCCAGCTGCTGTTGGATGATAATGAGTTCCACCATGATTTGAAGCACCACCAAACATATCTGCCTGTGCAACACTAGTTCCATTTACTCTAAAATGTGAATGCATAACTCGAACACCTGCTCCATCGAAACCCCCATATAATTGAACACCAAAGTAATACTTTCCCGCGACTGGTGCTGTAAATCTTCCATTACTAGTATTGTAACTACCTGAATTATCAAATTCCTGAGTATTAAAAACAATATCAGTTCCAGTTGATGTAAGAATATTAATATTACCAGAACCTAATCGTGCTGCGAACGCTGGATGATATGGTTTCGTAACAGCTCCGGTTGTATTAATTCTCATCGCCTCACGATGAGTTGTGTTATATGGAGATGTATGGAATGTTAATCCAACATTACGATTGTATCCACCTGCTTCATCCTCAGATACTGCGTATACTGCTGCAATTTTAGATGTGTTTTGAGTAAAATCATTTCCATTATATCCTTGAAATTTAATTCCCCATTTATGTCCTGCATTTGTTTGTGATGCAGCATTATCACCAAAAGATGTTCTTATTAATACACTATCTACAACACTATTTGCATTTGCCTCACTATTTGAACTACCACCACTATTGTTATTATAGTTTGGATCTATAAGAATTTTTTGATTACCAGTTGTTGATATATGAATTTTTTTCGCAGCGTGAGTATTACCAATAGCAAAATCACCAGTTGATGTGATGCGAAATCTTTCTGCATCAGCAGTATTAAACTGCATGAAGTCACCAGAATGTGAATACTGAATAACACCCCTATATTGAGCGTTTCCAGAAGTGCCATCTGCAAATCCTATAACACCAAGATTTGAAGTGCCTGATCTTATTGTTATTCCAGTATTACCAGAAGTAGATATTGTTAAATCATCAAGGTCGTTATATCCGGGGGTAGTAGTTCCTATTAATAACTTGCCACTCGATGTGATGCGAACTCTTTCAGCATTATTAGTAGCAAAAAGCATTGGAGCATTTGCACTTGACCAAAGTTGAACTGCATTAACACCACCAGTATATCCAGCATCAACAGTTCCTAATTTGTTTATTGCAAAATATCCACCACTACCAGAACTTTGTGACATATAAAGTCTAGAGTATGAGTTAGTGGTTGAGTGTTGTATATCTACTTGTGCTATTGCTGGTTTGCGAACACTAATGTACCCTGAACCACTTGCACCAACTACTAATTGTCCAGTAGAATTATTCCAAGTTAAGTTTGCATCAGCTTCTAAAGTATTCGCAGTTCCTGAACCAGTAATAACTCTGTTATCTGCGTTGTTGTTTATTGTTACACCTGATATACCAGTCAAGTTTGCACCTGATCCTACAAAACTTGTTGCAGTTATAACACCTGCATTTCCTAATTTAATATTACTCCCTACATCTATCTGACCGCCTGATAATGTTAATCCTACATTATGTAAATTTGATACACCTGTTTTAAAGTTAGCAGCGGTAGCAACACCAACAATATCAAGTTCGTTTAAATCTTCAATACTTAAAGAACCAATACCGGCATTTATATTATTCGTATTTCCGTTTATCTGAATGCCCATTTATCAAAGACTTTTTTTAGTATTTAGACCACAACATAGTTGCCATCGACTGTTAAAACACCATTAACTGTGACTGGCCCTGCCATCAATCCATTGAAACTTGTGCTTATATAATGATTACCATTTAACTCATTATCATATATTGTCATACCGTTACTGATATACATACCGTTGAAAGAATTACCAGCACCAACCATATCTGTTGTGAATCCCACAGTGTTGATACCAATACTATCTGCTGTATGAATACCAGCAGCAGGAGATGTTGAGTCAACAAACTTTCCTCCACCGGCAACTTCTAAGTCAATCGTACCATCAGAATCCTGATATGTGACTGTTATGTTTGTCTCAGTATTACCTGAGAACATTGCTCCTACAATATCCTGAATCTCTTCATTTGTTTTACCACCAAGATTAACAGTTGCAATACCTGAAGCAACAGACGCAGTTAATCCTGATTGCACAAAATTTATAAAGGTTACACCGGCACCTATCGTTGTACCGCCAGATTGTATTCCTACACTTGATAATCTATCGATCGCACTCTGTGCCAGTTTTGGCATTGTCACAGATGCATCTGCTGGAACGGATACACCGATTGATGTACCCATCACAACTATAAAACAACTTTGTGATGAACTAGGTGCAGAAGCAAATTCAATACTTGATTGATCTATCGTAAAAGATGCTTCTGGTTCTTGTAAAACACCACCAAGTGATACCACCAATGCCATTGATGATCCCGGAAAAAACGCAGATCCACCGGCAGTCAGATCAAATGATACTTTACTCCCATCAAACTGTGATGATATATCATCCAGTTTTAAATAGTTTCCTTGACTTAAATCACGACCGAGATATGGCATATTTCTTTTTGATTATTTAGGGTGTAGATGACTTATCAGATACCAACTTTGTCTTCCATGCAACTTTCACAGTTGGTGTCCATGCAGCTGTGCATATTGCTTTGACCTCATCTGGTATATCTGTTGTTCCATCAGGTTCTTTTAACAATGGATTATCCACGAGGTTATCGTCACCATCTAAGGTTCCGGGATCAAGAACATATCTTTCAAAAGATCTTGTAAGTTCTGCTCCATTTTTTTTGATGACTGTAGCTTTTCTGACCTGTACTACTTTGTACTGACCAACAACTTCAATTTTATCGTATTCAATAGTTTCTTCAAGTGCCATTAGGGAAGTCCTCCGAACTAAACTGGTTTAGGCAATATTATTTATAGACACAAAGATGGTCTATGTTGCTGTACAATAAAAACCACCAAGAAGAAAGTGTTGATTTAACATAGTAGAACGGATAAAATTATTTTTTATTCTATCTGAACTACCAAGTCCTACTGTATGAAAATATATGTATGTGTTATTCATTTGAACTAAAGGTCTCATATTTGCTAAAACTGAATTATTTCCATTCTGTGAATAGGTAATGTTTCCAGACCAACCATAATTTTGAGTAATATTTGCAGAAGTAAATGGCAAACCATATATTTCATAGGTAGTTGTATTATTTTGTGCAAAAGTTGGTGTACAATGTAACATCCAATAAACCATTCGTCCGATCTTAGTATAATACGCTGCATTAGTGGTTATAGAATTACCTCCTGTCACTGAGGCTGTCCATGAGCCTTCTTCATAGTCATCTAACGCATTAGCTGCTGCAGTGTCTCCATTAAAACATATACCACGATCACTTCTAAACAATACATTTACTGTTTGTGTTCCACCTATATCTCTTACAAACTTCAAATGACCTCCATTTGGGCCATCTTGATTTATCATAAATCCATCAGTCGCATTATTTTGTTCCAAATATAATTGTCCAATATTAGAAGCTGATGATTTTATATGAACCTTTCCAGTAGTAAAACCAGTACCAGCTGGTTGATTTACAGCAACCCTTCCTGTTGAGTCGATGCGAAGTTTTTCACTAGTATCAATAGTAATTGCAAATGCGTTGGCACCACCTACACCACCTATCTCATATGTTCCTCTACCACTATTATCAAATCGTATTACATTTTTATTGGTTGTAGTAGAACCATCCCAGTTTGTAATGATAAGTGCTGGAATATTTTGGTCTGCAGAACCTATTACTGCAGTTGCTTGTGAACTACCACTTTCTGTTCCAACTCTTAACTTTGTATCTGCGTGTCCAGAGGCATAATTGTTTGATGCAATATCAACTTGACCATTTGACTTAATGCGAAGTCTTTCTGTTGGTGTGTTAGCACCACTAGGAGTTGTTCCAAACTCAATGCGAGATGGATAACTACCTGTCCCCCAGTTTGCATCTGCCTTGACATCAATTCGAGCACCTAAAGAACTACTTGCGTTTGTAAATAAAAGATTTGCAAGATGAGATTGTGCTGTAAGATTAGTTGCTTGATTTGTTTGGAACTGAACTCTTGCCTGAAAATTTTCTCCTCCACCATTATATCCCTGAAATACTGCTCTTACATTAGCACCAGCAGAAGTTGTTCCCACAAGTAATTGTCCATTACTGTCGATGCGAGCTCTCTCAGTACCAGCGGTTTCAAATGTGATTAAATCGTTGGATGGGAATCTTATCTTTGTATCATCTCCACTGTGAATTATATCACCACCCAAAGTAAGATTTGTGGAAACATCAAGGCTAGTTGGTTCAAATTGACCACTAAATTTTGTTGCTGTGATTATACCTGTGACTACTACGTTACTGTTTGCATCGAAAGTTATATTTGAATCTGTTGTATTAATACCAACTGTCGTAATTCCTGATGTCTTTCCGTCAATGAACACAAGAGTATCACCAGATGAATTGGTAATCTTTACCTTCTCATCTATCGTTGCACTTGCAGGAACAGACTTGGCCTCAATATTACTTATACGAAGAGTGCTCATTCTTATAGACTTTTTTTACTATTTATCTACTTTAATTATGGTAGCTCTACCTGTCTGCACACCAAATACTCTCTGGCAGTTTTACATGAGAATGCTTTATCTCTATTGAGTCTTGCCAATAAGAATGTAATTGAGATAAGTTGAATTACTATAACGAGTGGTAATCCAACTTTTAATAGTGTCTTTGCTTTACTAGTCATTACAAAATGTTACGATATCATAATTATATATCACCAATCATCCTCCATCTCTATTTGCTGTGCAGGACAAGGTGGTGCTGTTCTATGATAATTAACATGTAGCAACTCTATGAACACAAGAGAACAAATCAATATCATATTAATCTGAAACAACGGATGCTTGAGTAAATTCATTATATAAAAAAAGACCCCTACTATGTAGAGGTCTTGATCAGGTTGTTACTTCAACTTAGAAAGTG
>VTLG01012407.1_pt1 | contig 18967 bp, 19 predicted proteins | sample 4694571 | NCBI WGS metagenome assembly VTLG01 (sample SAMN12604809, study PRJNA352737) | marine metagenome | biome: ENVO:00000447; feature: ENVO:00000209|ENVO:00000569|ENVO:01000036; material: ENVO:00002151; isolation source: viral sequences binned using virsorter ...
GGTTCCTATGTTGATATAGAAGGAGTCTTTAGAACTGAATTTGAACTTATCAAAAGATATCGTGAGATGGCACTTCATCCAGAAGCGGATAGTGCTATTGAAGATATTGTGAATGAAGCAATTGTTTCAGATACAAATGATAGTCCCATAGAGATTGATTTAGATCATTTGAATGCGAGTGATGGTATTAAGAAAAAGGTAAGAGAAGAGTTTAAACATATCAAAGACTTATTAGACTTTGATAAAAAAGCACATGAAATTTATAGAAACTGGTACATCGACGGTAGAATATATTATCATAAGGTAATAGATGTAAAGAAACCAGAAGAAGGAATTAAGGAATTGCGTTATATTGACGCAATGAAGATGAGATATGTTAAACAGGCAAAAAAGAAAGAGGGTGATAAATTAAATAGTATCCAAAGGTTCCAGAATGATAATCCAATGGATTATGATTGGCCTGAAATAGAAGAATATTTTATATACAATCCAAAGTCAACATATCCAACTGGTGCAAGAGATGCAACTGGTGCGAGTCAAGGGATAAAAATGACCAAGGATTCCATTGTATATTGTACAAGTGGATTAGTAGATAGAAATAAAGGATGTACTCTTGGTTATCTTCATAAAGCAATCAAATCTATCAATCAATTAAGGATGATTGAGGATAGTCTTGTTATTTACAGACTATCTCGTGCTCCAGAACGTAGAATCTTCTACATAGATGTAGGTAATTTACCTAAAGTCAAAGCAGAGCAATATCTCAGAGATGTGATGATGCGATATCGAAACAAACTTGTTTACGACGCTAACACAGGAGAGATCAGAGATGACAAGAAGTATATGGCAATGCTTGAAGATTTCTGGTTGCCTCGAAGAGAGGGAGGACGTGGAACTGAAATTTCTACTCTTCCAGGAGGTCAAAACCTTGGTGAAATCACGGATATTGAGTACTTCAAAAAGAAATTATATAGGTCGCTCAACGTACCCCCATCAAGAATGGACGGAGAGGGAGGATTCAATCTGGGACGATCTTCAGAGATATTAAGAGATGAACTTAAGTTTACTAAATTTGTAGGACGTTTGAGAAAGAGATTCTCTCATATGTTCAATGATATACTTAAGACACAATTAATATTAAAAAATATCATCACCCCAGAAGACTGGGATAAGATGAGTGAGCATATACAATATGACTTCTTATATGATAACCATTTCTCTGAACTAAAAGAAACTGAATTATTTACTGAAAGGTTAAATAACGTTGCTACTGCAGAACCTTATGTTGGAAGATATTTCTCACAGGATTATTTAAGACGTAAAGTTCTTCGTCAGACTGATGAGGAAATTATCGAACAGAATGAAATCATGGCAAAAGAAATTGCCGATGGTACTATACCAGATCCTTCTATTCCAACTGATCCAGAGACTGGAATTCCTCTAGATCAAATTGCTGATATGGATCTTGGTTCTGATGAAATGGAACCAGATTTAGAATCAGAAGCAGGAGCAACAAAAGCTCCAGAGATTCCTAAAGGTGGAGAAATATAAATAATAAACGATTACTAATTGATTAAATACTATTATGCCTAACATGGATCATGTACAAGCTGAATTGATGGATATGATTACTAAAGATGTATCTCCTTCACAAATCAGTGATAAGATAAAAGATATGCTTTTTGCAAAAACTTCTGAAAGAGTTGATGCTTATAAACCAACTGCTGCTGACAGTTTGTTTGGTGATGAAGTTGAAGATGAAGTAGAAGATGAGATTGAGGCAGAAGCAGATCCTGTGGATGCTGAAACTGATGATGAGTAATCTGATAAATAAGAATAACATGAACATTTCACGATAATGGCACATAAACCCGTTGGAAATAACGTAAGTATTGCATGTACTCCTGTTAATAATCGATCAGGTGCTATCAAACATCAGTCTGATAGTTTGAGAGTAGTGGCAATTGGTACTTTTGCACACGTTGCAATTGGTACTTTTCCAACTGCTACTCGTGCTGATTATATGATTACACCAGATAATCCTCAATGCGTTGCATTAGGTAAACCTGCATCACAACAGATTAGTGGTATTACTACTGGTGCTACTACAACTCTTGATATGCCTGAAGGTGTTGCTTCACAGTTTACGCCAGGAGATGCAGTTTCATTAACTGTTTTAGGTCAATCAGATTATGATTTTGAACATAAGATAGTTAAATCAATTGACAGTACTCCAGGTTTTTCAGGATTTCATGGAGAAAGAATTGTAATTGATCATGATTCTTCTGCAGATAATCCAGCATCGTTATTAAGTACATCATATGCTGAATTAAGATCATCATTTAAAGTTGGAACAATAACCCATCTTGGGATTGGTTCAGTTTATGTGCAACAAGTTAACCCATCCTCACCCGCATAATTACGGAGAATTCTAATGAAACTTATTAGAGAAGAAATAGAATCTGTTGAATTCCTTGTCGAACAAAAGAACGGCAAGAAATCAATGTATATTGAGGGTGTGTTCTTACAAGGAAATATTAAAAACCGTAATGGTAGAATGTATCCGATGGAAACTCTTCGTAAGGAAGTGAATCGCTATAGCGAAAATCACATTACTTCAGGAAGAGCACTTGGTGAACTTGGTCATCCAGATGGTCCAACCGTTAACCTTGATAGAGTATCACATAAAATTGTATCTCTAAAAGAAAATGGTTCTAACTTTATTGGTAAAGCTAAAATACTTGGTACACCAATGGGTAAAATTGCATCTTCACTTATTGAAGAAGGTGTAAAACTTGGTGTATCTTCTCGTGGTGTTGGTTCTTTGAAGCAAACAAGAGAAGGTGTAAATATAGTTGGTGAAGATTTCATGTTAGCAACTGCTGCTGATATCGTTGCCGATCCTTCTGCTCCTGATGCTTTTGTATCTGGAATTATGGAAGGGAAAGATTGGGTCTGGGATGGAGGAATTCTACGTGAGAAGTTCGTAGAAAAAACTTACAAACAGATTAATACCCTAACAACACAAAAGAAATTAGATGAACAGAAACTTAACCTGTTTAACGATTTCTTATCAAACTTATAAAACTTCTAAATAAATATAGATTTAGATAGCACAAATCGGAGAGTTTCACATGTCTCGTGGCAAACAATTACAAGAAATGGATCCAGGCACAAAGCAATCCAAAACTGCTGTTAATGCAAACGCAAAACCAGCAGATTCTATGGATACCTCAGTTGCAGGAACCTATGAAGATCTAGGAGGTCCTACTCCAGATAACTACAAACCAGATGATGATTCTGCAAAGTTAAAAACACCTGGTGGTACACTTAAGCAGGTAAGTGATGTAGTCACTAACCGCAAAGGTAAGACCGCTAAAGAGGATGTGGAAGTCGAAGGTGAGGTTGTCGCTGAAGAACCCGCTACGGAGGAAGAAGTGGTTGCAGAAAACGAAATTTCTTCTGAAGAAGAAGTGGTAGAAGTTGCAGAGTATGACGTAGAAGAAGATGTCAATGCTCTCCTTGGTGGAGAAGATCTTTCCGAAGATTTCAAAGCAAAGGCAAAGACAATCTTTGAAACTGCTATTAACGCAAAAGTTGCTGAAGTTAAAGAAGCTCTTGAAGTAGAATTTCAAGAGAAACTTGACGAAGAAATAGAAACAGCAAAAGAGTCACTCGCAGAAAGAGTTGATTCTTATCTAGAATATGTTGCTGACGAGTGGTTTGAAGAAAACCAACTTGCAGTAGAAAACGGTCTTAAGACCGAAATGACCGAATCATTCCTTGAAGGAATGAAGGGTCTTTTTGAAGAACATTATGTACAAATCCCTGAAGACAAATACGATGTCCTTGAGAGTATGGTAGAAAAACTTGATGACATGGAAACCAAGCTCAATGAGCAAATCGAAAAGAATATCAACTTAAACAACAGACTCGGTGAGTCAGTTGCTGATGGTATACTAGGAGATGTTTCTGAAGGATTAGCATCCACCCAGAAAGAGAAGCTCGCCTCACTTGCCGAAAGTGTGGAGTTTGAAAGTGAAACAGAATATCGTGAAAAGTTGGAGACATTGAAGGAATCTTATTTCACTTCAAAACCAAATTCTCCTTCATCTAAGACTGAATCCCTATCAGAAGGTGTAGATAACGCAGAAGGCGTTGGTGAAATATCCAATTCCATGAATGCTTATATCAGATCTTTGGGAAACACTCTTAAATAATTGAATTTAACATAATTCAAACGTAAACACTTATTAGGTAAACCTCAAATGTTCCAATCAGAACAGTTGCAGGAAAAGTGGAAGCCTCTTCTAGAGCATGAGGGATGTGAGAAGATCACAGATCCCCATCGTAAAGCGGTTACTGCAGTCCTGTTAGAAAACCAAGAAAAATTTTTAAGGGAGACATCAGCATTCCAAGAAAGCGGAATGTTGAACGAAACTCCAACAAACAACACTAACTCTGGTGCTACAGCTGGTTTTAGTGCAAGTGCAACCGCAACAGGTCCTGTTGCAGGTTTTGACCCAGTTCTTATCAGCTTAATTCGTCGTTCAATGCCTAACTTGGTGGCATACGATCTTGCTGGTGTTCAGCCTATGTCTGGACCAACTGGTCTTATCTTTGCTATGCGTTCTCGCTACACCAATCAGTCTGGTACTGAAACATTCTACGATGAAGTAGATTCAGCATTCTCTGGACAGAACGAAGCATTTGACCTTACACAAGGTTGGTCAGGTCATGCAACTGGTATGGGTACTACTGCTCAAGCAGCACAACAGAACCCTGCAGTTCTTAACCCAGTTGGTGGTGCAGGAGATGACAAGGCATACAACGTTGGTCAAGGTATGCGTACCGACAACGCTGAAGATCTTGGAACTGCTAGTGATAACTTCAACCAGATGGCATTCTCAATCGAGAAAGTCACGGTTACAGCGAAGTCCAGAGCACTAAAGGCAGAGTACAGTTTAGAACTAGCTCAAGACCTTAAGGCAATCCACGGATTGAACGCTGAAGCAGAACTTGCTAACATCCTTAGTACTGAAATACTTGCTGAAATTAACAGAGAAGTTATTCGTACAATTTACAAGGTTGCTGAACAGGGTGCTGTTTCAAACACTGCTGCTGCAGGTATCTTCGACCTAGACATCGACTCAAATGGTAGATGGTCTGTTGAGAAGTTCAAAGGACTTCTGTTCCAGATTGAAAGAGATGCTAACGCAATCGCACAAAGAACTCGTCGTGGAAAGGGTAACATTATCCTATGTTCTGCTGACGTTGCTTCTGCATTAACAATGGCAGGTGTACTTGACTACACTCCAGCACTTAATGCTAACCTTAACGTTGATGACACAGGCAATACATTTGCTGGTGTTCTTCAAGGTAAGTATAGAGTCTACATTGACCCATATGCTGCTAACCTTGATTCTTCTGGTAACACTGCAACTGCTAGTGGTAATCAGTACTACGTTTGCGGTTACAAAGGTTCCTCACCTTATGACGCTGGTATATTCTACTGCCCTTACGTTCCGCTACAGATGGTTCGTGCTGTGGGAGAGAATACCTTCCAACCAAAAATCGGGTTTAAGACTCGTTATGGTATGGTTGCTAACCCATTCGCAGAAGGTAAGACCCAAGGAGAAGGTGGTCTTACAGTTAACAAGAACCGCTACTACAGACGTGTTGCTGTTAAAAACCTTATGTAAGCGAGATGCTTATATATCTTCAAAGACTCTGCTTCGGCAGGGTCTTTTTTTTATGCCAAGATAAATAACTAAAAAAGATCATGGCAAAGTTCGATAGAGTAACAACTGGTACGACAAGAGTTATAAAATCTTTAGACGCTTTGTTGAAGACAAATAAATTATCTGGTACAGGTAATGGAGGTAAAGATTTAATTGAAATTACCTCAACAGACAAAGCAAGGGGTAATATTGTTAAAGTTGACTATCTACCTGAAGTAACGGATGCTAAACTTAAAAAACTTTGGGAAGGTTTAGCTAAACAATATGGTCTTGTTGAAGGACCGAAGAAAGAAAAAAATTATATGGTAGTTCGTATTGGGACAGAGGACGCAGAAAGAAATATTAAAGATATTAGATTTCAACAAATATCTCCAGCATCTGGTGGTAATGTAATTCCTACAGAGATTCAAGAAAAGGCAACAACAGTGGTATTCAATCAAGCATTGAAAAAAAATGTTGCGTTTAATAAAGAAGAAGATATAAAAAATCATCCAGAAACTAGAAAGTTATTATTAGAAGTTTTTGGTAATACATGGAGTCATCGATTAGATGATTGGACTTGGACATTCTTCCAACAACAAAAAGAATTTCTTAAAGAGTATAAAGGTACTAAATGGGCTCCATTTGAGTATCATAAAAAGGATCTTGTACATTTCTTTTCAGAAGAAATACAACAGGTGGCAAGAGATCTAGATCCATTTGTTGCAGCAGGAAAGTATACAACTTGGAACCCTGCTGATATCTTTGCTGCTTATGATATGCCAGCAATTAAAAAGAAAATAGAAGATGAGATTAAACGTAAAGAACCAATCACACAGACTTTAGTTGAATTGAATAATATATTAGTTGGTTTAATGGAGAAGAAGAAACTTGTAGGAATATCTCTTAAGAAAGTAAAGCATGGTAATAATGCAGAGATTCATTTACATAATGTTGACTCATCAAAAATATTAAAGTTTGAGAAACTTGAAAAATATGTAATGAAAGATATTAAATTTAGTGTTAAAAATATTTTTGTGGGAGATAAAGTTCTTTGTACTATTAAATTAGGTAGTGGTGATGATTATTCAATCAACATTACTAGAACAAAAGGTGGTACTTTAAGTTTTAATACTGCTATAAAAAGAACTCCTGCTGCTCAAGGAGGACAAGCACCTATTGATATGGTTGTAGCATTGTTGGATGGTGGAAAGAAATTTAGTAAAAGTAAAGATGATTATCGTATGAAAGATTTAACTCATACAAAGAAAGCAGAATATGAAAAAATGTATAATGTTGTATCAAAAAAATATTTTCCTTTTGCACCCAAATTTAATACATGGGTAAAGGACATTGTATATCTTTTTGCTACTGATGAAAGAGTTGCTAAAGCAAAATTGATGATGCTATCTTTCTTCTATGATGCTATTAACTATTCTGAAAAACAAAAAGATAAAGCAGAGTTCTGGACAGACCTTTTATATCTTGGCATGAAGGTATCGGCAAAAGGTAATTTTGCACCACATGCAAAAATCTCATAACCCCATAAATACTTAAAAAGTATCTGATAATGGCAGTTAGAAAACCACCAGCAGAGAGACCAGGAACTCCTTTGAGTAATAGGAATTTCCTAGCACCTACTGGTTTTAAATTTACACTTAAGAGAAGTCCTGCTGCTGCATTTTTTTGTAATCAAGCAAATATTCCATCGATGGATCTTGGTGTAGCAACTCAACCAACGTACTTAAGAGATATTCCAACACCAGGTGATAAAATAGAATTTGGTGATTTAAGTATTAGATTTCTTGTTGATGAAGATCTTGTCAACTATATGGAATTGCAGAAATGGATTCGTGGTCTTGGTTTTCCAGACAGTCTTAAAGATTTTGCGGATTTGGAAAAGGAAGCAGTTATTAAACCAAGGTTTGCAAATAGAGGAGATAACATTTATTCTGATGGCACTCTTCAAATTTTAAGTAGTAACTTGGTTGCCAAGTTTAATGTTAATTTTAAAGACCTATTTCCAGTATCATTATCTACAATTACATTTGATGCAACTGATACTGATGTAGAGTACTTTACAGCAGAGGCAACTTTCAAGTATACTATATACGACCTAACCGATTTAGAAAATAAAGATTTATGAGTATTACTCTTGATAAACTTCAAGAGATGTGGGAGAAAGATTCAAAAATAAATCCAGATGAACTTCATACGGAGTCATTAAATATCCCCTCTCTACATGCAAAGTATTTTGAATTATATAATACAATCTTTCTATTAAGAAAGAAAGCAGAGCAACAAAGAAAGAACATCCGTCATGAACGGTATGAGTATTTTAGTGGGAAAGCAGACCCAGATGTTTATATTGAGAATCCATTTCCAAAGAAGATAAGAGATAAAGATACCATGACCAAGTATCTTGATGCAGATGAAAAGTTATCTACATCAAATTTAAAGATAGATTATTATGATACGATGCTTGTTTATATTGAAAGTATTCTTAAGGTAATACAGAACAGAACATTTCAGATTAAGAATGCTATTGAGTATATGAGATTCCAGTCTGGTATGGGTTGACAAGGGTATCTAAATACCCATAGATGCTATGGGCGATGTGATTGACAAAAGAGCCAATCTTGTTATATCTAAAGCGAATGAAGTATTTTTAAAAGTAAATGCTGAACCTCATATTGAATATGAATTGAGGGATCATTTTACTTTTGAAGTTGAGGGTGCAAAATTCATGCCTCAATATCGCAATCGCAATTGGAATGGTGAGATACATTTATTTGATTTAAGATCAAAAAGAATTTATGTTGGACTACTAGATAGAATTATATCTTTTTGTAAGAGACACGATTACACATATAAGTTTGTAGATAACGAATATTACGGAACTCCTTATGAGGAGAATGATACAATATCATATGAAGGTGTCAAAGATTATATGACATCTATTTGTAATCACTCCCCCAGAAAATATCAAGTTGAGGGAGTATACGATGCACTAAAACATAATAGAAAGCTACTGATATCACCAACTGCTTCAGGCAAATCCTTGATGATTTACGCTCTTGTAAGGTATTATGTAGATAAAGGGAAAAAAATTCTTTTAGTTGTTCCGACGACATCTCTTGTAGAGCAGATGTATAAGGATTTCGAAGAATACGGATGGGATAGTCAGTCATGGTGTCATAAGATATATTCTGGGAAAGATAAGACTAATGAGTTTCCTGTTACTATTACCACTTGGCAATCTGTTTATAAATTAGAAAGATCATTCTTTACAGACTATGATGTGATCATTGGAGATGAGGCACATCTTTTTAAGAGTAAGTCTTTAGTATCTATAATGTCAAAATTAGAACATGCCAAGTATCGATTTGGATTTACTGGAACACTAGATGGAACTCAAACTCATAAGTGGGTACTAGAAGGATTGTTTGGTCCATCATATAAAGTAACCAAGACAGATGAACTAATGAGACAGGGACATCTTTCTCAATTAGATATACAATGTTTAGTTCTTAAACACGATCCTCGAAAGTTTGATACTTATAATGATGAGATAGAATATTTAATATCACATGAAAAAAGAAATAACTTTATCAAAAATCTTACATTAGATTTGGGAGGTAATACTTTAATTCTTTATAGTAGGGTAGAAGCACACGGTCAAGTTCTTTACGATTTAATAAATAGAAGTAAGCAAAGTGATCGCCAAGTATTCTTTGTTCATGGTGGAGTAGATGCAGAAGAGCGAGAACAAGTAAGGGAAATAACCGAAACAGAAAACAACGCAATTATCGTTGCATCCTATGGTACATTCTCAACTGGTATCAATATTAAAAATCTCCATAATGTTATCTTTGCTTCTCCAAGTAAATCACGCATACGCAACTTGCAAAGTATTGGACGAGTTCTTAGAAAAGGAACAAACAAAGTGAAGGCGATACTATATGATATTTCTGATGACTGTACTAAAGGGTCAAAAAGAAATTACACACTAAACCATTTTATAGAAAGAATTAAAATTTACAATGAAGAAAATTTTAACTATGAGATAATTACAATCCAACTAAAGACATGATCGAAGACGATTTTTATGCAACACTAAAATTACATTCAGGAGAGGAGGTATTCGCACGAGTTGCTGCTTCTGAAGAAGAAGATCGAACTATGTTGATACTTCATCACCCCGTCATCGTGTCCGAAATTAAAATTAAAAAAGGTGTAGTTGGTTATAAAGTAGAACCTTGGTTAAAAACAACAAGTGAAGATATGTTTGTTATGAATATGGACCATGTGGTAACAATATCTGAATCTAATGATATGGAAATTATAATGATGTATCAAAATTTCATTCGACAATCCTCTAAAGAAAGAGGTAATGAAGAACTTTTAAATAAAGAGATGGGTTATATTGCTAACGTAAATGATGCTAAAGAATTACTAGAGAAACTTTATAAACTTAATAAACCTAAAACTAACCCTTGAACCCTGACAGAGTTATTCTACTGTTATTTCGTCACCTTGTCAACTGTCTCCAGAAGTGTTATAATATCTACATAATAGTGGTAAAGACTTATGGCAATAGCTCCTGGTAAAACTATGGCAAGACGTAAAAGATCCGAGCATTATGTTAACAATAAGGAGTTCCTTGCTGCTTTAGTTAAATACCGTGAAGATGTTGAGATTAGATATATTAAAAAATATGGTGAACCACCTGATAAAGCAGGTAGAGCATCTAAATGGGATACCAAACCAGAGATACCAAGATATATTGGAGAATGTTTTCTAAAGATTGCTAACCACTTATCATTCAAACCAAACTTTGTAAACTACATGTTTAAGGAGGATATGATCTCCGACGGAATTGAAAATTGTGTTCAATACATACACAACTTTGATCCTGAAAAATCCAAGAACCCTTTTGCTTACTTCACACAGATTATACATTATGCCTTTCTTCGCAGAATACAAAGAGAGAAACGTCAGTTAGATATTAAGAATAAAATTATTGAGAGATCTGGTTATCAAGAAGTTTTTGATGATAACAATAGTATTGACGGATCTAACTATGCGGAATATAATTCAATTAAAGATGCTGTACATGCGAAATTACGTAATTAATGAAAGTTGCAATCATAACTGATCAGCACTTTGGAGCAAGAAAGAATTCCAAATTCTTTCATGATTATTTTCTAAAGTTTTATAATGATATTTTCTTTCCTGCCATAGAAAAGGAAGGTATTACCACAGTCATTGATATGGGTGATACCTTTGATAGTAGAAAAGGAATAGATTTTGCTGCACTATCATGGGCAAAGGATTATTATTTTGATCGTCTCCGTGACATGGGCATCACTGTCCATACTATTGTTGGTAATCATACAGCATATTATAAGAATACTAATGATGTAAATGCAATAGATTTACTACTGCGTGAATATAATAATGTAAAAGTATATTCAGAAGTTAGTAGTATAGAGGTAGGTGGTTTAAATATCCTTCTTGTTCCTTGGATCAATCAGGATAATTATGAATCAAGCATTGGTTTAATTAAAAAATCAAGAGCTCCTGTTTGTATGGGTCATTTAGAACTGAATGGTTTTGTAGTAACCCAACAGATTCTAATGGATCATGGTCTTGATATGAAATACTTTAAAAAGTTTGAGAAAACATTTTCGGGTCATTTTCATACAAGATCAAATAATGACAATATCTATTACTTGGGTAATCCTTATGAGATCTATTGGAATGATTATGATAGCGACAGAGGTTTTCACTTCTTCGATACAGAAACTTTAGAGCATACTCCTGTTAACAATCCTTATAAAGTATTTTATAAAATTTTCTATGATGATACCGATCATCAAACTTTTGATTCCAGACCATATGAAAATAAGATTGTAAAACTTATTGTTCGTAAGAAAACTGACATCAAAAAATTTGAAAAGTTTATTGATAAATTATATGCATCAAATATATCTGAACTTAAGATTGTAGAAAATTTTGAATTTGGTGGTTATTATAAATCTGATGATTTTGAGGCATTCGAATCTGAAGATACTATGTCAATCCTTAACAGGTATATTGATGAGTCAGAAATTACTTTAGATAAATCTGTAGTACAAAAACTTATGCAAGATGTTTACCAAGAGGCATGTGAGGTGGTATAATGTATATACTAACTGTCAAAGGAAAGGAAAATGATGGTGCATATTCTGTAGGAAATATAGAAGGAGAACAAGTTCTCTACCTATTTGAACAAGAAGATGACGCAGTTAGATTCGCTTTACAGTTAGAAGATCAGGACTATCCTGAAATGCATGTCATAGAAGTTGATGATGATTTGATGCTTAAAACTTGCAATATGAATGATTATAGGTATACTGTTATAACCGAGAATGATATTGTTATTCCTCCATTGAAACACGATGATTTTATTTGAAAAGGTACGTTGGAAGAATTTTTTATCCACTGGCAACCACTTTACTGAAATAAATTTTACTGAACATGATACCAATCTAATTGTTGGTACAAATGGTACAGGTAAAAGCACGGTGCTTGATGCACTGACATTTAGTTTGTTCAACAAACCATTCCGTAAGATTAGTAAGAGTCAGTTAATTAATACTGTTAATGAAAAAGATTCGAAGGTAGAAGTAGAGTTTACTGTTAATGGAATTTGTTGGAAAGTCATAAGAGGAATCAAACCAAATATTTTTGAGATATGGAAAGATGGTAGATTATTAGATCAGTTCTCACATTCTGCAGATCAACAAAAATGGTTGGAACAGAATGTAATCAAAATGAATTACAAATCCTTTACCCAGATTGTTATTCTTGGTAGTAGTATATTTGTTCCATTCATGCAATTGACTGCACCAAACCGTAGAGAGGTTATTGAGGATTTACTTGATATTAAAATCTTCTCTTCTATGAATAATATTATAAAGGATAAGATACGTCAGAGAAGAGAGGAAATAAAAGTTCTCACTCTTAAAAAAGAATCTCTTAATGATAAGGTTCATATGCAGGAGAACTTTATTGAAGAGTTAGAAATGCGTGGTAAAAAGAATATAACAGATAAGAAAAGTAAAATAAAAGTATTGGGAATTGAAATTGATACTCACATTGAACATAATGAAATTAAAGAAAGTAATGTAACAGAACTTATTAAAGAACAGGAAACGGTAACAGGTTCTGGAAAAAAACTTCGTCAGTTAGGAAATCTTAAAGGTAAAATATCCCAGAAAGTAACAACGATTACTAAAGAGCATAAGTTTTTTACAGAGAACACGGTTTGCCCTACATGCACACAGTCTATTGGAGAGGAGTTTAGAATAAATAAAATCGATGATGCTCAAACTAAAGCAAAGGAGTTGCAATCTGGTTATCAAGAACTAGAACAGGCAATTAAAGAAGAAGAAGAGCGAGAGCATCAATTTAAAAACTTATCAAAGGAGATTACTAACCTCAATAATGGCATTTCTCAAAACAATACTAGGATTTCTGGATGTCAACGTCAAATCAGAGATCTTGAAAATGAAATTCAAACACTTACCAATCAACTTGAAAACAGAAATACTGAACATGAGAAGTTAGAAACCTTCAAAAAAAGTTTAACAGAAACATACAATGATCTAGTATCCCAAAAGGATTCTATTAGCTATTACGATTTCTCGTATGGTTTACTTAAAGATGGTGGAGTCAAATCCAAGATTATAAAGAAGTATCTGCCACTGATTAATCAGCAGGTAAACCGTTATCTTCAGATGATGGACTTCTATATTAACTTCACACTTGATGAAGAATTTAATGAAACCATTCAATCCCCAATCCATGAGGATTTTTCTTATGCCTCTTTTAGTGAAGGTGAGAAGATGAGAATTGACCTAGCACTTCTGTTTACATGGAGAGAAGTTGCTAGAATGAAAAACTCTGTCAATACCAACCTCCTTATAATGGATGAGATATTTGACAGTTCTCTTGATGGATTTGGAACAGAAGAATTTCTAAAGATTATTAAATATGTTATAAAGGATGCTAACGTTTTTGTAATTTCTCATAAGGTAGGACTTGAAGACAGATTTGATAGTGTCACAAAATTTGAAAAAGTAAAAGGATTTTCGAGTATAGTGTCATCATGACCACTCCAAACTGGCAACACAATTCGGGCAAGCCACCGAAACGAAAACTTAAACCACAAGCACTGCGGTCTGCAAGAGAAAGACGCAGACAGTTGATAAAGTGTCTACAAACCTCCCATAAACGGGGGGTTTCGTCGTATTATGGATATATACAAAAGGAAAAGCATGGCAGTAAAGTTCGAAATCAAGTCACAACTAGCAAAGTTGCTTGCTACTGAAGATCTTATAGTAGAGCATAAGCAAGTTGAAACTGCACAGTTCAATGTTCACACTCGTGTATTGATCCTTCCCCTCTGGGAAAAAGCAAGCAATGTAGTATATGATATGCTTGTTGGTCATGAGGTTGGACACGCACTCTTTACACCTGATGAATGGGACTGGATGAATAGTGTTCCTCAAACCTTTGTGAATGTGGTTGAGGATGCAAGGATTGAGAAGTTGATTAAGAGAAAGTATATGGGTATTGCCAAAACTTTCTATAAAGCATATAATGAATTACATGAGAAGAATTTCTTTGAGTTAGATGGTGAAGATATTAGTAATCTTAATCTTGCTGATCGTGCTAATTTACATTTCAAAATTGGTTCATTCCTTAACATACCTTTTTCAACTCCTGAACAGGAGATTATCACTCTAATAGAAAATGCCGAGACCTTTACTGACACCATCGCAGCAGCAGAAGCGTTATATAATTTCTGCAAGCAAGAGAAGCAGCAGGAGCAGGAACAAATTTCTGAATCTGAACAAGAAGACCTTGAACAGGACACTGTTGACAATATCAAAGGTAGTGGGGATCTCTCTACTGACCCTTCTAGTGGTGATGAGTCTTCCTCTTCTAACGATGATACTTCTTCTCCTATGGAAGACGGGGATAGCATTGATGTTAATAATAGTGGGAGCCATGCTGATAGCGATTCTATAGATGAAGAACCTGAAGTCAAAACTGCTGAATCATTAGCAGACAAACTTCAAGATCTTGCTAATTCAGATGGTATAGAAAATACTTATCTTGAAATTCCAGAAGTAAATCTTGATACTATAATTGCTTCTAATGAAGATGTTCATAAATTAATAGATGATGATTTTGCATCACAGCAAGTAAGATTTGATGAAAATTTAAAAGAAAAAGGACCAGATTATTGGAGAAAGGATGTAGTTCTTTTCAATGATATTGATCAACAGTTTTTTAAATTCAAAAGAAGTGCTCAAAAAGAAGTCAACTATCTTGTAAAAGAATTTGAAATGAAGAAGTCAGCATCAGCATATGCTCGTGCTGCAACCAGTAGAACTGGTGTTCTTGATACTTCTGCTCTTCATACATATAAGTTCAATGAAGATATATTTAAGAAGATAACTGTTCTTCCTGATGGTAAGAATCATGGTCTAGTATTCATTCTTGATTGGTCTGGTTCTATGCAGTATGTTCTTCAAGATACTTGCAAGCAACTTTTCAATCTTATGTGGTTCTGTAAGAAAGTACATATTCCTTTTGAGGTTTATGCATTTACTAATGAGTGGAGAATGAGAACTGAAAAGGGTGATGAGGATCCAAATAGATATGGTGTTAAATTAACACCTCATGCAGAACCAAGAGAAAATGATATTGTTGTTGATGAAGATTTTGCACTAATGAATATGTTCACTAGTAAAGTGAATGTTAAAACTCTAGAGCAACAGATGATTAATGTTTGGAGAATGTCTGCTGCTTATGGTAATCAATATCAGACTTGGTATCAAGTACCATATGCTGTTGGTTTATCTGGAACTCCATTAAATGAAACTCTAATTACATTACATCAAATCCTTCCTAAATTTCAGAAAGAGTATAAATTAGAAAAGGCACATTGTATTGTCTTAACTGATGGTGAAGCAGGACATCTTCCATATTATAAAGAAGTAGAACGTGATTGGGAAGATAAACCATATATGGGTAAGCGTAATGTTAATCCTAATCACTGTGTATTGCGTGACCGTAAACTTGGTAAAACATATACCTTTGATTATGGGTGGCATACTTATACCAATACTTTACTTTACAATCTAAAAGATAGATTCCCAACAGTAAACTTTATTGGTATTCGTGTTATCAATCCTCGTGAAGCAAAAAGATTCATTAAAATGCATGAACCATTTAATGAAAAACTTATTGATACATGGAGAAAATCAAAAAGTTGTGTAATCACTAAATCGGGTTATGATGCATACATTGCAATGTCAGCAGATAATCTCGCAGATGATTCTGAATTTGATGTGGATGATGAAGCAACAAAAGCACAGATTAAAAGGGCATTTGTTAAGTCACTGAAAGTTAAAAAACTAAATAAAAAGGTACTGAGTGAATTCATTTCTCTGGTAGCATGATAACATTTCAAGAGTTTTGTTCTCGATTAGATGAGAGCAGTTTAAGTAGAATCAAGAGTAAATCCGATAAAGGTGGCATGGCAACAATGTCTGCATCTAGAGCTGATAAATCCGCAAAAGAGAATAGTGCAAGAGCGAAACAATTAGATCGTGATATAAAAGGTAAGGGTTTACCTGGTGCTACTAAAGTAACTGGTTCATATATTGAGAAAGATAAAAAAACTGGTAAAGAAACTAAAGTAAAAGAACGTAGTCACGTTGTCACTTCTGGTAAGAAGGGTAAGAGAAAGTTTAAGAAAGCAGTAAAAGCACTTGGTAAAAAGTATGGTCAAGACTCTGTTTTGACACAAACGAAAAAAACTGGTACACTATCAGCAACAAGAAAAGGTGGATTGGGCAAAAAGAAAAGAATTGGTGTAGGTAAATTCAAAGCGGGTGGTAAAAACCCAGAAGGTCAATCACAAATCAAAGGAAAAACTTTTACTTATGGATAAAGACATGAACATTTTTAATTCCTTAAAGAGAAATTTCAAAAACATTTTTGTTGGATCTCATAGGGGTGATGATTTTAAATTAGAACCACTACCAGAAAAATACAAGAAGAATGATCCTAATGATTGGTTTGACAATCCTTTAGATAGGATGCCTATTGCAACTGAAAATGGTAACTATTCATCACGTCATGAATCAACACCTGATTTTGAAAAGGATGCTGAAGAGATTGTAACGATGCATGAAAAGATGTATCGTATCGCAACAGCAAAATACAATCCATTTGCAGTCGGTGGATCTGAAACATTAGGAGGTTCTGAAAATGCAGAAAAATTATGATGACTCCAATTGGAGAGAAGAATCCGTACCTTACTATTCAGGTAAGCAACTAGAATTATTGATGGATGGACCCAAGAGTCTTTCTCAATCATGGATGATGGGAGCAATGTATAATGAATGGAAAAAAAGGAATGGGTATAATAAATTAGATCCTAAAGAAAATGAAGGTCAGTGTCAGAGTAGTATGAAGGAATGGGAAGAGAGTATCAAAAAATACAACCAATAATATAAGTGTCCACTGGGGGTTTTTTAACCCCCTTTTTGATGTATGATAGGTATATCGAAAACAAATTACATTATGACCTTTGAATTAAAAATGACAGAGAAGCAAGTTTTTGACGGATTGAGAGAAACTTTTGGTACTGAATTTACAGCACCTGATGTGAGAGCATTTTGTGCCATGAATGATATTGGTTACTCAACTGTCACAAAGAAAATCAAACAATATAATGTTGGTAAGGGTAAGTGGAATCTTGAGGTTACTACAAGAGCAGTTGAGAATATTGAAAAATCATTTAGTGCTCCTTCTGTTGTACCTTCTTCAGAGCAAAATTTAGTTCCTGATCAGGATAATACTTTTGTTAAGTTTGGTCCTTTCGCTGATGTTAAAAAGATAATTCAATCAAAGCAATTCTACCCAATATTCCTTACTGGTTTATCAGGTAACGGCAAGACCTTTTCTGTGGAGCAAGCATGTGCTACACTAAAGAGAGAACTTGTAAGAGTTAATATTACAATCGAAACAGATGAAGATGATCTTATTGGCGGTTTCCGTCTTGTTAATGGTGAGACCGTATGGCACAATGGCCCAGTCATCGAAGCACTTGAGCGAGGTGCAATCTTGCTCCTCGATGAAATCGACCTTGCCTCAAACAAAATCCTCTGCCTTCAGAGCATCCTTGAGGGGAATGGTGTCTTCCTTAAAAAGATTGGAAGAGTTGTTAAACCAGCAAAAGGATTCAACGTCATCGCAACAGCAAACACCAAAGGTAAAGGATCAGACGACGGAAGATTCATTGGAACCAACGTGCTCAATGAAGCATTCCTCGAAAGATTCCCTGTAACATTTGAGCAGGACTATCCATCACCAAATATTGAGAAGAAAATACTTGGTGGGGTTGCTTCTAATCTTGGTGTTACTGATACTGATTTCCTTGCAAGACTCGTAGATTGGGGTGACATCATCCGTAAAACATTCTATGATGGTGGTATTGAAGAGATCATCAGTACTCGTAGATTGGTTCACATTGTTCGTGCCTTCTCTATTTTCAAAGATAAAGCAAAGGCAATCAAAGTTTGTGTAAACAGATTTGATGATGAAACCAAACAGTCCTTCTTGGAACTATATGATAAAGTTGATGCTGACTTTGAATTAAATCCTAGTGAGGAAGTATGACCATTTGGCAGAATTACATAAGTGCCTACAGATCAATTCTACCTATGAAGATAGAAGGTCTGTGGGCAAGTTGGGAAGGTAAAGGAACCTATCTCAATGCCATCACTCATTCACATCCACACTTTATTAAATCAAGGCAAGTGGATATTACGGATGGTAAGAATGCTGACATCTTTAACTGCATAGCATATCCAAAGACGGGAAGTAACCTTCCTTGTTTTGGTATGGATCTAATGGCATTCAGTGAGAAGAAGGTCATTGTTGTTTTTGATTTTCAACATCCTAAAGAGAAATATCCATATCGTGTAGAAGGATTGCCAGTGGCAACAGAAGACTATCGTTTCTTTGAGAAGGGTAATCACTTCTCTGATAATATCTTTGTAAGATATTGTAAACCAGATGAGGTTGATGAACATTTAGATATGTTTGTTAAGTACTTGACTACTTACAAAGATATGATAGAATTAGAGAAACCCACTGGAACCGATACCAGTGTATAC
>VTLG01014141.1_pt1 | contig 18967 bp, 17 predicted proteins | sample 4694571 | NCBI WGS metagenome assembly VTLG01 (sample SAMN12604809, study PRJNA352737) | marine metagenome | biome: ENVO:00000447; feature: ENVO:00000209|ENVO:00000569|ENVO:01000036; material: ENVO:00002151; isolation source: viral sequences binned using virsorter ...
GGCTTGTTTTGTCCGCAACGCTGTCATTACGTTTGAGTTGTCAGTGCCAGCTTCCGCTTCGGCCTGAGATGCGACTGTTACGTTTGCCGCAGCCGCGCTAGCAGCAGCGGCGGTAGCAGAAGCAGCAGCATTGGTAGCCTGAGTTGTGGCAAGGGAAACTTGAGCAGCACCATTGGTTGTAGCGGCAGAGGCACTAGATGCACTAGCCGTCGCAGATGCAGCGGCAGCGGTTGCAGACGCAGCAGCCTCATCAGCCTTAGTAGCAGCAGTGGTCAAATCTGTTTTTGATATTGTGGCATCAAGAGTATTACCGTCACTAGAAAAACCTAAAATTTTGTTTGCACGGGTGCTTGCATTATCAACAAATTCCGGTGTTGTAATTGCGTTTGTTCGTGAAACCTTGAACGTTCTATCTAACTCTTCTTGGATTTCTTGCTGAGACATTGCAAGACGGTCAAGAGCAAGTTCGTGTGTTTCTGCGGGGAATGGGTCATTGGCAATGTAATCGGTAGTTTGGGTGCGCGTTGTCGTGCGACGAATATGCCATTGCACCGTGTCTGCTGGAGCAGATGCAGCAATGACCGTTCCGGTACTGCCGTTGCCGCCTGTGACCGTAAAATTAGACGGGTTGCTTTTGACCGTCTCTGCGCCCGTTGCAATGACACGCTCAACAACCTCAATTTCTGCGGTTGTGCCTGTTCCTTGAAACGCAAACGTTACTGCAAATTCCGTTGTGCTTCCATTACCCGTAAAACTTACGGTAGACGTTGTTGCCGAAACTGCCATTGATTTTGTCCTAGTTTAATAAACCGCCGTAGACGGATTCGGTGGGCTTTCGATAGAACTCTTGCCCGGTTTCTTCTCGCACTCTCTCTTCAAAGTTTTGCGCCCAACCAGGGCGTAGATACTCGGCCATTTCCCACCAAACTAAATAATCCAGTGCCTGTCTGGTGTAGAAAATATTGGCACCCGGTATCATTTGTTTTACAGTGCGCAAGCCCTTGTATGCGGCGCGGTCTAACGCTTCATCATCGCCAAGAGCATATTCACCAAGATCGCCCAATGCTCTTAGCGACCGAATCGCGTTGCCAAGAACGGGACCGCCAACTGCCTCTGCAAGTCCTTTTCCCATGCGTTGCTCTCCAAGAGCGCCGATCATCAAATCGCCATAAAACCCAAGACCGCCCGCTGTCAGGAACGCGTCCATAAATACTTTTGGAAAGTTTTCTACTGTTACTTCGCGTGGCTCTTTCCCTGCCGCGAGGTCTTTAAACAAATTTGCTATGTGGCCGTAAACGGTCATGCTCAAAACTAAATGCAGACCTATCCCGACGCCCGCGCCACCGCTGCTCCATGTGCGGGATAAAATATCTTGATAGAACGCAATGCTATAAGATTTTAAATTAAAAAATGCCATTCGCATTTCGGTAAACGGCTCGCCTCGCTTGCCGCCTCGTATCAAGACGTTTGTTCTTGCACCCGGCGTAAGGACAGCGCTGTCAGCAAAACCGCCAAAAAACTCTTGCGCCCGCGCAGCAATATCCCGGTCGGCTATTTCATCAAGATCAACGTACTTTTTACCGTCAAGATCACGCACCGCCGCAGTGATAGCGGCGAAGTCGTCTGCGGTAATTCCATAACCTGCCATCTCTCGGCGCAGTTGTGGATGAATTTCATCAAACGTTTTACCTGCTTGCTTTGCAATGTAATTTGATAACGTCAACACCACTGACGTTTTCATTGTGTCGTTGAGCCAATTCATTCCCGTCACACGCATTACCGTACTGACGAGATGTGCTCCTTGACCATTAATGCCGTCATTGCCCGTCCAGCGTGATTGCACGCCAGATATCAAACTATCCATTCCCAGGCCGATGCTGTCGGCAACCTCACGCAATTCACCACTGCGACGACCGCGCAACGTAAAAACATCTAACGAGGCCGTGTGTGCCTTGAAAAACGAAACACCAATCTCATTAAGCCTAACAGCCGCCGTCCCCAGGTCAGCAAGACTTGTAATTACCGTACCGCCGAGAAGAGCGGCGTTTGACAAGTTCTTTGCCAAATTCATGCCGCGCGCCATACGCCATCCCTTTGTGTCGTATTGTGGCAAGATTGACCCGACGCCCGTTACATCTTGGTATAAAAGGTTAATATAATCTGCGTTAATTTTACCTTCTTTTTTGGCACCTAACTTAAGTTTCGCGCGCTGTATAAATTCCTTCAGCATATATTCGGGATTAGGGCCAAGATGCTGCAAGGCTGCAATGTTGCGCGACATCATATCTACACCGCCGATGAACGATGTGCCGACATCTGGCAGACCGTAGTCTTTCATGTACTTCCAAGCTGACTGACCGTCCTTGAAGTGCAGTGACCGATGATGCCCCAGCTTCTTTGCTAAGTTGCCCGGTCCTTTGTACCCCGGCGGTTCAGACAAATCCTTGATACTGTCGTCGCGCCTACCTTTAAGAAGCGTTTCCCAAGAACTTTCCAGATGCTTGCGTTTCGCCGCATCATCCAAGCCCCTCACACCGAACGTGCGCTCTTCATCGAGCAGCGGCAGAATGTCGTCCGTCCATTGTTGCACTCCCGCTCGATTGATCTTGATGTTGTCATGGGTCTGCTTGACCAGATAACCCGGTATCCGCGCAATGTCAGCGCCACGCTTGTTTGCCATCTTTCGCAGACGCTCGTTGGCATTCTCCATCGCCTCAGAAATGATGCGTGCTGTATCGTTGCCGGTGCTTCCCGGCTCATAGCTTTCGCGCATCAGCAACTCGCCGTTTTCTGAACGGCGTAAGAAGCTGATCGCCTGACTGCGGTTCAGACCCTCTTTCTCAATGTCACGCAAGAACACGCTGACCGTGTCACGCTCCAGCGCGCGGTACGTGCGCTCTATCGAAGTCTTGTACGGACTGTTCCCGTACTCACCGGCAAGGATGCTTTCCAAAAAACGCGGCACATCTTCATCTGGAACTTGCCGCAGCTTCTGGATAAAGCGCATACGCGTCTTGTAGTTTAGGGCGCGCATACGCTTCTCGTTGATTGCGGCCCGCTCTTCTTCGCCAACGCGCTTTTCGACAGCGCGCGTCAACTCGGCTTCCAGGTCAGCGACGTTGCCGTCAGCCTTCAGACCATCGTAAATATCATGGACTTCATCAAACAGCTCTTGCGCTTGTTGTTCAGACAAATTCGGTGCGGCTTGCCGGATCGTTGAAACGCATTCTTTAAAACTTGCCATTAATCAACCCCGCCAAGTATACACGTTGCTGCCTGTCGGAAACCGGCAGACGTTTGGCGCGTGTTCGCAATAATTTCATCACCGTCAGCGAGTTCTCGCTCGCTTATCTTAACAGCCTCGGACAACAGAGGATCGTCCGCGTTCTCTGCTTTTAACCGTTCTACCTCTACCAACAGTTCATCTGTTTCGCGCAGCGCCGCCGCCTCGTCATATTCGTCAATTAGCGTCGACTCCATGTCATCAACGCGCTGCTGAGCTTCTCTTTCTTGCAGATCGAATATTCGGTTTTCGGGCGCGTAAGACAGACGAACTTGGTCTAAGCCATACTCAATATCCGGTAAGATGCGCGGTGCGGATGGCAGCGAGAACGCTGACCCTTCTGCGACAGCATCTGTTTTGATCCCTGGCACCTCCATTGGAAGGTCGATTCTGTCTGCATTCTTGGTCACAAGATCAGCGACACGTTTGTTGCTTGCATCAATGATGAAGAACTCGTCTCCAATCTTGACGACTGCTGCTTCTTCCAGCGCACCTTCTTTCTTTAATCTTGTCCGCGCTTTGTTGGCGCGTTTTTTATCGCGAAACGCTAGATACGCGCCGTCTGGCGACCGGGCAAAAATGTTCGTCTCTATATTTACGTCAACCTCGTACCCGCCGTCTACCTGTCGGACAGTTGCGTCAAACCCCTCTTGCTGCAACGCTTCTGCAAATTTGTTGGCTTGGGCTGGGCGCTTAAACGTTTTCTCGTTTGCCACAACCGGAAACCCCGGCTGCGGCTCGCCTTCGTTTAAGTGTTTGGGAAGAACACGCGGTCCCGTATCTTCCTGACCAGCGCGCAACACTGCGTCCATGTCCAACGGATCGCGCGCATCAGGTACCCGGCCCACCGCTGAACTCGTTTCCACGCTGTCGCGAAGAATGAAGTCACTACCTCGTACAACTCTACCTCCTGCCATTTGGCCCATTGCGCCGTTAAACGCAGCCTGTCGCGCTTCCGGTGCAGCGTTGTCGATGCTTTGCATCACCGTTCGCGCGTTAATGCTTGGCGATATCTTGTCTTTAAAATAACCGCCAACACCGTGGATGCCGCCGCCCAGCACAGTACCGAATGCTAGGTTGGCGAACGTGTCGTAGATGTCATAGTCAGCTTGCCGGTCAGCCGTCGTAAATACTACCAGCGGTTCTATAAGTGCCGTTGCCACAAAGCCTTCTGCGGCACCTGTACCGGCCCTCACGCCAAACCGTCTGGCTGTGCTTGCCTGTCGCGCTAACAATCCAGCGTATTTTGCGGCTCCGACAACAGGGACAAAACCAGCGGCAAGATTAAATGGATCGACCAAGTTCGCAACAAATCCAGCACCGATGTTTGCCGCGCCAGCAGCAAAACCACCCTTGCCCATCGACATGACGGTCTGACGCGCAAGTTCTTCTTGCTTCATCCGGATAATCATATCCAGACTTTCCTGCGTCTCCCCAAACTCCGGTTTGAGTACCTTGGTCAGATTGACAGCGTCGATCTGTTCCTGCTGCTCCTCCAATGACAGGATCGGGTAATTATCAGGGTCTTCTTCTAACCGTTGCCGTATCCTGTCTTCCTTGTTGAAAAAAAATTTATAACCAAGGCCGCGCGCCTCATTTAACTCTGCAGATGTCAGCGCCGATATAAATGGGTTGGTTTCCCACGCATCATCAAAAGCGGCACCCGCAGTTGTGCTTATATCGAACTGCGCGTCAAACGGTCTTATCTGATTAGATAACGGAGAAGGAAATCGTTGTGGCATTATCTACCGAATGTCGCGCCTATTGCGACTTCTGTTACGCTCCTTTGCGCGTTCAGCTATTGCAAACGCTTCATCAATAGCAACGCGAACAGGACGCCCTGCGACATCGAACGCTTTACTTCCATTAATATGCAATTCAGCAGCTTGACCGTCTGGCGTTAGCTGCCATCTGCCCTCTTGCTGCGCGAGTTGAAGCATTATGTCTCTTTTTGCTTTGTCAGTAATTCCCTGTGAAAACCGAACATGATTTCTTTCATGGAATTCAAAATTAGAGTTTTCAGAAAACCAGTGTCGCAACCCAGCTTCAAAAAGTTGTGTTTTCTGACTGTCGTAATCCTGCTTTGTTACAATTCCTTGCAACCTACCGTAATTAACTACATCGTATTGCTGAGTTACGACTTGATCGTATGCCTCATCTATCGCCTGTGAATGCGTCATATCCGGGTTCGCGAGCATATTACTTATCGCAATGCTGCCAACGGCTTTTGTAACTGCCCCTGTCATCGATAACCCAGCGACATCTGCTGCCCCTGACAAGGTTCTAACTCGTCGCGAAACTTCTTGGTTGAACTTTTGTTTTGTAAATGGCTTGGGCAGCAGTTCCGCAATGGCAGAAAAACCTCCATTGCGTTGCACTTCAATCATTCGTTCGCGCAATCTGTCGTCATCAACAACCATCAACTGCGTCACGACTTCGGGTAGTTTTTCTTTGCTTTGCAATTCTGCCATTGCGTTAGGCCAATCTTCTCCCATAGCCTCGCGCAAAATTTTAATTCTTGAAGACGCGTCCCCCAGCGTCCCGAACTTAAAATTGTCAACTTCACGCTTTGCCATTGCATTTGAAAAGAAGCGCCGGTTATCAGGTTCTGTCCCGATATCTTCATGGTATTGTTCTAATATTGATTTATGACGAGCATAAGCAGCCCTTGCTTGATCTGGGTCGCCGGTTTGAAGCGCAGTTTCTAAATCCTGCGTAGACTCACGCACGGCGTCATTATTTAATAGAGCTTGATTAACAGGATCATCGCGGCGCGCTTTGGCGAGCGTTGCTGATGCTGTTTCGAAATTTTTGAGCTGTTTTAAATTTTGCTTTTGCTCTTCTGGTGTTTGGTCAACGTCTTCAGCTTGCCTCTTCATCTCCTCTCTAACCACAGCTTCAGCGCGCCGTGATAAGCTCGGCAAAACCTTTTGTATTTCGTTAAACTGTTTTTGGTCGTCAACTAATCTTATAAATTTAGCAGCGGTAGATTGATCGTTTCCAAAAACTTCTTCTATGTTTTCTGAACTTAAAATACGTTGTTCCTCATCTGGCAGCGGTGTGTCAGGGTTCCTTGATTGATCTGCCAGTAAGGCACTCTCAATTTTTTCTGCTGCTGCTTTTTGCTTCTTGTTTATCAGACCATCAATTAATTTTTTCATCTCCACAGCTTGCACTGCGTTTTGATTCTGCAAACCAAACGCGGTGCCTTGGTCTTCCGCTGCTTCTGCCTCATATGCAGCTTGCATTCTAAGTAATGCCGGAACTGACATTTTGCTGCTTAGTTGCCGTATGTCAGAATAAAAACTTTTAGCGTCTTGCACTAAAGCTGAATAGTTTTTTGCTTTAACAGAATCAGAGATGTTGGCACGAATTGCTTCATCCGATGTCAAGGATTCTATGTCTTTAGTAAAAGGCGCACCAGATTTAAGAGCCAATAAAGCTGTATCAACCCTTTTGACGTAATCGCGCTCTGCCGCTTTTCTTTTTGTTTTTGCTGTGTTCGCTCGACGCTCTAATATTTCATTCCCTTGCTTTTGGAAGCGCGCGCGCTGTTCACCTGTCAGGTTTGATAAATATTCTTTTTCTATATCTGCGATGTTTTTAAGAAACGCATCTGGATCAGCTTGCATGTCGAATGACGCACGGGCGCTGTCTGCGTCGTTAAGATATTCATAATACCGCCGCTCTCCAACATCAGCAGCAATTACGCGATTGGCAATTGCTTCGTCAATTGCTTGCCTTGCTTGATCTGCACGTTGTTTATATTGAACATCTGTATCTGACGCGTTGGCGGCTGAAGACAAACCCTTTAGTCTAGTTACCAGACCAGCTTCTAACTTTTCACGACCACGGCGAATTCCATCTTTTTGCACAGCAATTTTGCCGGAAGCAAATTCTCTTCGCATTGACGAATTAAAACGGGCGACGGCGTTGCTCGACAATCCTTGAGACGCTTCCTCCAAAATTGATTGAGCCCGCGTATCGTAAGATGACATTGCTTCCATTGGGTCAAGGGTCTGCAACTCCATTTGCAATTCATTTAATTTTAGAGTTGCGTTTAAAGTTGCTTGACCTACCGCTTCATTCTCTGCAGCCTCATTAAAGCTTTCAGCAATTTTACCAAGTTGCTGTCCAAGTTGAATCATCCCTGCCCCTTCAAAATCGCGAAAGGGAATGCTTCTTGCCCGTGCAATGCCAGACGTTGTAATTGCACTAGACCGCGATGTGTAACTGGGAATTCGTGCCATTCTTAAAATCCGCTACCGGGTAATCCGCTTAAAGTAATTTGCTGAGATCTTGATAAACCTTGCAATGAACTATTAGTAATCGGTGCGTTAACAGAAGAAGGATTGTTGCGTGACCTCGGCAAATTGCGTGCTATTGACTGCGCTCCACCTAAAGCTGTACCTAGCGCAGACCCAACGCCAGCGCGACTAGCCGACCTAGATTGAGACAACAATCCTTGAGCATTGTTACGATCCAAGGTTGCTTGTATTCGTTGTGAATTTGATTCTACATCGCCTTGGTGCAATCTGTTTAAACGGTCGAGCTCAAATTCAGCAGCGGTGTCGCCAAGAACCTCAAGCGTACTGCCTTCATCAATTACAACTCCGGACGCGGCGAAGCTTGCTGTTTGTTGGGCAAGCGCAATACGACGACGCCGGTCAATTGTATCGGCGTCAGCTTCCGCTGCTTGCCGTGCTAAAATTGCATTGTTTTCGGAAACCTGGGCATTGAATCGCGCAATGTCTGCCTGTTGCTGCAATGCCGCTGATTCCGCCCTTGATTGTTGCAGTTGGCCAATTGCACTTACGGCGGTGCTAATTACACTAAACGCGGTTCCAAGACTGCTAGCCGAAAAAATAGAAGGCGCGGCCACACCAAGGGCAGTACCGGGGCCGGCAGCAGCCCCGATAGCCGCTGGAGCAAGGAATGGTGCACACATATTTTTATCCTGAATGCGTTACTATGCGCGTAACAATAGACGTTAGCTCAAACGGCAACGGCTGCTCTTGACGAACAGAAACTTGACCTTCAGTTTCCCAACTGCCGTGGAATTGCACAGTTTTGTCACCGCTAAACAATGACGGTGCGGAATCCATAGGCGCGCTGCCGGTGCGAAATTGCACAATGTCAAAGTTGCTATCTGTACCCGGCGCGTATTCCGCACCAAGCGTGTCGAGAAAACGAAACGTTGTTTCGTACACTCTTTTAGTTCTGCCTTGCGCTGACCCGTCGTCACCACCTTGCTCTGGACGCAAAGTCTTAACGAGAGACGTATAAGGCAAACCTATTGCAGCTTGTGTAACTGCCGGATCAACCGAAGACACAGCACCGCTGGAAACTGCTTGATTTGCATATACCGAACCATTACCCAAAATGCTGACATCTTCACCCTCAAGATGATCTAAACCCGACAATGTCGATGACGCTGTGCCACTAAAGGTTAAACTACTGTCTACAAAAACCGCACCCTCTTGCGTACTACCGCGAAAGGTATCAAATTTTGCCGTCATTACCTCAACATATCGACGCGTAACACCATCAATGGTGCGCTGCACTGTCATCCATAACTCGTCTTCTTTATCTCCAGGTATTGTAATTACAGACTCTACTAAAGAATGAGACTGACTTGTGACCGCTAGACGAGTTGTGTCATCACTCACAATCGATAGAAAGCCAGTTCCGGTGCGGGTTGTCTCTTCGACCGTCACAACATTGGCGGCTGGGTTAGCGACCGTAAAATCATCCAAGCCATTAAGTAGGGTAAATAAATTGTCAGCCGTCGTGTCATTTGATTCGTTGTGGAAAAACTTGTTGGCGTCGGGAGTGCCCGCGCCCGCGCCCTGACAAGTAATTGTAACCGTGTTACCGTCTGATTTTGTTAAAACCAGCTTGGTTCCAGTTGCAATATTGCTGAAATCGGTGACCGTAATGGTTGCAGCGCCACTAACCCCACCAATTCTATGCTCATGCCACGCAATAACCTCTTGATCGCGCAAAAATGTTAAGCCAGCAAGAACCCCATCATTACGCACTGCCCAAATGACAGAGTCTGGTTCTTGTTGAAAAGACATTTCAACAAGACCATCGCCAGTTACGTTCTCTGACAAAATTGTCAAATCAGGCGATACAAAACTGTCACTTGCAAAATCAAAAACAAGTTCTCGAATTTTACGTTGGTGAAACTGAATGAACAAAACTCGATCATCAATTCGTATCGGTCGAGTGGTATGAACACCTCTTGTGCTTTGCCGTACAACACGCACATTAGTCGGAGTCACAGCCTCTTCATTACCAGATGAGCCAAACGTAAATTCGCCACCGGCCGTGCCTACCGCCATTGTTCTTCCTGGCGACAACCAATGAATTGAATTAACTTCATCTGTTGCAATGGTTACTGTTATTGCACCATCATCTAAAGCGGAAGGCGCAAAATTTTCAAAGTCGCCGCTGCGGCTGCTAAAAATTGTTTGTGGTTGATCGGTTGTACCAGCAAAAAACAAACGTTGTTCAAAAAACGCTACAGCCCCAGGAAAACCAGTTGTTTCACTAAAAGCGCCTAACCGCCATTTTGTTTCAGCAGTAGATTGTGCAAAGGCCTTATTAACTGTAGCCGAAACCTCCGTCGTTGAATTAACTGCTGTAATAGTTGCGTTTCCCTGTGCAATACCGCCGTCATCTACGAATTTCCAGGTACAGGTGCCATCGACAATTTCATCAAGCTCACCGCTTGGACCCCCAGATCCCGCAGACGTTCCAGCCTTAATACATTCATAAACGTTTCCACTGTTTCTTCTAATAGCACCAACAGCAAACGACGTTGACGCAGCCCATTCAGTAGCCTGATGCCCAATGCGAATTAAACGACCAACATCAGTTGACAAAAACCCACTGCCACCATTAACGCCGGTTGTTGCTGACGCGGTTATGGTTATTGTGCTTCCTTCGGTTGTGCCGCTAGGATTAAAAGTTGTTGTTGTTATGTTTTCATCTAAATATGGGCCATCCTCAAAGGCGACATCTTCGATTGTCCAATCAATATCACTCGTCCTAGAAAGCTTTCTAGGTTTATGAGAAGTATGCACCAGAAACATAACGTCTGCGGTCTGAGCATATTGAATTTTAAACAAATCTGCGGTTGGGTAAGGTGTTGCGATTTCAACAACACGCGCCGCTGTGCCGCCGCTACTGTAGGTTGAAAACCCTGACGTATTAACATTGTTGCCGTCAACATCTTGCAACTCAAATGTATTTGTTGTTTGGTTGGCAACTTTAAAAAACTTTCCATTAACCTGAGTCATTCCAGCAACTGACGAAATAAAAACTAAATTGCCGTTGGCGAAACCATGACTGCTCGATGTTACAACACCGGGGTTTGCTTTTGTAATTGCCGTTATGTTTTTGTTAGCTTCTAGAATAACTCCCTGATCTTTAAAAAACCGGAAATATTGATTCCCAGCTTCAATGCAATACGCTTGCACCGTGGAAAATTCAAACGGTAACAAACGAGTTTTTTGACTGCTAGTTTTTACTTCGTTGACAAACTTTGTACCTGGCCGTCTAGTTAAACCACCATGCGGCTGCACAATTAAATTTTTAACTGTCTCTGCGCCATTGTTGTAACGGCCAAGATCAACTCGACCGAACAGGCGCGGAGACAATTGACCCGCCGTAAAGTTTGTCTGAATTGCAGTAACGCGAGACATCTAAATTCTAGATTCCAAAAAGTCTACTTCATCGACAGGTTGCGCCTCTTGAGCGTCAATGACGCGAGCGCCAGCAATTTTTCGACGGTATAATTCTTCCATATTTGACAAAATAGTTTGACTTGCAGTTATTTCGTAAGCGATATCTGCCGCAAGACGCAAAGCTAAAACCTCAACAAACAACACATCAAAAATTGTTGGGTCTGTTACCTGACTAATGTAAACAATTTCCAATGGAGCGGCTGCGTCGCTTACAATTTGACGCCCCTCGACATTCCATTCTTCAAGCGTGTTAATTTCAATAATTCTTAAACAATCAGCGGGCCAATCAAATGCATTTGCGTATTCAAATAACGGTGCTGTTGTGTTCGCTGCAAGAGAAGCGCGTTTAACTGCAAAATTCCACGCATGGCTGCGAAGCACGCTGTCACGCGATTGTGCAATCATACGATTACACGAGCGCGCTTCCTTAGTGTCGTCTTCAAGCGACGTAATTGGCTGCGCGCCAAGAAACGTAAGCGCACGATTACTAATGCTTACAAGCGTGTTTGTTATCATTCTAACCTCAAAAGGAAAGGGGGGCCGAAGCCCCCCTTACCGTTAGTCCACGATGTAAGTAATGATAAAGCTCAAGTCACCGGCTGTATCACCGGCAGCATCAAACTTTAATCCAACAAGAAAATGTCCACCAGGATCGGTGCTGTCGCCCGCGTCTTGGAAAACCTTTTGACCCATTAGATTAATGTTTCGAGCTTCAAAAGCAACTTCCACAGGAACAGTCGTTGCAGCGCGAAGATCGGTAATTGCTGATGCGTAGCAATCATCGTCTTTTGCGGTTACATTCCCGTCCGCTGTGTAAAGCCCTACGTCACAAGTGTTTGTAGAACCGCTATCAAGATCATCAGACATAAGACCAATGGAAATGATTGCAGCGTTCGTTGGCACAGGAGCCAACATCACCGTGTCCGTCGCCGAAAGATCCCCGGCGGCGAGGGCAATTGTACCACAAGCCACACGCATACTACCATGTAGGTTGGCAGTGTCGTTTGGCACATGCGGAGTAGCGAGGAAGTTGCTAACTAAAGTTTGATTGACATTAGCCATCTATCCAGCCCTCCTAGCTCGGGTCGCATTCAATGAAGCCGACAAGCTCTTCTTGCATACGAGTTGCTCCGATAGACATTGATGCAAACACTTGTGTTGCATAATTTTTATCGTCGCGCTCCGATATGCGAACTTGCGGTTCTGCACCAACGGCAAGAACAATGCCTGGCTTGGCATAAAACAGAACCTTATCGTCTGCATTTGAATCGGTGCCAATGCGCTGCGTCCGGATGAAGTTAAAACCTAAGAAGGTGTCTACTTCGCCTTGCACTACATTATGTTCAAACAAACGCGCTACCGTTTGCCCCGGTTTTCACCCGCTTACGGTTTCCCGTAAGTTCAGACCATATCTTCATCTTATTAAGATGCTCTGCGCTTCCACCGCGCTTGCGGTGTACTCCTAAAAGGATGGTCGTTGAACCTTCCCCGTTTGGGGCTTGGCTGCTGATTGTCCTCGACTTTACGTTAGGATTTTCCAGCAATTCACAGAGAGTTTACCAACGTGTCACCACGCTGGGGCGCTAGTGTGTTAACGCTTTGACGCTGTTGAAATCGCTCGAAGTTACTTCTGTTTCGGCCAACAGGTTTTTAAGCTGCTTGGCGTTAACAACGCAATAACGATCAATTTCTGGATCAATATCCGAAGCGTCAAGGATCTCCTTGGCGGCACGGAGTTTGCCCACATTAAGCCCCGTGTCAGCAGCAGGGCTAATTCCGACTTGAACATCAACAATGTTGCTGGTGTCAAACGCAGTTGACGTTGAACCATCAACGCCAGTGAAGGCAGTGCCATCAGCAGCAGAAATGATTTCATCGTCCATTGCTCTACCAAGAGCAAACGCTGCACTCTCGGCATATGGGCCAGCCGGATCGATCAACATGCGAACTTGGTCTTCACGATCAATCAAATCAGCCCAATCAAAATCGACAAGACTTACCCGACGACGCGCGTGGGGTACGTCTAGCCTTGGGGTGTCGCTATGACGACTCGTGCGTTTTGAAGCAGAAGTTGTGCCTAGCTGCTCAAAAAAAGCGTTTTTGCCGGTGACCGTTTCAAAACGAACCGAATCACGCAAACGAGAACCTTTTTGTTGAACAAGATGCTCGACATTTCCCTTATACTGCTCGACAAACGCCGTAGTGATTTGCACAGACATGTGCTTCTCCTATTGCGAAAGTTTTAAGGGATAGGACGCGTTATCGGGTAACCCGGCACGTCGTTGGTCGCCGTCTCTCCAGCGTGTCTCTGCGGGGGCTTTCGCCTTATCCGCTATGCGGCGGCATCCGGATAAGCAACACCATACAATTGAGTAAGACGTTCGTTTAGAACGCGATGCTCTGGGTCGCTTTTATCCATTAACCCGGAATGACTCCGGATGCGTGCAATTTCTCCACGGGCGTCTTCTGGAGTCATTCCAAATGACCCAGCTTCTTCCGCGTCTTTAAACTGTTGTCCAGTGCTTAACTCTGCACCAATTTTAGCAAATGCTCGAATCATTTCTGGGTGACTACCCAATCCAGAATTGTCTAAAAGATTAGACAATTCTTCAGAACCAAAAGCGCGAACAGCCCGACGAGCCATACCAACTTTTTCGTCGTAAGCTGTACCGTATTCTTTTTTAATCTCGTTCTTCCAATCTTCAAGCTCACGTTGCTGGTCAAGAACTGCGTTGGACTGACTGTCCATCATTCTCTGCACATACGCATCGTGAAGCCGCTGTGCCATATGTGCTGGCACTTTTGCCGTGTGTGCTTCCTGACGAAACCAATCAGACAATTCAGACGAATAATCTTGATACCCTTCGGGAACATTTAACTCATAACCATCTGCGGTTTCCGGCGTACCTAGCCGTTGCCATCCTTCCCAGTTTGCTACATCGTCGCCGTCGCTTGGTAAAGCAATACGATCTTGCCCAATTTGTTTTTCAAGATTGACATACGACTTCAGCGCGTCGTCTGCATTTTTCCAACCCTTGTTATCAACAAACTGGCGGTACTCATCACTTATCCATTCCGACTTCGTTAACTCGCTTGTTTGTTCCGAAGCTAACGCACTTGAATCAGTATTTTCATCGCCCTGTTCAACAGGGTTACCCGTAATAACGGACCCTTCCTCACTCATCAATAACTCCTATTCCAATTTTCATTACCTGTTCGTCATCTAAACCAAGGAACGAAATGATGCGACGTACCATGTCGCGCGTTCCCTCCAGATGCTGAACCTCTTCGGGGTTGCGAACGCCCGTGACCGTAAACAGGCCAGAGGCTTTCATCATATCTCGCAAAACGATTTGACCTTCCGGCACTGTCATAAACACATGACGATAGGCTTCAATTATTTGTTTTTGACTTGTCACCTTTGAGCAGCCTGGCTTATCTGGCTTACCTTCAATGCCGCATCAGCCGCTTGCGGAGCAGCATTTAACATTTGCTGCATTTGTTGCTGTTGAGCACGCGCTTGCCGTGCAGTTTGTATATCTTCGTCACCCTTTAGAATGCGCTGCGGTACGCCGTTCACATCAGCCAACACACGCGTAATCTCATCAAAGTCAAAGTTATCCATGACGCTGGGGTCAACCGCAGCAATCGGCTGCACCATTTCCAGCGTCCGCAAAATGCCCACGCCCTCTTCACTCTTCATTGCGCGGGACAACGGACTGACGTACTCAATCTTGTACTCCGCTTCTTCAAGCACCTCCGGTACAGGCGGCAGCAGTCCCTGGTCAGCAAGGATTGTAATCTCACGTTCAATCAGCGGCCCAAGCATTTCAGACTGTTGGCGACCGACCGTAGGCGCTAACAATGCTCCCTTTTCCTGGGCGCGCTGCAACACTTCCGTCGCAGTCATTTGTGGACTGTCGACCAGTATCTGGAACAGCGTAACAAGGAACGCGTCGTTGATCGTGCGACGCCGCCGCTCCATCATCTCCTCGCCAATGTCAGGACGACCGCCCGTGTTCAGCGGCTGGATTGGTGGCTGCTGCCGTCCGTCCAATCGTGCAAACGTCGCACCGCCCGCACGCGTGTTGACCGGCAGGATGACGCCGTCGTCCGCAATCAACAGGGGCGGATCGACAACCTTCTCACCCGCGCGGATCGTAACTCGAGACATCTGATTCAACATCTTGATGTCTGGCAAGACCAGCATGGCTGGCGAGCGGCCGTACACTTCTCGAGAAGTGGTAACGTACCTACTTATAATGTATGGAAAGTTTGTAAATCCGCCTTCTTGAATCAGCGACTTTGTCTTTACCTCGTAGTACCCGCTACCAAATTCCATATTAACACGGTTGCGCTTAGATGCATCGCGGTCGCCGCGTGGAGCGACAACGTGAACAAGGTCAACACGTTCATCAGGATTGTCGTCTGCTTTGTCCGTCAACTCCTTTGAGAAGTTGCCGTCAGGGAACATCATTACCGCCTGACGCGCAGAACAATTTATTCTTCGATAAACAGTATCAATAATACCGTGTTGATTTTCGGCAATAAACATATCGGCAAGATGCACAGAACGATAGCGAAACCCCTCTGCCGCCATCTCATCGACATAAATACCGCCCGTACCAAACGCGCCAAGCGACATATAACTTTCATGCATTTGCGAAGAAAAGTTAGAACGCGGCGCATAACGATAATGAAAAAGAATATTTTCAACCGCATCAAACCAGCCAGCCACTTCCGGCACCTGGTTTAACTCAATATCGCTCGCGCGCAACGTATGCCACTTTGCGCCGCGCGGAGTTAGCAAACTTTCGACGGCAGCGGCAAAACGCTCCAATGCAAGGCCCGAAGTAGCATCGAACACTTTCTGAGTCCGCTTATCGCCAGTCGTCCGGTCACCAGTAAACTCTGCTGACCGGGGCAGCACCCGCTCGGCTATCTCTTCCCAGTGCTGTTCCCATGTTCCACGCATATTTTTCATGCGCTCATAGCGCTTAAAAATTGCGTCCGTATCTTTAAAATTCATTAAACCCCCAACATTGTCGTGCGCCGCAAAGCGCCGACATCTGTGTTGCGTGGAACGCCTTGCATTACTGTTCGACCTTGATATGTACCGCCACCAGAAGTGGACATGGCTGAACGCTGCGCTTTATCAAGACGCGCGCCTAAAGAAGTTTGCGGCGTCTTTTTACCTGAACTTTGAATAGAACCGCCGCTAATCTGTTGATACGCCTCTGGCGTACACATTATTTTTTCCGCTTATAAGACTGCGTGGCCCGCTTCGTGTTTGCGCCGGTCAAACGACGAATAGATTCCATTTGTTTTTCCGCAGAACTTTTCTTAGGACGACCGCGCTTGCTTCCGTAAGTACCTTTTCCTTTGGGCATATCTGTACTCCTACTGACCTAGCAGTGTTTTTTGACCAACGTTTGCCGGTTCCGTCACACCCTGACCGCCGGTCAACAACGTTGACGCACGGCCGCGCGCTAACCGACGACGACGACGCGCTGCTTCCGCTGCCGCGTTTACTTCCGGATCATCCCGCGTGGGAGGTGCCGGAATTGGCGGCGGCGGGGGCGGTGGCGGCGGCGGGCTGGGGGGACTACTAAAAACACACATAATGTTTAAACCTCGTAAAAAGATCTACGCCATGCGTAGAGAAAATACGTCTCGCGACGCGGTCCATACTCTTCAAACGTTGCTTCGTGACGAGCGCCCAGACATTCAAGCCAACGATGCGCCCACTTATACTGACCATGCGAACGACACTCTGCGCGATTGGCACCAGCGTCGTACAAGATCGGAATCATAACCTTTCTAACGTGTCGCGTGACCGACAACGCCACTCTTGGCCATTTGTCTGTCGCAAACATAAACACTTGCCAAACTGCTGGCGTTGTCTCCGACGCGCCAAAAACCGCTACCGGCTCACCGTCATACAACGCTGCACGGCCGTAGTGACTTGCCGACGCCAGAAGCGCCAAGTCCTCCGCGCCACCGCGTACCAGCGGCATGATCTCTTTCGCGTCCCACCTCCGAAGCCTTCGCGCGATGTGAGCAGCGTCAGCATATGTTACCGGCTCAAGCGAAACTGTCGGCATAATCCGTCATTATCACCGGACGCCCATCGCCCATACGTTGCGTGCGGGACATCATCTTGATGCTCTCGTCCTCATCTGCATCGCGCAAGCCCACCGCCAGATATCTGAAACTATCTGCCGAGTGACTGCTGTGATCGTGGTTAGGACGATCCCGCCAATCATTCTTGCGCGCATCCCATGCACGGTGATACGCCCGCAGATACTTCAGACCCTGCGCGCAACGCTTGCGGTCAAACCAGCAACGCGGCAATAAAGATCTTACCGCTTCGATGCCGTCCTGTACTTTCAGTTTCGCAACCACAGTCGGGCGAACGCCCAACCCCAGCAACATTTCATACCGGCTGCTGCCGCTGCCCAACTCACGGACCATGATGTCGTGGGGGAAATAAAACCGCTCATAATGATACGGGCGGTTGTTCAACTCCCTAACATAGTGATGCAGCCCCTCGCCGCTGGCTTCGTAGTAATCGATCAGCCTGACTTCACCCGTTCTTTGATACTCCTGGCTGAACCAGATTGCTGTGCTGTCTGCAACGCCTAAGTCGAAGCTGACCGATACCTTGAGATTCGGATCGAACGGAACGCTCGTAACCCTGTTATCAGTCTCTGCTAAATCTAACGCAGCACCGTAGTAGCTGCCGACTAATGCAGCCGACCAACTACACTCAAACTCCTGCTGATACTGGCTCTCGTCCATCGTCTGACGAGCGGCCTCCAGTTCAGCTTCACGCAGGATGCCGGTCTCCGATGCCTTGAAGCGCATCGTGAACCAATCCTCGCTGCCCTCGCCCTGCTGTTCCAAGGCGTGGTCGTATATCTCCTTAAACTGATTGTCGCCGCGAGGCGTTCCAATCCAGAGGCACTTGCCCAGTCTGTCCGCAAGGGCAGGGCGTATGACCTCCGGATAGAGGCGGCTGTTCATATCTGCGTATTCATCAAGAACAACGCTGTCGAGGAACAAGCCCCGCAGCGCATCTGCACTATCACCTCCTAGCAAATATATGCGGCGGTCGTCCGGTAGGTCGCAGCGAAGCTCTGCCTCGTTAAACTTCACGCCCGGTATGACGCCCGCATACTCACGTAAATACGCCCACGCAATCCGCTTCGCTGCCGTGTAAGTCGGCGCGATGTATGCCCCCTGTGCCCGTGGATGGGGGCAGAGAAGAATGTCGCGAAGCAAATGGTTAATCGCCATGACAGTCTTGCCGAACCGGCGGTGGCAGACCGCTACACTAAACCGCGCTGCATTGTTATGAAACGTATTTTGCAACGGACGCGGAGTGTACGGTATAGTGATATTTTGTACGTTCTTACTCATTCAAAAACATTAATAAAATCTTACGAACGCCGTGATGCGGTTGCACCATGTGACGCTGCTCTGCTGAAAACACCAGCAAATCGCCGTAATGTTTAAACTCTGTTCCATCCTCAAATCTAAACGCACCACCGCTAAAGTCGTCAGGGTGACTCAATAATACCGATGCCGTGTACCCAGGCGCTCGGTCGCTGTTGCGCCAGTGCCTGTTATTATTGTCACTGTGCCAAGCATGACCCTCCCGTCGCTGTTCGACGCGGACATAAGCGGGCTCGTCCATGCAATGAGAAGAAAGACGGGATGACAGAATAGCGGCGAGAGGAACCAGCCTGTCATCCCGCCAGTTGAGATACCCAACATTTGCTGCCAGGGCAAAACAGGCAGAGGGAGGAAGAACGTCGGGCACAAGAAATCTCATATTTCATATCGCAGTCGGCTCCAGCATGGGACCAAGTGTGGCGGCGACCGTCGCGCCGGGGGTACCCCTGGTCGACCACCCCCTACCGTCGTC
>VTLG01001094.1_pt1 | contig 18966 bp, 22 predicted proteins | sample 4694571 | NCBI WGS metagenome assembly VTLG01 (sample SAMN12604809, study PRJNA352737) | marine metagenome | biome: ENVO:00000447; feature: ENVO:00000209|ENVO:00000569|ENVO:01000036; material: ENVO:00002151; isolation source: viral sequences binned using virsorter ...
CGTGTAGTGCTCGTGCCAGTTGCGTTTGCGTATTGGTATTGAACCGGGAGGTCACCCTTCTGACTGCCTAGCCTCATCAAGTCAATGGCTGACGAATACCAGCTATTGTGGTTAGTCAGGGTTGCAGACGCAATCTGCTGGTATCCATACCTCTCTGAGTCAAACCCTGTGCCGATACCAACGCCGAGCTCAACCGATAGAGTTGAAATTGTTGCGCTGCCTGAGGTTATGTTTGTGCCTCGAATGGGCAGTTCGACCATTCGCTGACGGCTGATACCATCCCACTCCTTAAACGTAAGCCATGAGTAAGTAAATAGGATATGGTGGATGGTCATCGGGGACTCGATAGGGATGTACCTCCTGTCGGGCCAGTAGCCCGTTGAGCCTGCGCTAGCTGACGAGTCTATGTAGGGCAGCTCTTCAAAGTTCCCAGCAGTCAATCCGCTGGAGTATTGGTTATTAAACAGAGGCACCGCGAGTACCGTGTATGCGGCTGTCTCTTTTCTCTCCTCGAGCATGGGCACATTGGAGTCAAACTTGTAGCCACCTTCTAGCTTTCGCCTAAGAAACTCGTCGATGGTTGCCATGTGGGTTTGCGCGCCCTTGGCCGTGTTGGCCTCGATGGCGTCGCCTGCTGCGGGCGTGTTGCTTGTGGTGATAATTGTCCTAGCGTCAGTCGAGTTAAGGCCTGCGCCTGTAACACCTAGGCTGGCATGTGTGAGGTTGTCGCACCTTAGCCCGTCATGGTGGCTCGGTATATTCTGTATGTCGCCGCCGCTGTCTCTCTCAATCAGGGTTGTGAGAAACTTCATTGAGACCTCGACGGAGAACAGGCCCAGGTCGTTTGATGTATCTCCGGTGGCCAGCTCTGGCGCATGTATGACAAACACATAAGTCTTGAACGGGTCCATGGTGACACGTATCCCAGAGTCCACCCACGGGTTTAGCCTGTTTGTCAGGGAGGACAGCTGCGCGGCGTCAATCGTTCCGCTCCAAATGGTTCTGCCAAGCTCAAACTTGTCGGGCGTTTCGGTCAGCGCGCCACCGGAGCCCTGTATCCAGAACGGGCGCTTCTCTTGGATTGACAGCGTAATGTTTAGCCTCTCGGCGCCCTCGTAGCTTACCTTTCCTGCGTTCGTAATTGACGGCGCCCCTGTGCCACCGTTGAACTCTGATATGGTTGCGGCAGGCTCGTTTCTCTGGTCGAAGCTGAATATGACTTCGTCGAGCACGAGCTCGGGCGCCGTGTTGGACACGGTAACGAGCTTCTCCCCGCTTAGCCTTGGGCTTGGTGTTGATGAGAAGGACAGGTCCTCCTGTAGTGGCGGCAGCATAAAGGGGATTCCATGAAAGCATGTGCCGCCGCCAGGTCCACGTACAGCGTTTGTGACGCCTGTCAGGCGTGGGATGGACAGGTTAATCCTCATGGGTGCGTACTTGGCCTCAACCTGATCAGTCTCAACCGTCCCGCTGTTTTCCGTGAAGACGTCCTGAGCCGCCTTGAGCGGGGTGAAGATATGGTCTGTGAGTAGCTTGACACCGCGCGCCAGCTTCTTTCTGGTAATCTTGGCCATTAGATGCTCTCCACCTCTTCGAGGACAGTCAGCGTGGAGCTCCAGCCTTGAAGGAAGTACGGGTGTGTTCCCCAGCTGCCCCTGGTTGTCTGCGTGCCATCGTAGTTAGGCAGACACACAATCATTCGCACGGTCGAGTTCTCAGGTATTGGTATGTTCAGGTCCCTGTGCTCCATTAGTCTACCCTGGAGTGGTCTCGACCTTTGCCCGCCTGTGCTTGCATGCGCTGACCCCGACTCAAACGCAGGCGACATTGTGCCCAAAGTAGACGCCATGGTCATGCTTGGTGCTATTGGTGTTGGGTTCATGAGGTTGACCGGGTATCTGGTCTTGACGACCTCAATCTCTGTCAACTCGGCGTTCGCGCTGTTTTCAAAGCTCAACACGTCAATAACAATTGGGACGTCGACAGTGTTGCTGGTTTCGGAAAAACCTGTTGGTGGGTCACCCCCTGATGAATCGGTACCCCCGGTGCCGTCGTATGTGTATGGGTTTGCATTAGAGATGTCCCTTGAGCCGACAAACGGACTTCCGCTTGACGGATTGTCAACGTGCATCAGGACGCTAAATGCGTGCAGTACAACCGGCTTGGAGAAGTACATCATTCTCGTCCAAGCGTATTGCGAGCCTACGCCGCCAGGAGCTTCGATGCCGGGCACCGATATGCCCTTGAACCGCGTGCGGGAAAACGGAGCGCCGTCAGGGCTTGTGCCAGAAGGATTGCCGTTGCGTGTTCCTAGCCAGGGCGCTCTGTTTGTTTGAAGTGATGCAGTCGCTGTTTTTGGAATTGGGTACCATCCAGAATGGTACTGCACGGCGACGTGACGTTGCGCCGTGTCTCCCTTCTTGACGTTGTTAACTCCATCCTCAATCGCGTTTATTGCGCTCTCGAGCCGGCTCCCGTCAATCGTGGTGCCATCATAAAACACCTCGTGGGTCTTGTGTCTGTTATGCCGTCTCCAAGCCATTAGATGTTCCCCGTCATCGTGATGTCGCCAGCATCGCCAAGAGTGTTGCCGGTTGCGTTGTAGCAGAATGCCACCTGAACATCAGTAGCTGTTCCTGATGGGTGTGCTACGACCTTGCTTGATGTCGTTCCGCTACCTGTAAAAACGCAACCTACCATCACCACCTTTGCGCCATCGGCCACGTTGACGAACGATGAGGTGCTATCCCCTGGCCGAATGAAGGTGCATCCTCGAAACACAACTCGAGCTGGTGAGCGCACTGTCACGCAATCGTCCTGGCTGGTTGCCTTGCTCGTTGTGCTGAAAGTCACACCGTCAAAGATGGCGTCTGCGCCTACGACGACTCGTCTGTTGAATGTGGCGCCAGCACCTATTGACGACACTTGGGTGTTGGTGGCTTGGAGCTCGGCCCCGCCGTGACTGCCTGGAGCTAAGCTTATCGTGTTGTTTGCACGGCGCGGCTCCTCAATCTTGTCGCCGGGTAGCACAACATCTATCTCATCAATCGTCCTTTGGGTCTGCTGCCTGACCGACTGATTGTACATACCGGCCACGCCACGACCGCCTCTGAAGATTTCTCTAGGCATCGATTGTCTTCCCCCTGCCGCGTCGTCTTCTAGACTGAGCGACGGAGCGGAAGAGAATCTTAATCGACTCGAACTTCAGAGCTTCAGCAGGGTTTCTCATAAACCCAAAGACCATGGTGGCTACGCTGTTGCCCTTGACGGAGTCTGACGTGACAATCTCGTCCACCTGCTCATCACCAATCAGGCATGAGGATGCCTCGTAGGCTGAGCCTGTGGAACCGTACTTTGCTCCGCCACTAAAGGTCGCATTCAGGAGGTTGCCGCTGCTGTCGACGATGCGCTCTCTAAGGTTTTCGATAGACCTTGTCGTTGGATTGCCTGAATCGTTTAAGCCAAGCAAGTTTGTCTTGATGCTCACCGGTCTCTTGTAGGCCGAGACAGAGCCTGTGTAGTCAATAACCTGCGCCATCCACGTCTTGAGGTCCGCTGCCATCAGCGTGTTGAGTAGCCCATTGGTCCATGACCCGGTAATGTCGGTGCCCTGACCTCTGGTCAGCATTCGGATGTCAAGACCTCTTGCCTTAACCCTGGTGTCTTCTGGCAACCCAAGGTCCTCTGACATGTAGGCCCAGTCGACTGGCTGAGCCAGTGAGTCTTCTTTCTGTGCGTCTGTGATCAGGTCCCATTGCCTCCAGACAAACGACTCGCCGTTATAACGGTTGGAGCTCTCATCATCGACGATAATCATTGCAGTGCTGCCGGACTTGGCAGCGCCAATGCCAAACACACTGCTGGTCGTTAGCCTTTTCATGGGCAACATTAATAGGAGGTGCTCTCTCCCGCCAAGCGTGTTTAGGCTGTCTGAGGTGCCGTCGTAGACAAGGCTTATGGTGTTTCCGGTTGTGCTTGCAGAACCGCCCGATAGGCACTGGGCTGTCCATCCCCCGCTTGACTGAAGTCTCTCTGCGGGCAGCACGATATCTATCTGGGCTGTTCCTGCACTCTTGTATATCGGTTGCCAGTTTGTGTTATCAAACGTGAATGTAATTGATACGTTCTTTACCCTTGTGCTGGCGCCCGCGTATGTAAAGGCGTCTGCCGGGACAAAGCTCACTGGCACTAGATAGGTATGGTAGGGCGTTGCCGGAGCCTGCCCGCCGCCCGCAAACAGCATCTTTGGTTCTTGTCGCTGCCATTTGCCAAGTATGAGTGTTGAAATTCTTGTTGAGGACGTTGCGTCAGCAAACAGAACGAAGCTGCCTGCAACGCTGCGGTGATCTTCATCGTCGATGCTGCGGTCAATTGCACCCCCACGACCGTACTCAAGGATGTACGCGGAACGCGATGTCGTGTTGGCAGCGGCCACGCTATCGACCAGCGCCTGTGAGTCAACGGAGCCAACTAAAAACAAGCTCTCGTCTATGCTAAGCAGCTGCGGCATCGCGATGTTCTGCACCGATGTCGCCCTGTTTCCGGTGTTGGAGTCATAACTCCATACGCTCCACTCGCCCTCGGTAAAGCACAGGGTGTAGTTCTCCTGCGGCATTGTCACGAACAGTGCGGAGAGGTCTTCGCAGTAGGTCGTTGTAACGCCGTCTAGGTTGGGCTTGAGCACTGAGTTGCGCTGCGTCCTAGATATGTCTACCTTGCCGTGATCAGCAGCGGCGCTAACAAAGAAGCTCGTCGACGGGTCTGTTATGAAGTCCTTGAACAGCGGCTCGATGGGTGCGCTGATGGTCTCAATGTTGCCTACTGACGCACTAAGGTGAACGCCCGTCTTAGATGTCCATATGACGGACGAGTCCCTCTTCGTTACCGCCGCTTGAGATATGCAGCCAACAGACTCTGATATCCGTATGGGCTCAGCACCTCTTGATGCCAGCAGCGTGTTAGGGCCAACCGATGGGTTGTAGATGAACGTCTCTGACTCTGTGAATATGTAGAGCGACTGCCCCATCTCCATCATCGCGGTTATATCTTTCTCTGTATCGACAACGATAAAGTCGGCCTCGAGAAAGTTAAACGGTCTGAATCGCTGGCTGAAAAACACTTCGCGACCAAAGCCCGCAATGACCAGCCTGTTGTTGAACGAGGTCATTGCTTGCGGAGGCGGTATCTCGTTCTCGTTCCTGTAGTTCTCATCGCCTGCTAGCACGCCCGGAGAGACGCGCACCGGATAGACCATGCTCGACTCACCGTATGGACTTACGGTCGTGTTGCTCTTCCAGCCCTCTACTCCTCGGCTGCGAGAGCCACGGAAAGAAGCTGGCCGATATGCGTACACCCCCAATGACGGTGACGCGAAGTAAAGCACGTCGGCCATCTGCACAAACGACAGCGACTCCTTGCCTAGCTGGCCAACCCAGCCCTGGAAGTCTTGCTCCCTGCATGTCTGGTACTGCGCGTTTCGCTTCTCGAGGTCTGTCACCTCAAACGGGTTTGTGGCTGTTTGGGGTCCAGTGCCAGCTTGAGAGCTGTGCCTGTATATCGGCTCTTCCCATCGCTCCCTTGTGGTCACGTCGTAGATGCTTACAACAACGACATCGCAGAGTTCGTTCCTGAAGTTGATATGCTCCGACGAGTTGATACGCGCGCTGAATACGCTGACGATTTGAGTGTGCCCAAAGTCTGTGACGACAGCCTTTGAGCCCAAGTGCTCGGTGTATCCCCACTCTGTAGTTGCGCCTGCGGTCGGGGTCGTCACGCTTGTGTTAAACTGCGTCAGCTGGCCAAACCCCTTCCTGACTTCCCACGCTCCGTATCGACGGAGCATGTTGAGCGCAAACGAGCCTTTGGTGGGCCGCAGGTACTGGACGCCGCCGCGTAGAACCTCTGCCTCTTGGTACTTTACAGCCATGCTAGTACCAGTCTATATCGACGACGTGTTGAACCACGCCACCAGGTCTGCCGTCTAGGTAGGTTTTGAGCGCTGCAATCCTGCGCGCAAGCTGACCAGTAAGTTGTGGATTTTCAGCGGCGTCTACAATCGCGTACTGCAGGTAGGCAATGAGGGCAATTAGGTCGTGGAACGGACCAAGGTCATCTATGAACTGAGGCGAAGAGCTGATGGTCGTGGTCGTGAAGACGCTTGATTGGAACGGTATGTAATCAATCCTAATGGTCTCGGTCAGCTCTTCGTCGAAGACGAGCTCGGTTCCTCGAAGCGCGTATGATGCCATGCCGTCATGCACTGACGCAGGGCTTCTGGATGGATACAGCCTGTATTTGACCTTGTCGGGCTCAGATGCACTTTCTATGCAGTATATGTTCACGAGTTGATACAGCTCTCTACCCGCCAGTGCGGAAGCGCCCATGATTGGGGTTGAGACATCCGATGCAGACGACAGGTCAATCTTTCGCTTTGCTGATAACGTGACAGTAAGCTTCTCGGCGTAGACGTAAGGGTCTTTCTCGATGACCATCCTGCGAAAGTCGTCGTATGCCAGGGTCAGCCACTGAGCTATCTGCGCGTTGTCAACGAAGGTCTGGTCGGGCTCGTCCATGTAGACCTTAAACAGGTCTGCTACTTTATCAGTCTGCATCAGACACCGCCTTCTACATTACCGATTGACCCAGGAACGCCTGCGAGGTTTTGACCCTCTGTCGGAAAGGCGACGCCGGCCAGACTGTCGACCTGTGGAGCAGGCTGAGCAACCGCTTGAAGTTGAGGTGCCGTTTGCTTGGGCGAGGCCATTGGCCGTGGCGCTTCATGCGGAGACACCATCGGCGCGTTACTAGCCGCCTCCCACTGCTCTTCTGGCTTGGCGTAGAACTCGATGTCGACAATCTTCTGAGCGATTCTGTCCTGCACCTCTGGCGGTAGCTCGTAGTATTCGTCTGTCTGCACGTACTCGTTGAGCACCTTGAGGAACGCATCGAAGTCGTCTGTCGGGAAGATTTGCATATCCGCGAGCCCCGTCTTGAGCCCTTCGAGCATCTTCTTTGCGTGGCTGAGCGATATGAACTTCTGGGTGACTTGCTTGTTAAACGTGCGGAACGAGATGGCATCCCTTGCCTCTTCAGGTGAAAGAAGGCCGAGCTGCACCATCTCGAGGACTCGCGACTCTCGCGAGGATGCGTCGACCTTGAAGAGTGTGTTTGCATCGATGTGGATCTCCGGGTCATCCACGATGTCTGTGCTGGAGAGCTCGCGCCACGTAGGCACCCCGGCCTCGTCCAGCATCTTGATGAGACGCTTTGCGTTGTAGTTGCGCTTCATCAGGATGAGCACGGTCAGCATGATGTCTTCGACGCCCGCTATGATTTCATGCTGCGTCGTCAGCAGCTGCGCCGAGTCCTGCTGAGTTAGCGTTCTCGCGTGAACGCCAGACTTCACCCCAGGCTGTCTTCGCCCTAGGGTGACCCCATGGGCACCCGCGACATCTGACATCTCCTCGCGCAAGACGATTGGTTCCCTGAGCACATGTGCAGGAAGCTGCTGCGGGTTGGCCGGGGAAGGAGCTCCACCGCCGGGAGTGTACTCAATGCACGCACCGGGCTGGTTCATAATAGCGCCGTTGCGAACGTCTGCGGTCCTAGGAATAAGCCAGGGCGGGTTGCCCATGAGGCGCACATTCTGATGAATCTGCGTTCTCGTTCGATTGTACAGCTGCTGTAGGTCGGTGATTTGGACCATCGGTCCCTGGCCCCAGAGGTCCCCGTTGATGACGTGGTATCGGATGTGCGTGATTGGAAACGCATCCCTCACGTCTTCGCTAAACTCTGTAGCAAGATAGTAGGACCCGGCCATGATGGCGTGTCTGCCGTCGCGCCAGTAGCACTCGAAGACCTCGATTCGACCTGCGGGTGAGTAGGTCTGAAACTCTTTGCGCTCCGCATTAGAGATGGGAGTGAGTTTCTCTATATCTTCTTTCTTGTCTGGGTATGTGTCGAGCAGCTCTTCCTTGGTCGAGTAGCTGCGAATGGCGACCCATCGAGCCTCTTTGGGGTCATTGACACCGGGCTCGTAGAAGAGGTTGAACGGGCTGATCACGTCACACTTGACCTTGCCCACAACCTTGGCGTTGCCCACAACCTTGTCGGCCTTAGGCCCGTCCACCTCTCCCTCGTCAGGCATTGCGTCTGCAGCCTTTTGCACCACCTTATCTGGCTCGTAGTAGGTGTGCATCGCGCAGTTACCTGTCTGCGCCAGCCAGCGCACACATTCTTGCCACTTGCGTGTCTGCCGGTCTGTTAGCCAGAAGTAGCGCAGCGCCATCTCCGAAGCGGTTGCCTTGGTGATGTCATCGATGCTGTCGCTGGAGGGTATGACCACGGGCTGCGGGATGTTGAGCGTCAAGCGTGACAGGATGCTGCGCTCAATGTTCAGCATCTGGTTAACAGTCACGCGCACGACGCCCTTTCGATTACGGTACTTGCGCTCTCTGCCGACTTGGGTGTCGTTATAAAACCACTGATCACCACGCAGCATCCTGATGGCCGCGCTCCACTGCTTGTCCTGCTTGGTTCTCTGGCTCTTGGAGCTCGAGAGCTGAGACGGCATATCTTTTGGAAACTTGGCCATCAGCTAATCACCCGGCCAAAATCAATGAATGCACTGATGTCGTCGTCATCCAGCTGCCGCTGACGCCTAGCTGCTACTCGGCCCATTCTTTGGTCGAACCGCTTCAACCGCTCTTCAAACGGTGCCTCGCCCTTAATAGCCATTCCAATCTCTTTGCCGAGCTGCACCGGATTTAAGACTGCGTCAAGCACCCTCTTGGTTGTCTTTTCTGTTTTTGACTTGCCGCCTGACGACGCCGCCCTTCCGAGTGCCGCCGCTTTTCCAATCGCGCCTGTTGCGGTTTTGGTAGCAGCCTCTGCGGCTTTGTCTGCCGCCCCTGCCCCTTCGACAGCCGCCTTGGCTAGCCCACCAGCGCCACGAGTCGCAAGGGAGATGCCGCTTGAGGCAATGTCCATGGCCGTGTTGGTGATGGCCGACACGAGCCCGAGCTCCTTGTTGAGCTTTTCCTCCGCCTTAATGCCGCGTTCGCGCTTTGCCATCATGGCCTGCATCCTTCTGTCGGCTGCGGCGCGTTCGCCTCCTGGGGAAGACGCTTGTGCAATCCTCGTCAGGGCCACTCTTCGACGCCTTTCAGCGTCCTCTTCAGACCCATCGGCTCTATATCTCATCGCCATCGTGGTACTCCTCGAGGATGCTCTGCATGACGTTTACATCTTCATTTGCATACTGCCGCAAGCGCTGCTCTTTGTCGATGAGTAGCCATATATAGTAGCCGGCCTCTGCGACCACTATCGATGCAATCATGTAGAAGATGGTTTGCATGAAAAATGGGCGACCCCCCAAGGGATCGTAGGAGGTCGCCCTACCCTACCTAGACAGGGTTGATGCCGACAATCATTGCCTGCGCTTTTGGATTGCGACAGACCATGTTGTAGCGGTGCTTCCAGTAACCCTCGTACTGGTCGCTGCCGCTGATTCGAGAGAGCACGTTGCCGTCTGCATCTGCAAACTGCCCGCTGCTAATCTCGCAGAGCAACCAAGGCTCGGTGGTCAGAAGTCCGATGGACTTCACAGGGAAGTGCCGGTCGTACTGGAACTTGACCCCGCCGTAGGCAAGGTTGTCCTTCTGCGACATGACGCTTCCGCTTTCACCGCTCAGGTTAATGTTGTTGCTGCTACCCAGGATGCCCGTGAGGAGCACCGTGTATCGGTGACGCATCAGAGCGCTCATCACCAAGACGTCCGGGTCCACGCCCGCAGTGTGCAACAGCGAGTCAAACACCGACTGCAATCGCTCTAGACTGAGGTCAGCGTCGGGGTTGTCAATTTTGCCGTTGGACTGAAGCGAATGGTTGACGATGAAGCTCTTGAGCTCACGCTGACCGGACGCCACCGAGGCGGTGTTGCTTCGATCGACACCAAAGTGTGTCGGGTCCGCAAGGTTGCCAAAGATGCCGATAGGCTGGCTTGCAAGCGACTGCCGGAAAGAAGCGGGGTTCTGACCAATCGCGTCACCATTTGAGTCAACCGCTTGGGTGTCGTGAATCATCAAGCCAATAGCTTTGAAGTCTGCGGCAGTAACAGAGATGTCCTGAGCCGCGCCGCCCTCATTTGTGCCCAGCCGCAGCGTAACCGACGGAGCCGTCAAGCTGTTAGTAAAGCTCGTAACAAAGACATTGACGTTTGTGCCGCTACCAACGAGTTCTTGGTAGGTGTCTAAGTCAATAAGCTTAACGCGAACCCATGTAGACGGTGTAGCGTCTGCAAGCACAACACCGTTAACGCCGAAGGTTCCGTCAAAGTAGCCAAAGTCGCCTTGGTACTCAAACGCAGTCGCTGCACCAAAAGTGGTCTGGTCACCCGTGTTTTGAGCCGCGCCTCCAACCTTGTCAGGAAGCGTCTTCTTCTCGTTGATGAAGCCTCGAACAGGTCCACCAAACGTGGTGGCCAAGTTCTCTCCATTCGCGACGTCCTGAACAAGCCGGTCCATCTCTTCGCGCATGATGCCTGCGAACGCGCCAGGACCGTCGCCGGTCGCCGTGTCCATCGCCTCACCAGTCACTTTGAAGGTGCCGTACATGTTTTTGTTGGTGACGGCCAACTTGACGTAGCTCTGGTTCCCTGCATCAGGCAACGAGTCAGTCTCGCCTTTAAATCCGACGCCGCTGTTACGACCAACGTGGACCGGGATAATCATCTGATTACCAGACCAGCCTTGGGTGCGCTTAGCGAAGTAGTCTCGAGCCCAAACGCGATTGTTAAGGCTGTCGATGATTGGGCTCTGGTAGTACTCCTTCAGCAGGTTGCCAAAGGTTGTGAGTGTTGCACTCATGGTTCTATCTCCTTAATCAGAGGTTGGTGATTATGCTCTGTCCCTAAGTGCTTGAGCGAACATGTTAGCGGCCTCTTGCATCGTTCTTGGCTTCTTCTCAGTGGGCGCTGCGCCAGAGCTGGTTCCGCTTGGGCGCCTGAAACCGGATGCTGACTGACCCTGACGGGCCTGCTCCAGCTCCTTTTCCAGCTGCTCAATCCTAGACTGGTACTCACCGGTCCACTGCGTCTTCATGCTCTCGCGCTTCTCTTGGATTGCCTGTGCAACCAAGTCCACATCGACGGTGCCATCGATGGCAACTGCCTCCCAAAGTTCATTCGCGCTGACGTCAGGTCTGTTCTTTACAGCATCAGAGATCTCTTGCTCCAGCTCAACTGTCACAAGCTGCTCAGTCCGTTCGTTCTGCCAAGCCTTGAGCGCCTCGACCTCGTTACGGAACTCTTGCGCCCAAGCTGGCGGCTCGTCCTTACCAAACACCTCGTCAAGCCACTCGCTGGACTCTGGTTGCGCCTCAGGCTGCTTTTGAACAATGAGTTGTTCGAGCTCCCTGATTCGCTCCTGAGAACGCTCAAGCTCTCCGGTGGTGTCGCGGTATCGGTCGTTTACCTGCTTGAAACGGCTGTAAGGAATGGACTGCGGGGTCTTAGGGACTGCATCCCCTTGGTCCTCTACCTGCGCCTCTGCCTCTTCTTTAACGTCTTCGACAGGACTAGACTCACTAACCTCCTCTTGTTTTTCGTCCTGGGAGTCGTCGGACGTGGGCTCTTCTGGTGGAGCAGCCTTCGATTCGTCAATCTTGTCGACCATCTCTGCGTACTGTTCTTCAGAAAGCAAACCCATTCTCTACCTCGCATGTTTAACGCCGATGCCGGCTAGTTGTACCCCTCCGAGAACAGAGGGTGGTTATCCTCCGAGCCGGGAAACCCCCGGTCCTCATCATACGTTTTGCCAGTCATCGCCTCGTATTGCAATGCTTCGCGTATATTCTGAGGGCGCTCTGCCATGCGCGTCTCTCGCACGACGGAGACTTGGTTACTGCCGTAAACCGCCAGGGCCGTTGCAATCACCATATCGTCGTGATGGCCGCTCTGAGCTTCTGGCTTGCCCCTTGGCCCATAGACAAAGTGGTTTGCCTCTACTTGGAACCTCCGGTCTCGTCCGTCGAAGTTGCTGTCATACAGCGCTTCGTACAGCTTTGACAGGATGAGCGGTCTTGAGGACTTGTCGGTCCAGAACCCGTACTTCTTTGTGTAGGTGTTGACGCCGTCTTTTTGGTCAAGCTTGAAGTAGATGTATGGATAATTGGAAAGCCGCAGCTCCTCAATAACTGTAAGTCCGTAACTGTTGGCCTCAGGTACGACCAAAGCTTTCCACTTCTGAGCTTCAGCCAGGACACGCTTCCCAAAAGCACGCGGAGCGATACGCTCATAGAACGTCGCCACAGTCTTGTATTTCCCTTCTTCGCTAACATCAATCACACAAAAAGCAGAGAAGTCACCTTTCCGTGAACCGCTGGCCGTGTCAACGCCGATGACGTATGCGTGCCACTTATGAGGCTTGTCGTAGGTGACGTACCCCTCTTTCGCCTCTCCACCTGGGAAGTCGCAATGGAAGAACTTTCCGCCTGACGACACAAAACTGTGATCAGCGATGATGGGGTACTCCTGCTGGAGTATTCGCATCTTCGAGTTGCACTTGAGCTTATAGGTGTGAACGAACCAGTTGCGCTGCTCTGGAGTCAGCTCGTAGTCGGTGACCATCGACTGGAGCTCCTCTGGCACCTTCATCTCTTTTTTGGACACGCAGTCTGGGTCATCTGTCCACGGGTAGAAGACTCGATGGTACTCAAGGCTGTCATCAATCCACATGTTGTATGCGAAGTTCATGCCGTTGGCGGTGGTCTCCAGAACGACCTCGGCATCTTCACCTAGTGAGTTGAACAGCGCCGCCATCGTGTCATCTGGGTTTTCGTACCTGCTGAACTCCGAGCAGTGGAGCGCCACAGGCGTACCGCCTCGCGCACCCTCCGAGTTAGCGGTGCCGATGATGATGCGGCTGTCGTGAACAAAGTGCAGCTTGTGAACGGTCTGATGCTTGAGCGGAACCCGCATCCACTTTGGCAGGTTCTCGTAGAAGCGGTGGTAGATGGGCGCAATGTTCTCGAGAACAGCCTTCTCTGTGTGCGCGATAACCGCCACCTCGAACCCCGGCCTAAACAGCGCCTTCCAAAAGAAGTTAGCAGCGACGAAGGTGGAGATGCCGACCTTTCTGGACTTCAGCACATAGGTCCACCTGTGCGAGCTCATGACGCCCGTGAAGTCTTTCTGAATCGGATTGAGCTTCAGCGGTACGAGCTTCTTTCGCTTGTCAAGAATCTTGAGGTACTTCTCACAGAAGTAGACAAAGTCCCAGGAGCAGCGGACCAGCTCTTGCTTTCTATCCATCAGTGGAGAGACTTAATCTTCTTGTCATGCTGCGACGCGGACTCGAACAACGACTTCCAGTCGTCATCGTCCATGCTGCCGTCCATGAGCTTCTGAAGCTTAATCTCCATAGCCTTTGTCTTGAGCCTCTCTTGCTTGAGGCGCTCCATGTCCATAGACACCAAGACATCGATGGTAGGCTCGTGGCGCTCTTTGAGCCGAAACCGGCGTGACAACACCCACTGCGCTGACCTGACGTTATCCTTCGCGTCGTTGAGCACAATCTGCTCGTAGTAGATTTGCGCGTGACCCTCGGCCTCGATGACCAGCTTCAGCATGTCATTTGCGAGACCCGGTCGGTCGAGCCCAGCCTTGAGCGCAGTGTGAAACCGGGTGGGTCGCATGCCTACCGTCTTTGCCGCAGCGGTGCGCGAGTGCCCAAGCTTGAGGAGGTCAAGGATTCTGTCGATGTATTGACTTGTCTCCTCGACGCACGAGTCTGCGTAGGCATTCTTCGCGGCTTCTTCTTTCTCTTTATCCGTAGATTTCGACATCGTTTCGGTACCTCGACACGGTTGCAGCTGCTGCTGTTAAGGGCGTTGAGTCCATGGTAACAGCGTTGACGGCGTGTAAGAAACGCACGGTGTCTTTCTCGAGCTGCTTCATCTTGTGCTGCCCGACCTTGAGCCCCTGCTCCCAGGTCCGCGAGCACGAGTTGCTTCTCATCTTGTCTAGGAAAATCTTGACAAGTTCTCGTGCGAGCTTCTGGCGCTTGTTGAGCTTCATGCCGCGCATCGACTTTAGGGTGTCAACCGCATCTCGTATCGCAGTAATCTGTAGGCCGACCGCATAGTCCGAGTCTCGCATGTGAGCTTCGCGCTTGACGCACACCTCGATTGCACCGTGCATGCTTTCAACCAGTCGGAAGACTGCTGCGTTTGGGTTCTTTACTTGTAGAGCTTGCATTTGCACACCTGCTGTAGGGACTGGATAACCGCTGACGTACCCCGGTTGTTCTTAGCGGTGATCGAGATGTACGCCAGAGCAAACGATGCAAGCCGCCCAGGTGTAACCTTGTTGCGCTCGCACACCCTACTGATGAAGTACTCTGCCTGCTTGACAGTACGAGGTGGCATGCCGCTGAAGTCCAACACAGCGTAGTCTTCTTCCGGTAATGCCTGTGCGCTCGCAAGCTTCTCCTTCGCCTCCTCAAGCTCCTTGCGGGCCTCAACGAGGTCTCGCTCGGCAGACTTGAGGTCTTTCTCGATTGCAGCTTTTGTCTTAGTAGGCATCACGATTCTCCCTTCGTTGCCGGTTCAATTCCGTTGGCGAGTCCAGCCTCACCCAACAGTTCAAAAAATGCACCCACGCCCATGTCAACGCGCCAGTCTTTGCGGTCATCTCGCCAGAACACGATGGGAGTACGGCCATCTGAGTCGCGCTCGGCTTGGGTGATGGCCGCTCTGATGCGGGGTTGCTTGCCAAGCTTGACTTCAATCCAGTACTTGCCGAGCTCATCGAGCTCCACGTCCGCTTCACGCGCTCCGCGAGACTGGCTGTCGCCTCTGCGAGCTTCGATGCCATGCTGCTTAAATAGATTGACGACTTCACGCTCACCACGTTTGCCTTTATTTCGGCTAGTCTTTCCACTCACGCAGCCTACCTCCACCCCTGCACACTGGGCAAGTACGAGAATACTGTAGGACACGAATGTAATCCCCACCGAGCAGCTTGTATAGCTTCTCGACCATCTCTGGCTCGTGCATCTTCCGAACGTACTGCCCTCTTTCGCACCGAGAGATGTCTGATTGGTTCGCGCCTACAGCTCGCGCCACGTCATCTTGCGACAGCCCGCGCTCCAGTCGCACTTCGTTAATGTATCGCCCTAGAAAGACGTTCCCTTCCTTCATCATTACCCCTCTGAGGCGACGTGAGCTTCGACTCCGACCTCTTGAAACCAGTTATAGACGTGTTCTCCGAGAAAACCGAGCGCTTGTTCTGGCGTATGCACCGAGGTGATTACCGTTGTCAGCCGTTTGTGCAGGCGTTTTCTCATTAGGTCGGTCATGAGCTGCATAACGTGTGCAGACATGCGCTCGACGGCCAGTATTTTACCGTGCGCGGCCTTTCTGACCATGGGAAAGAGGTCATCGAGCACTAAAAATTCGCAGTGCATGGCTTTATCGATGAGCGCCCACTGTTTGGCACCGTCATCCATGTAGCATCGCTTGGCTGCGGAGCATAAATCCTCGTATTCGAGCCACATGACGCCATTTCGGCGCTCTTTGAGCACCACGTTCATGGCCAATCGGGCAGCAGCGATGGATTTACCGGCCTTTCTAGGGCCGTGCAGGAAAAGAATTTGGTCTAAATCGGTCTGAAGGAGCTCGACAATGACCTCGTTGCAGTGTTCACGCCCAGGTCGCTTGTCGTAAGTCTGCGCGATGGAGCGCATACGGGCTGGAATGTGCTGCAATCGTGACTTCAGCATCTGATCACGAGCCACGGCACGACAATCTGTGCACGTAGACGGCGGTGGGTACCACCCTGTAGAGGTCTTTTCCTCTGCCTGCACCCAGTTATCGCAGCCGTCGTTGTTACAGCGCGTTTGATAAGGGCGTCCGCACGCTGGACAGGAGGAGGTCGCCTCGATTGGGTGTCCACATGTGCATTTATCTTCTCCGACTCGTAGTCCATGAATAATCGTCAAGGTTGAGCTCGGTGTACACAGGTGGGCAACCGACTTTGGCACAGGCCAGCGTGCGTCGCCAACGGGTGTAGTATCATGCTGAGCGCATGCTTTTTCAAATAAATGGCGCATGGTGATTTCTCCATGTTGGTGTAGACTTTGGTTCAGAGGTGCTCGAGATGCCTAAGGGCCTAGTCAAGACAAAAAGTGATGAAAGCCTGTGGCGTCGAGCTAAGAAACTAGCGGATAACAAGTATCCGGTCGCAACGACCATATACAAGCGAATGAAAGCTGCCAAGCGCAAGCTTAAGAAAAAGGGGTAAGCATGTACGGCGATAAGAAGAACTCTCACAACTCTCACAACTCTCACAACAGCCACGACGACAAGGACCATGGCCATCCTAAGATGAAAGACAAGGGTGGCATCGGTGTCGTGATCACCATGGGTAAGGGTGGCATGAAGGACAAGGGTGGTGAGATGCGCCAGAAGGCGGCTAAAAGTCGGATGGGTGACCTCAAAGACATCAAGAATGGGCTCATCGACATGTACAACAACTGGGACCCGAAGACGGACGAGGGGATGGAGTACGACGCCCAGCTCCGAGCCTTCATTGATAACCTGCCCTGCTAATGTCCGCACGCAAGACATCGGCGAAAAAGCGCTTGCTGAAGCGAGTAGGCGTCTCTGGTGTAGGCAAACCCAAGCGCACACCCAATCACCCTACGAAGAGCCACGTAGTGGTGAGCAACTGCAAGGGTAAGCTCAAGACCATACGATTCGGCCAGCAAGGCGCTAGCACCGCAGGTAAACCAAAAGCTGGCGAATCAAAGAGAATGAGAAAAAAGCGAGCCTCATTCAAAGCGCGGCATCGTAAGAACATCGCAAAGGGTGTGTGCAGCGCAGCCTACTGGGCAGATAAGGTGAAGTGGAGCTAAGCCTTACGGCCTTTGTGCAACCCATGCTTGGCGTATTGCTTGCCTGCACGAGTAGCCTTGGCTTTGGCACGATTGGCTGCTGCTAGTCTCTTTCTCCCTTTGGGAGATGATTTGAGCTTGGCGATAGTGCGAGCTGGTGCGTAGACCTCACCTGTATCTCGAGAGCGCTTGCCGGATGCGGTACGCCACTTCTGTTTTGTCCAGGTGGAGAGCTTCTTGGCCTTCTTGGACTTGCCACCACGGTAGCCACCGCCAGCTTTTTCATAACGCTGCACGAGGAGCTGGGACTTACGAGCTGACCACTTGCCGGGTGGACCGCCTTTGGATGAGGCCATGATGCGCTTCTTGATGTTCTCGCGGAGCGTTGGCTTGGTGTACTTGGATGACTCTGCCATGACCGGATGGTAGCACGGAGCGGCGGTGAAGCGAACGGTGTGTTTACAGAATCTGAAAAACATGCTACTTTCGCGTCGCGAGCTAGCGATGATGCTTGCATCAATCGATTGCGCTGCTAGCGAAAGTGAACATAATTCTTTCTAACTATCTGAAATTATTATGGATGGACTAGCGAAGCGGCGAGCGAAGCGAGACGAGGAGCGGTGTTGGAGCTCGAGGTGCGGGTGACGTTGGACCCCTAACGGTGAATGCCAAAATTTGCGCGCGTGGGGAGGGTAGTCTTTGGGTACAGCAGGCAGGGGTACAGGCGCACCACCCTCCCCCCCTTCCCGTTGGTACGGGGGTGATGAGTTAGCGCCACAGCTGCACAAGCCGACCGGGGCAGGGGGCAAAATGGGCATGGGCCCCAACTAGAACATGTTCAACAAGTCCTCTATGGTGTCGATTTTACGCAATAACGGGGCAGACCTAGGGACAACCCGCCCCGAATCCACGATTGAACCACTACCGACCGCCACGGACCGAGCGCGCCGCGTGAGCCGAATAATAACGCGCGTTCGATTACTTGGGCCCGTCACCCTCAGCAGATTGTGCCGCGCCATGTTGCCGACGTGTTTACGCACGGTCCCGCGCGCCAAGCCGCAGAGCCGACCAAGCTCAGTGTAGGTCGTAACGACGTGCCCCGACCGCGAGGAGCCGACCGAGGACCTGAGGACCGCGAGAAGGTACGCCCATGTCGGACCGTAGTCGAAGACATCATCCACGAGCACGGAAACCGACCGCGCCCTGGTTTCCTCTCCCGTCAGTTTTCCGTTTTTATTCCGTCCCATACCTAGACCGATGTTTCAAAATATGATATTGAAAGGCGTGCTTTGCACGACAACACAACAAGACGGAGTCTACACCATGAATTACCGCGAACGACTAGAGGTAATGGAACAACCATTAACGGAGGAGGAGCTTGCTCAAATACAAGCGAACCTCAATCAAATGTTAGCGCTTGCGAAGGAGCTTCCCGCAATGCAGCAGCGATGGAAAGAGAACCAAGAGCGACACGAAGCGCAACAGCTACAACTAGAGCGCGCACGACGCGCACGACGCGACGCTGAAGATGCACGCGTGTTGCTTTGGTTCGTTCTAATCCCCTCCGCGTGCGGTATCGCGCTCGGTTCTTTCCTGTTTCTCTAATCGACAACACAACACAACAACACAACACGGATGGAGTCTACACCATGTCCAGTTACCACCTAGGCCGATTTACTAGCGCTCTCAACGGCAAATCAGCGCACCTATTTATCTCCACCAAAGCTAACCGCAAGGTGCAGGGGAAAGACGACCTCAAGAGCAACCAAGCTGTAACCTTCTGCGTCGTTTCTCATTCCATGGCGCGGTCCATTGTCGAAAATGCTCCGACCCTTGGCGCTAATAAAATGGCTGTGAAGTTCGCTAATCGTCTCCGAGACGGCGGCGAAGATATCCTAACAGTGTGTGGTGGAGCGTGCGACAAGCTACACACCAACAGCTGTTACGTTCAACACAATGTACAAGCGCTAGGCGAGCCTATGCGCGTCGTGCGCGATGCCTTGCAAGGTGTCACGGTTGAACAACTCGACGCGATGAGGGACGGCCTAGACCTGCGATACCTCGTGCCCATTCT
>VTLG01008030.1_pt1 | contig 18963 bp, 33 predicted proteins | sample 4694571 | NCBI WGS metagenome assembly VTLG01 (sample SAMN12604809, study PRJNA352737) | marine metagenome | biome: ENVO:00000447; feature: ENVO:00000209|ENVO:00000569|ENVO:01000036; material: ENVO:00002151; isolation source: viral sequences binned using virsorter ...
TTTGTTACGGTCAGGTGACTACTTGGACTTGGGAAAGAAAAGGCACACAACAATTTTGGCTAGAAATGTTACCTGAATATAGAAGTAAAAAAGATTTTGTGGACACATTAGGCCACGAAATGGTACATTTGTACCAAATGGCAAACGTTGGCGATACTGGTAATCACAACAAACTATTTTATAGTTTTAGGCCAAAACTAAATGCTATAGGTTTAGACCTATAATGAAAGTGAGAAAGATATATTATGGTGAGAAAAGTAAAAGAGTTAGACCCTTATATTAAGTCACGTGTTGGTGAGGCACTATTAAAGTTAGAAGGCCTTATAAAACCATCAAACTTACCTGGTACTGGTCGTTTATATTATACTGGTAATTGGGCAAAAGATATTTACGACAACTATACAGAAAAACAAGCAGAGATAATCTTCAATAAAGTTGAAAAGTTAAAACCACATTTAACTTTCTATCAATCGAAATTAGAATCATTTAAAGACGAAGACGGTAAAATATGGGGAGGTTATGATTATTATGCCAAAAAAATATGATTGGTACAAATTATTAGATAAGAGTTGGTATATAACTAAAATAGGATTTGTTATAGCTATAATTTGTTTATTAGCTTATGGTTATGGTACTTTTAAACCTAATAAGTGGGCGGTAGATAAAGTAAATGATGATGTTGAGAACTTTTATTTACAAAAGATAGCAGATTTAGATTTAAGAGAACCAGAGTTTACTTACAATAATGATATACAATTTGTTAGAGCTTTACACAAATGTATAGACTATATAAATTTTACAACGCCTCGTATGAATAGAGTGCCGTTTGAAATGATAATTGGTCAGGCAGCTTTAGAAACAGGTTGGGGCACGAGTAGATTTGCCACAGAGGGTAACAATTTGTTTGGTATTAGAACTTGGAACAAAGATATGCCTCATATGATACCTGTTGGTATAAAAAAATGGCCAGGTTGGGGTGTTAGAATATTTGCTACAAAATGTGATAGTGTAAAAGAATATATTAGGCTGTTAAATGAACACCCAGCATATGCTGATTTTAGAAGTTTAAGAGAGAAAATGTTAGTTGACAATAGACCATTAGACCCTATTGCTTTAATTAAAACTTTAGATAAATTTTCTACAACGGCAGATTATGATAAACGAGTTATCAGAATAATTAACAAAGTGAGAAAGTTAGAAGATACTTACGCCAGCGATAAAACAATCAAATAAATATAACTATGTTTTTAACATTACTAACTTTTATATCGGCCATTAGCATATCTGTTATAGCGGCTGGGTATTCTATTATAGGTTTAGCGACATTATTTGCTGGAGCCTTTGTGCCTATTGTTGCTATGGGTTCCGCTTTAGAAGTTGGTAAACTTGTAGCAGCCAGTTGGTTGTATCATAATTGGCGTAGTAATATACCACGCTTACTAAAAACTTATTTGTTTTTAGCAATCATAATATTAATATTCATTACATCTATGGGTATCTTTGGTTTTTTATCAAAGGCACACCTAGATCAAGTTAAGCCTACTTCAGGTAATAATATAAAAATAGAACTAATAGATAATCAAATTAGTCAACAACAACTAATCATAGACAGGTCACAAAACACACTTGACCGATTAGATAAAGCTTTAGATGTTTATATTGACAAAGAATATGTCAGTAGAGGTTTAAAAGAACGTAAGAAACAAAAAGAAGAAAGAGATTTATTAAATCTAGCAATTAAAAATGCTACAGATGAAATTGTTAAATTAACAAATGAAAAAGCAAGTTTAAAATTAGAGCAAGATAAGATAGAAGCCGAAGTAGGACCTATTAAATATATTGCTGAAATGATATATGGTGATCAAGCAAAAGAAATGTTTGACCACGCCGTTAGGATTGTTATACTGGTATTAATATTTGTATTTGACCCATTAGCAGTATTACTATTAATAGCAGCTAACATATCACTAAATCAATGGCGTATGAAAAGAAACTTATCAAAAGTAAACGACCAAGAAACTCTAAATAAGAAAATAGAGAAGTTAGAAAAAAGAAATAGAAAATTAAAGGGTTACCAAGGTTTTGTCAACAAACTAGGTTATAAAGAATTAGACGGCCTTGATCCAGATGAGATTAAACTAAAATTAGACCAAATAATGGACTGGAACGATAATGAAACAAATAAAAATAATACTAATAATTAGCATACTAGCTCTTACAGGTTGTACCAAAACCGTGTGTTATTCACATAGCGTTTGGGAGATGGATTGTAAGAAACAGGTAGACTGGAATAACCCTACGTTTAGCGTAGTGAGAACCATTATCACTAATGGTGCCAACGCTGGGAAGTAAGCTTGACTTTATAGGAGGATATGATATATTAATATGATGACAAGTGAGGACATTATGAGAACTAAAGGCGAGAAGATAAGAAAACTTGAAAATTTAGCAAAGGCCTGTGCTGAAGCTAAAGATAATGATATGAAAAAAATGTGGTATGATAAACTCATTAAATTAGGTGAACAATATGGTATGAGTGATTATGTTACAAGAAAGTTGATACACTAATGAATATATTTTATTTACATAAAGACCCTATTGTAGCAGCTGAAATGAGTTGTGATAAGCACGTGGTAAAAATGATATTAGAGTCTGCTCAATTATTGTGTACTTGCCATAGAGTACAAGATGGTACAGAGTATTATGGCAAAACTGCTAATGGCAGAAAAATCAAAAGGTGGAAACACCCTAATCCTAATTTAGAACCTATTTTATACAAAGCAGGCTGGGTAAAACATCCTAGCACTATATGGTTATTTGAATCTGCTTATAACTATATGTGGTTATATAAACATATGATGGCTCTTAATGATGAGTATAAAAAAAGATACAATCATACAAAAGATCACGTTGCTATACAAAAACTTGGTCAAATACTATCATCACCACCAAAGAATGCTTTAATTAATAAAATAGCTACTGATCCACAGCCAGCAATGCCTGACGAATGTAAAGTACCAGGTGACTCAATTGCTAGTTATAGAAAATATTATATTATGAAAAAGGCTAGATTTGCTACTTGGAAAAATAGAGTACCACCTAAATGGTTTTCAGATGGATTGATTAAACATCTAGGAGGCACAATAGCAAATGGCTAAAATGGATGATTTAGAGCAATTGTCTTATGAGGAATCTAAAAGACAAACAAAAGAGAGACGAGACAGAGGTAAAAATATGATTAGGCCTTTTACCTTTGATGAAGAAAAAATATTAAGGGATGGCCTATATAACAATAATATAGAGGAATAGTATGAGAGCAAAAATGATTGAAGCTTTACAAGAACACGCCAAAGGTCATATAGCAAAACATAAAGCAAATGTTGAAGTGTTATTAGAAAAACCAGCAGGTGTAGCTGAGCATCCTGATACACTAGAAACAATAGAAAAAGAATTAAAAATAATTGCTGAATATGATGACGAGTTACAAATGCTTGATAAGTATTTTATAGCAAAAGACCCATTTAAAAGTTAATGAGTGAACAACCACAATTATTTGAAACCGAAGATCAATACGGTAATGATATAATACAAGGGCCTAAACTTTTAAAAAAGAAGTTAACTACAAAACAGGCAATGATTGATCCTAAAAATCCTGGCACGGTCGGCACTAGTGCTTGGAATTTAGGTAATCATACACTTGCCATTTGTTTTATATTGTGTATAGTGTTTGTTGTGTATGCTAGTTATCAATAATGCCAGTTTACACATTTATTAACACAAAAACTAAAAAAGAACATACAGAAATGATGACCATTGCTGAAATGGAGACATATTTAGAACAAAATCCACACATTAAACAGGCGATTAAAAGTCTAAATATAGTAGGAGGGGTATCAGGCCTCTCATACAGGCAAGATGGCGGATGGAAAGACAATTTAAGTAGAATAGCCGAGGCACACCCTAAAAGTGCCCTTGCTGATAGATATGGTAAAAAATCAATTAAACAATCTAAAACAGAAGCAGTATTAACAAAACACAGGAAAAGAAGAGGTAAATAAGATGGCAGATATACCAGATTATATGCGAGACTTTGATATGGACCAAGATTATGGTTTCACTCCTGTTTCTTCAAAACCAACTGAATCAAAACCTGCTGTTGACCCGAAATTGGTAGAAAATTCTAATATAGAAATTTCAAAAGTTAAACAAGATGTTTCATCAATAAAATCTATGATGAACGAGATAATGCAAATAGTGGCAGAAAAAGAAACTATAGCAAAAGAAACAACAACTGAAGAACAGAAAAAAAGATTTAAAGAAATTGAGAAAGTTATATTACCGTTTTTATATAACTTATCAAAAAGCGATGAGCCTTATATTCATTGGCCAAACAGAGGCCCGATTATTAAGGCACAAATAGAAAAGGTACTAAAACTTACAAGGGGGTAATTTATGGATGCGAGAGCAAAACATAAAGAACTAAAAAGAAAAGTGAACGAAGCTGAAGATATAAGAAACAATGATAGGTCTTCACATAGTTGGTATGAAATGAAAACCTTAAAGAAGTTAAAATTAAAAGCAAAGGAAAAAATAAATGAGACTAAGCAAAAACTTTTCGCTTAAAGAGCTTATACGCTCAGAGACGGCGACTAGGAAAGGGATCAATAATAATCCTAACGAAGATAATATTGAGAACTTACAAAGACTTTGTGACCACGTTTTACAACCAGTTAGAGACCACTTTGGTAAAGTTGTGTCGGTGTCTAGCGGGTTTCGTAGTCCAGAGTTGTGTGTAGCCATTGGCTCAAGTATAAATTCACAGCACGCCTCTGGCCAGGCGGCGGATTTTGAAATCTATGGATTGTCCAACAAAGTATTGGCCGATTGGATACACGACAACCTAGATTATGACCAGTTAATCCTGGAATTTCACAAAAAAGAGGAACCAAATAGTGGGTGGGTTCATTGTTCTTATAAGAATAGTGATGATAATAGAAAAGAATATTTAATAGCATTTAGAGACGCTAATGGTAAAACGGCATACCAAAAAGAATATTCAAATACTACTGGCCCTACAACAGAGGAAGTTAACGAGTCTTTGATTTGACACCGAAGTAATTAAGAATGAAGCTTGACAAATAAGTCAGTTTATGGTATAGTGAAAATATTATGGCATTTAAATTTATAGAATTAGATAAATCAGTATTACCTAAAACCAAAGGTAAGAGAATAGACGGCTTTCGTTTTTACGATATTAATGGCAAAAACTATCCGTCTATTACTACCGTTTTAGGCATAAGAAAATCAGAAGCATTAAAAGGTTGGCGAGAGAAAATAGGCGAAAGCGTAGCCAATTGGGAAATGGGCAGAGCTGCTCGTAGAGGTAAATCTTTTCATACGTTAGTTGAACAATATTTAAAAGGTGAGACACCAAGTATCAGAGACGTATTACCATTAGGCTTATTCAAATTATTAAAACCTTACATAGATCAAATTGACAACATACATTTACTAGAGGCAATTATGTATAGTCCTAAACTTACGGTTGCTGGTCAGGTAGATTGTGTGGCAGAATACAATGGTAAATTATCTGTGATAGATTTTAAGACAGCAAACAAGGAGCGACAAGAAGACTGGATTGATAATTACTTTTTACAAACCACGGCCTATGCTCATATGTACGAAGAAACTTTTGGTACCCCTATTGAGCAAATTGTTATCTTAATCGCTAGTGAAGACGGAACAACACAGGCATTTATTAAGAACAAAGCAGATTACGAAAAAGAACTTGGCAAATCTATTGAGAGTTTTTATAAATATTATGAAGAACTTAATAAAGATAAGATAGATCAGAGTAAAATCTAAAAATCTTATCTACTCACAGAAAGATAAGATGAAAAAAATAATAATATCACTAATATTCTTACTAACAAGTTTTGCTTTTGCTGAACACAATCACCTTGAGGAAGAAACAGAAAAAGAAAAATTTAACTTTTGGTGGGAACAAGTGCCTGCTGTATGTTCTACTTCGGAAGAGATAGAAAGGTGGGCAGAGTTAAAGAAATTTGAACCTGTTAACGTTAGTTTTGGTAGAGAAAATGGTACACCAGACGGAAGAATTGTATATATAGTGGTCTACTGGCTGAATGAGAAACAAGAGTCATTTGCCTCTGTTTCTACACCAGAGAAACCAGAAATAAGTTGTGTAATTTTTAGAACATTTGATCTAAAATTAAATACTGACTTATTATTGAACAAAAAGGATATATGAAACAAATATTAGCGATATTAACAGCAGCTATTTTAGTAACAGCCTGCTCAAAACAACTTACAATTGGTAAAAAATGTATAGAAAAAGAAGGCCAGATATTATGGTCTTATGTTTGGCTAACAGATAAACCAATGGTTGTTGATAAACATTTCTGTAAAAATCTATAATCACCATTGACAATTATACTAATTCGTGTTATATTGGTACCGTTAACAAACAAATAGGTACCAGGCCGTGTAGTAGGCGAGAGTCAAAACCACGGCCTTAAAAAAAATATGACAAGTAAGGAATTTAGTTTAAAAATAGAAAACATTGTAAAAGAAAAATCTATATCATATATGGACGCCGTGTTATGGTATTGTAATGAAAACGGCATAGATGAGGGTACGGTCGGTAACCTTATATCAAAATCACTAAAAGAAAAAATCAAATTAGAAGCGACTAACTTAAAGATGTTAAAATTTCCAAAGTGTGGTCAATTACCAGTATGAAAGAGTTTGATTATAGCATAGATTATAAAAATGAGTTTTTTAGACCAAACGATACACGATATAGAATAGGCCGTGGTGAGCAAGGTGTATTATTAGTTAGACCATATACAGATGTTATTTGTAGGCATTGGAGATTTAAAACTCTAAAAGAGGCCAGAGTATCATCACAAAAAATATTTGATATGTATTTAGATTATAGAATACTAAAAGACTTTGTTGGTATGGATATGTGTAGAAAATTTTTAGAAATGGGTTTTACAAGAGCCAGACGATATGCTAATCACAAAGACGGCAAGAAATATGATAAAGATGGTAAAGTTTTACCACAAGAGAAAGATTGGGCAACAAGTGAAAAAGCAAAGGCAGCTAAAAGATTTAAAGAGTTTAGAGACCTTGTTACACAAGACGAGTTTTATATAAGTATGAGAAAAGAATGGCGAGATAAAGAGAATGTACCAATATCAGGCCCGAGATAACGAGAATGTACGGAGGATTTGAAGTATTTAAAGCCTATTTGGCAATCAAATTACATTTTACAACAGATACATATAACTATGATGAGTATGGTGGTAAAGTTAATTGTAAACTTGAAACATTTACAAAGAGAAATGATAGATACTTTTTTCATAAACTATCAAAACAATATGATCAAAAGAATATTGTTGACTTTTTTGTCGCCAACTTTACACACAATAATAAAAAATGGGTAGGAAACTTATTACAAAATGACGGCAGAGACATCTATTTGGACTTTAAAAAACGTAAAGAGTCATTTAGTTATCATTTTAGAAACGATCTGGTGGCTATTAGTAATGATTTCAATAACCGTGGGCTTTCTTTTGATGATGGTTTTTTGTGTGGTGGCGGACAACATCCACGATTGTTACGCTTACTTATTCAAAAAAGAACGTCTTTCCAAACCATCATTGTGCTTGACCACTTTTTGTCGTTTAGTAAAAATTGGGATAAAGAAATTACCGAAAAAGTTGTCTGGCCTAAAATCTCATCTACGATTGCCAAGTTAAAACCTTTTGTTAATTTTAATATAACAGAATGTAAGTTAATAATGAAAGAGGTCTTTGTTAATGGGTAAAGAAGGCGGATCATATCCAAATATTGTATTTTGTTTAGGCAATGGCCAAAGTAGAGTGGGTGTTGACTTAAAAAAATTAAGACAACACGGTAAAATTTATGGCTGTAATGCCATTTATAGAACTAATCCAGATGACATAGATGTTTTAGTTGGTGTTGACCAAGGTATAATGCACGAAATGTATCATAGTGGTATTTGTGAAAAGATACCAACTTATTTTAGAAACTGGTCAAAAGTGCCTGCTGAACTTTATGAAAATATGATTAAGGCTGGTGCTACAGATGAAGATTTAAGATTAGCAAGAGCAGAGGGAGCCTTTTACGAAAACGAAAGAACACCAGAAACAAAAGAATTTGTAATGCACGGTTCAAGTGTGGCAGGTGTAGCTCACGTTGTTAGAAGTGATAAAACAAAACATAGAAAATTTGTACAACAAAAATCTATAAAAATATCTTGGCTAAAAGATGGTAATAAATCAAAGTGTTTAAATGATATAGGAGATTTTAAAGATAAAGGTTGGGCTGCTGGCCCGACAGCGGCTTACATATCTTGTTTATTAGAGCAACCAAATGAGGTCTATCTACTTGGTATGGATTTAAATAGCACAACAGGTAAAGTTAATAATATATTTGCTGGCACACCAAACTATGTGTTAAAAGACCACGCTCCTACACCCAGCGTAAACTGGATATCACAACTAAAAGAGACATTTTTTGACTTCTCTGGTAAACATAAGAGTAAAAAAGTGATGTTTTATAAGGTACAGAATAGTATCAAAGGTGGTGATGAGGTCAATAGAGTTGTTAGAGATTGGACAGATCATAAAGGTAACCTAGACTATATGAGTTATGACGATTTTTATAAGAAGTTTGATTTATAGGAGCATTGACAATTAAAGCTGGTTGTGTTATATTAATAGAATTATGTTATTTGAAGAATTATTAAAAGACTTAAAAAAGCATAGAGATGATATGGTTGCTAGAAACTATCCGTTTCAACAACTATCAAATCTAATTGTAAAATATGAAGACTTGGCTAGAGCAAAACAAGATACACCACATAAAGAGTGGATTGATGGCTACAACAAGTGGAAATCAAGTATAAATAATAATGATACCGATAATACAGGTAACACAAATACAACGAATACAAAGTAATAAGGAGAAAATATGGACTTTGAAACATTAAAAACATCATCAAGTAACTTTGATAAACTTACAAAGGCACTTGAAACAAACCTCAAACCTGAGGACCAATCTAACAAAAGAAAATACGAAGACGATAGATTCTGGAAACCAGAACTAGATAAAACTGGTAATGGCTTTGCTGTGATTAGATTTTTACCAGCAGTAGAAAATGAAGACTTACCTTGGCAACGAGTTTGGTCTCACGCTTTCCAAGACAAAGGTGGCTGGTATATTGAAAACTCTTTGACAACGTTAAGTCAAAAAGATCCTGTTAGTGAGGAAAACACTAGATTGTGGAATACAGGATTAGATAGTGATAAAGAGATAGCTAGAAAAAGAAAAAGAAAGTTATCTTACTATTCAAACATTTTGGTCGTAAGTGATCCAAAACATCCAGATAACGAGGGCAAAGTATTCTTATTTAAATTTGGTAAAAAGATATTTGATAAGATTACAGAGGCAATGCAACCAGCGTTTGATGATGAACAACCAATCAACCCATTTGATTTTTGGAAAGGTGCTAACTTTAAACTAAAAATTAGAAAAGTTGATGGCTATTGGAACTATGATAAATCAGAGTTTGAGAGTGTAAGTCAGGTCGCTGTTGATGACGAGAAAATCAAAGCAATCTGGAAACAACAACACGCTCTAAAACCTTTTGTTGACCTTAGTAATTTTAAAACCTATGATGAACTTAAAGAGAAACTGAATAGGGTAATTACAGGCGACAGAAACGCTAGTACCGTTGAGAATGTAAACCTCCCGCCTCAAACCAACGGTCAAGCGAAAGCTGAAGTTAATGCTCAACCAAAAGCTAGTGATGATGACGATACTTTGTCATACTTTAGTAAATTAGCTGAGGAAGAGTAATCCTTTCTCTCTCTTAACTTATGCTTAAAGGTCAGGTAGAAATACCTGGCCTTTTTTATTTCCGTATATAAATATCCATATGGCTAGTATATTAGATACTTTAAAAGACGCTCAAGGTGGTGTAAAGAAATCTGCTGATTGGTATAGAAAAAATGTAACATCATTGGCAGATAGAGTTACCGCTAGAAGATTGATGAATCAAGGCAAACTAATTGGTAGACCTAGCACAGGTAGACTTAATATGTTTTTCTATGATCCTAAAACAAAGGCCAGATTACCTTACTATGATGTGTTTCCTCTAGTTTTACCACTAGAGCCTATCAAAGGTGGTTTTTTAGGTCTAAACTTTCATTATTTACCTTACATACTAAGGTTTAGATTGTTAGAAAGACTACAAAAATTTGCTGATGGTGGTATGAAATCAACAACAAAGTTTGAAGCTAATTATGATGACGTAAAAGGCATTAATCTGGTAAAACCAACTATAAAAAAGTACCTATATAAACAGGCTAGATCACAATTTTTAAGAATAGATTTTGATGAGGCAGCCTTAGCTGCTTATTTACCTGTACAACAATTTAGAAAAGCAGGTACAACAAAAGTGTGGTCAGATAGTAGAGGAATGATCTAATGGCAATTTTAAGAGGCGGCAGACGAGTATTCGGCACAGATATAAGAATAGGTATACCTAGAGATAGGTCGTTAGATAATGTACAAGGTGATCCTAGATTAAAAAGAACTATGGGTAATCCTGAATCTACGATAGGTAGATTTCAAAGTAAAATGGCTGAAGGTGAAGGCTTTGCTAGACCTAATAGATTTATGGTAGATTTTATTTTACCAAGAGGTATAGATGAAGGAGTTGATGATGACGGCAATAATTTTACTTTTCAGGAAGAAATAAAAAGAACAACACAAGGCGAATTAAAATCAGAATTAGAATTACAAAGAGGCCTACGAGCATTTTGTTTTGGTGCTGAGTTACCAAGCAGAAATGTAGATACAGCACCACTAAAAATATATGGGCCAAAAAGAGAAATAGTTTATGGCCATAGTTACTCACAAGAGATAACTTTATCTTTTTATGCTGATAAATTTTTAAGACAAAGATCATTTTTTGAACAATGGCAAAATACAGCGATGGATTTAGGCACTAATAATGTTCACTTTTATGATGAGTACACAGGTGCTATTAGAATATATGCTCTTGGTGCTTTTTCAGGTGACGCCTTTAGAGATAGAATAGCTTATGGTGTTCATTTATATGAGTGTTACCCTAAAACCATAACAGCTGTACCATTAAATTATGGCACACAAAACGAAATTATGCAAATTAGTATTTCATTTTATTATAGAAACTGGTCAAACCTTTCTATTGATGAAGTAAGAAATTATACGGTTGGTGGTGGCTTTAAAAAACCTACCGTTAAATTCCAATACGGAGAATTTGGAAGACTATTAAGTAAATTGCCACCAGAAATAAGACGAGCTGGTAGAGACGTTGTTAATGTGATAAGACAAAGAGTACCGATTGGCTCAGTATTTGGAGGAAAAGTATTTCCACCATTTTTATAATATAATTGAAGGAGTAAATTATGGCATTGCCTATAGCTAATGTAGCAAAATATGAGTTGACATTACCATCTCAACAAAAAACCATATCTTTTAGACCTTTTTTAGTTAAAGAGGAAAAAATATTGCTAGTAGCATTAGAATCTGGTAAACCAGAAGAAATGTTAACAGCAGTAAAAGAAATTGTTAAAGCGTGTACGTTTGGCACAATAGAACCAGATGAGTACCCTATATTTGACATTGAATATATCTTTTTAAATATAAGAGCTAAAAGTGTTGGTGAAGTTGCTAAGTTAAAAGTTTTATGTCCAGATGATAAAAAATCATATGGAAACGTAGATGTTGACTTAACAAAGGTTGAGGTTTATGTTGACGATACTCACAACAATAATATTGTATTAGATGAAAGCAGAAAACTAGGTGTTGTTTTAAAATATCCATCATTAAAAGTTATTGATTCAGGTATTTTAGGTGACAATATAAAAGTTGCTGCTATGTATGACTTAATTAAAAAGTCTGTTGACCACATTTATGAGGGCGACAAGATGTTTTATGCTAAAGACAGCACACCAAAAGAACTAGACGATTTTATTGATAGTTTAACTGGTGAACAGATGAGAAAAATACAAGGTTTCTTTTCATCTATGCCTAGACTTGAGCATAAGATTAAGGTTACAAACCCTAATACAAAGGTTGAGAGTGAAGTTACACTAAAAGGACTGACCGATTTTTTCGGATAGCCCTTTCACACGATAGTTTAGAGAACTATTATGAAACTAACTTTGCTCTGATGCAACATCATAAATATAGCTTGAGTGAGTTAGAAGAAATGATACCGTGGGAAAGGGAAATATATATTTCTCTGTTGGTAAATTATATAAAAGACGAAAACGAAAAACGAAGACGAGAGAGGAACAAGTAATGTTTGAAGAAACTACATCTAAAACCGTTAAGGCGATTAAGTGGGTATGGTGGTTTTTAAAAGAAGAATTGCCACAATTCTTATCTAATTGGCGAACGGTACCTAGAATTATGATGGTCTTATATGGCCTAGTATTCTATAACACAATGCAATGGTTTATGGCTTTAGACGCCCCTAACAATGCTCAGGCAGGTTTTGTATCTGTCGTTGTTGGTGCTGGCGCTGCTTGGTTTGGACTATATGTAAATGGTAAATCATCAAAAGTACAATCATCAAAAGAACCAAAAAGATAATAAATGGCCGCTGAAGTAACACTAAAAGAAGAATCTGCTTTAGAGATAGGTAAACAACTTGCCGTTTCTTTTCAAGGTCTACAAGCCGTTGGTGCTGATACAGCAATGGGTAGTTTAGAGTTAGACGAAGAAAGAGAACAAACAAGTTACCTAGAAAAAATAAGCGGTGGCATTAAAAAAATGGTAGTATTTTTTGGTGGTATAGCGGCTAGTATAAAAGAGGCAAGACGAGAAAGACTAATTGCTGAAGGGCAAAGCACAGAGTTAGCTAAAGAGGCAGGCGATAAAGACGAGGGTACTGGTGTACTCACAAAAAGTTTTAAAGAAAAAATTAAAAAACTAACAGATGGTTTTAAAACTACCATTATGCCTGTGTTTGGTATATTTAAAGGACTATTAGGTAAGGCAGCCTTATTTGGTCTATTATTGGCCTTTGCCTTAAATTTAGATAAATTTAGTGATGATTTAAAACCAATTGTAAGTAAAATTGTAAATGGTTTTAAAGCAGCTTTTACCTCATTAAAAGAAGATTTTTTCCCAATAATAGAAAACTTTATAAGATTAATTGGTAGTGCGTTTGATACCGTATCAAACTTACTTAAAATATTTGAGGGTGACTTTGCCTCTTTTGGAGAAGGATTAAAAGGCATTGGTGATGTAGCATTAAGAATAATAGGCATTATTGGTGACGCTTTCTTTTCTTTAATTGACGCTGTCTTAAAGTTTTTTGGTGTTGAAAGTGATTTAGTAAAAGACGTTAAAATGTTTTTTAGAAATTTCAAAGAAAATATAAAAAATGCTTTTAAAAATTTTATAGGCTTCTTTACTGAAACTATACCTAATTTTTTTGGTAGTATAAAACAAAATGTAAAAGATTATTTTAAAGAACTTACAGAAAAGGGTGCTGAGATACAACAAAAAGTGTTTGATTTTATTATGGCACCTTTTAAAGCAATAGCAAAAAAAATAAAATCTTTCTTTGGTTTTAGTACAGATACGGCAACTGATGGTGATCCAGAGGCAGTAGCTAAATCAAACGCTATAACAAATAATACAAGTAAATCAGAGGCTTTGAAGTCACAAAGAAGTGTATTACTAGCACAAGGTCCTGAAGACGATAGTGCTTCAGCACAAAATAGTTTTAAATTTAAAGTTAAAAAATTAAACGCTGCCATCATAAAAGAAGAAGGCAGAGACAACGATCATAAAAAAGTTAATATGACTTCACCCATAGATTATGCTATGGCAGATACGGAGGGTAAAATAGATTCATTTGTACAAGAAAAATTAAATCCTACAATAACAAGTGAAGTAGATAATTTACCAAACACATATAATACACCAGTTATAGAGCCAAATGAATTTATGAACAATGGTGGCCAACTTAACAAAGATAGCCAAGAGTTTGCTTCAACAAATGTTATGCCCCCTAGTATGAATGTTTTAACAGGTGGCACTACAAATACATCATCATCAAATACAACGGTAACTAATATCGCTGAGTCAACAACTACAAGTGATGGTAATGCTAAGAAAATATTTAAAACAGCTTAGTAGATACCTAATTCTTTTTCAGTAATAATTTTAAACTTCATACCATTATCACTACAATAAACATCAGCAGCTTGCCATTTAGATACATTTTTGATATATTCTAAACTCTCTCTCATAAAACCTTTAGATTTCTTTGATCTAACCTTTGGTTTCTTTGTTTGTGCTGATGGTTTTATCTCTATCATATATCGCTTGCCTTTGCTGGTTTTTATGATAAAGTCAGGATAATATGTGTGTCGTTTTCTATCAATAGGGTTGACATATGGTATACCTAATTCTTCACTTGCCCAATATATAATATCTTCATTACGGTCACAATACACCATAAACTTACGCTCCCAATTAGAACGATAAACAATTTTATTAGGGTCGCCAGCGTATTTCTTTGGATTACTTGGTCGGTAAATACCTTTGTATGTTGCTCGTTTTCTCATATAAATATTAGTAATATATAGGTTTATAAATGGCATCAATAAAATTAGGATCATTAATCAGTTTAGGTAGTGGCATATTAAAGAATGCTCTTGCCTCTCAACAATCAAAGTCAATGGCACAAGACTTGTTAAAAACTTCAAAACTGGAGTTAAGAGACAAGAAGGCGCCTACGGCTCATATGCAATCTGATCCGTTAGAGTTTACAAACATAAGATTTCCTAGAGATTTAGGTAATACAGACAATGGCCATTATATGATTTTCTATATCATATCAAATACACATAGTAAATTTGCTGATAAACAATTTAACGAACAATTATTAGGCTCTGCCTTTGTAACAGAAACAGCCGTAGGAGATTTTGATAGTGAAACAACTTATAATGTAGCAAGATTAAGAGATGGTAGAACAAACTCAGCAGTAAAGATAGGTAGACCTACAAAAAATAGTGTGACTTCAGAAAGATCAACTCATAGTGTAGCAACAGCGGCTGTAGCGTTGTATATGCCACCAGGAATAAATGTCAAGTATGGTGTTGACAATGGTCAAACTGATTTAGGTATAGCTGGTGTAGGTGCTAGAACTGGTGTTGCTGTAGCAGGTGCTAAAAATGATGAAGAACAAATGAAAGCATTTTTAAGTGGCCTAGGTGGTGTTGGTATGGAGGCAGCCAAAAGATTAGGTATTGGTACTTTAGAAGCCTTTGGTGCTGGTGATGTTGGTGGTGCCATAACAAAGATTACAGGTTTTGCTGAAAACCCATTTAGTGAAGTTGTATTTAAGGGTGTAGGTCATAGAGATTTTTCTTACACTTATAACTTAACTGCTAGAAACAAAGAAGAAGTTGAAGATATAAACAAAATTATAACATTATTTAAATATCATATGCATCCTAGTTTAAATTTTGATGTGGCAGGTGGTAGATATTTCAAAGTGCCTAGTGAGTTTGAAATACACTATGCTTATCAAGGCCAAATTAATAATTATCTAAACAAAATTAGTAGATGTGTATTGACAGGTTGTGAAGTAAACTATGGTGGTGACGAGTTTACTACATTTAGAAAATTTGATAGTGATGGCGCTGCTCCTGTACAAATATCAATGACATTATCATTTACAGAAACAGAGATAATGACAAAAGAAACTATAGCACAAGGTTACTAATATGGCAAGATATTTTGAAACATTTCCGAAGTTACTATATGACATAGACAACACAAAGAATTTTAAGTTAGTAACAGATATTTTTAGAAGAATAAAAGTTAGAGAGCAATTAAAAACTAACGCTGCTCTATTCTCAAAATATAGTGTGCCTAGTGGTGAACAACCAGAAACCACATCTTACAAACATTTTGGCACAACAGACTATTTCTGGATAATATTACTATTAAACGACATAACTGACAGATACTATGGCTGGCCACTATCAGACCAAGACTTTGAAAAATATGTTACGGACAAATATACTAACCCTCAAGGTATACATCACTATGAAGTAACACAATCAAGTGGGCCTACAACAGGCGACGGTCCAGATGATTACTCACACAAGATAGAAGTAAACGAAACAGAATCAGGTGCTGAATCAGTATCTAATTATGAATATGAAAGACGAGAACAAGATAAAAAAAGACAAATCAAATTACTTGATCCTAGATATTTACCTATGTTCTTGGAAGAATTTGAAAGGTTGATTAGAAGATAATGCTATGGCTAGTGTAAATGAAGACAAAGAACTATTAAGATACGCCGGTGATTTTAGATTAGAACTTTGTAACATAATATCTTATAGAACAGATCCCGATAACGCAACAGAATCATTAAGAATTAATATCTTACCACAACTTATGAATTTGTCAATAGTTGAAGATATATCTATGGAGTGTATTACAGGTGAGATAGACTTGGCTGACGCACAAGATATTAGAACGGTTTTACCACTTACAGGATTAGAAAGATTAGAACTTAAATTTTATACACCAGGCACAGGTAAAGATGATAGAGTTGATACAAGCGAAGAACAAAACGATCCTTTTTACATATACAAGATAGAAAAGATTAGACCATCAGGCGGTACAGGTCGTCAAATGGTTTATAGACTACATTTTACAAGTAGAGAGGCATATAGAAATAGTATAACAAAAGTTTCACGTGCCTTTGAAGGGCCTATTGAAAATGCTGTAGCAGAGATACTAAAAGATGAAAAATACCTTGATAGTAGAAAATTATGTTTTATAGAAGAATCTAAATCTAATTCAAAGTTTGTAATACCAAATGTAAGACCATTTAAGGCAATAGAATTTTTAGCAAGTCAAACTATATCACAAGTATATGAAAATGCCAACTATCTATTTTTTGAAACACTAAAAGGTTATCATTTTAGATCAATTGAATCATTATTGGCAATACGAGGGCACACGGCACGACCTGTTATTGAAAAGTATCACTTACAACCAGCCAATACAAGAACACAAGGTAACGTAGATGTAGAGCAGGCAATGAGAAGTGTAAAACATTATAGTTTTGATGATCCTGTAAACACACTAGAAGATTTATCAGAGGGCCTATTTGCCAGTCGTTTAGTAGATACAGATTTGTTCTACAAAAGAATAGAAACAACTAATTTTGACTATCACAGCACGTTTGGTAACTTTTTTCATACTGAACACAGCAACGGTGCTAGATCAGGCATAAAATTTATACAACCACACTCGGTGTTTGATAACACAAAAAAGACATTATCAGAGCACCCATTACAAAAGTTAATGAACACAACGGCAACAAGTAAAATACACAATAATTACGATCCTGTGCCTAACAAAGACTTGATTGCTAATTCTATATCACAGAGACAGCAATTAATGAACAATAACCTACTCCTAAACGTTCCAGGTAACACCAAAGTACACGCTGGTGATCTTATATCATTTAGTCTACCATCAGCAAAACCAATCAATCCTGGTGAGAGCCAAGAGTTAAATCCTTACTATTCTGGCCGTTATCTAATATTACAGATAAAACACAAGATAAATCGAATAGATAATAAACACGAAATGGTAATACGTTGTTCAAAAGACGCTGTACGTAATATGTTGCCTGTAAACACAGAGACAGATTTAGTAAAACTAAAAGACAAAGACAATTCGCAGATTATATCAGTATTTGAAGATGATGAGAGATTTTTACAGGCTCTATCATCCGATATAGATAAATCAAAAACGGAGGTATTAACATAAGCTTAGAGACTCTTTGAGAATCCGTCGAGTCCGACGCTTCCGAGGTAAATATGATAGAATTTATTTTTATAATAGTAGGAATAGCAATGATCATAATGGCCTATTTAAACTGGTCTATGATACAGGCCATTACAAAGGAAAGTGAAAGTCAGAGACGAGAGAGAGAATATCTGAGCGAACAAAGAGAGAACAAACTCAACGAAAACAGATAAAACTATGAAAAATATAATAAAAAACATTAGAAACTCATTAGATAACACTCTAGCGGCCGTTCAGGACGGTCTATATAGTATGAAAACACTATATTTCTTTAAGGGCCAGAGTGGTGTCAGAGAATATATCAAAGATAAAGTCAGTTTAGCAACTGCCTGTCTTTGGAATAGAGACAAGAGTAAGAAGGATTAACTCTACGCAATGGCCGGCGTACACTTTAATTAAATAGGCATTTATGGCGTATAGCGTATTGTTTAAAAGAAAACATTTATCGGAAAAAATAAAATGATTACAGACAAAAATTTTTTAGGCCGTAACGGTTTTATGTGGTTTACTGGCGTAGTCGAGGATCGTATTGATCCTGAATATCTTGGCCGTGTTAAAGTACGTTGTATCGGCCTTCATACAGATGACAAGTTACAATTACCTACGGCCGATTTACCTTGGTCGCAGGTCGTATTGCCTGTTTCATCAGCGGCCATTTCTGGTTTAGGTTTTTCTCCGTCGGCCCTTGTAGAAGGCAGTTGGGTTTACGGTTACTTTAGAGATGGTGAAAATTGTCAAGAGCCTCTAGTGTTAGGGAGTATTCCTGGTTACCCATTAGAATTGGCCGATACGTCAAAAGGTTTTAATGACCCTAACGGAGTTTATCCAAAATACAAAAATGAAGTGGACACCAATAGGCTGGCCGTAAATCTAAAATCTGGTACAACAGAGACCAATCCACATCTTTCATTAACTTTGCGTAGAGCAACACGTATTACAGGTGTTGCGACAGCCGACTTTAATCCTGTTACGGCGGCCGACGGATCAGCAATTGCGGCCTCG
>VTLG01009791.1_pt1 | contig 18962 bp, 14 predicted proteins | sample 4694571 | NCBI WGS metagenome assembly VTLG01 (sample SAMN12604809, study PRJNA352737) | marine metagenome | biome: ENVO:00000447; feature: ENVO:00000209|ENVO:00000569|ENVO:01000036; material: ENVO:00002151; isolation source: viral sequences binned using virsorter ...
CAACAATGTCCAGCGCCATTGTTTCATTGACTTGGAATACCATAACTTTATATCCATAATCTATTTATTAGTCCACAGGCATTAACTCTGGATTTTCCAATTCAAGGTCAAATATTAGTGGATTACATTCTTCAGCCATCAAATACTGATATGCCTTAAAAAGATCATCCATATCCCAAGTTTTTTCTTTATTTGCTATTTCAATTAAATCTCTGTCATACAATGCGCCATCAGGAAGATCATCAAATGTAAAGGGAACACCATTTATAAAATACATCTTAACAATCTTTGTACCCTCATCAATCCAAACATAACGTTCTTCTAATTTATACTTCATAGGATCACTCCTATTTTTTTTATATATGTCTAATTAAAGAGGTTTAATTGAATATTACCATCTTCAGGAATATAGGTAGCATCATGAAAATTGCAATATTCGTTAAAAGTGATTTTCATCTCTTTATTTGTTAAATTGCAATATTTTGCTGCTTTTGGTATATTCCATTTTGCCGTAAATAACATTTCCATCGCTTTTCTGGTTTCCGGTCTCATTTGAAATTTCCATGCCAAAAGGTAATGGGAGTAAAAAAGCCAGAGGGTTTTTTTACCGACTTTTTTGGAATTAAAAGCTAATTTTCCTACAGAGGATCAGCATACACTAGTTCAGTAGTATCATTCAACATCTCTCGCACAAATGTAAGCACACCCATAAACTCATCCATATTCTCACAAACAACCACCTTTTCAGTGCCTAGATTAGAATAAAGATTAAATTTACGACCACTTGTATCAACTACGCATCGTGTTAGATACTCATCCTCTTCGGACTCTACATACAAATTCTTTTCAGTCTGATCTTCTTGCATAAAATTTACAGCACTTCACTCCATTATAATGGATACAGAGTCCTCTGTCAATCACTTATGACTATACTGGCTGTCATCTCCAGGGTAATCATTCACTGTTAATCCTTCATACTCTGGAATGTTCTTCTCACAATCAATTCTTTCACCATATACGACATAACTACAATTAATTGAACCGCCTGCAGCATTTTTAACAATCACCTGTGATCCCCACTCCATCTTCTCTACAAAAAGTTCTTGGAAATTTCCAAGTGGAGTTAAAGAAACATCAATTGACTCTGGATCAACCAATCCACGCCAGTATTCGGGCAATTTTATTACATTATCATCCTTAAGTTTTCCTCTCACATAAACATCAGCACTCGGGCCTTCAATACATACATGTCTCAATCGATGACCGTCTTTAGTTGGGTGAGGAATATCAAAATTCTTTTTCTTTGTTAACTCATGACTACCACAAGAAACTTCTGTTGAAGAAGTAATCTCACCTAATGCACTAATAGTACCATCCAAATTAATTGCACCAGTACCCCAAAGCAAACTATTAAGTTGAATTTGATCAACCTGAAAATGTAAATGATACCATGGTTCACAAGCTTCTGGATATTTTACATCATCTCCGGTCAAACCTTTCATAATATAATCAAATCTTGATGAGGGTCTTCCCCAATAAGGTCCATCATCACAATTCGGTGATCCTATTTTTGCTGGTGTAAAAACAAGAGGATCAGATCCCGATGAAGGGGTTGGTGGTATTGCCATTTTTTTAACTCTATTTAGATTAACATGTTAGCCACATGTCAGGATGCGGCATACTTTGATGATGTAGATTGTATTCTGCTTTAAGACACAACTTAATGTCTCCAGCAATTACATATCGGTCTCTTTTATTCTCTTTTTTTAAAGTAGAATGTTGCAAAGTGCTTGGAAAGATAACAACTGTTCCTTCATGAGGAGTAATTGTATAGTTGTTACAATTATATCTATTAAACTTTTTCATCACATTAAATCGATCACTAGGTTCAAAGAGTGCACCTGCTACTTCATTTGTGTTAGTTAATTGATGAACACAAAATTTATCTGATGTCTCATCTGATGAAAGATAATATGTAAATGATATATCAGCACCATTATGCGAATGCATATTTAATTGAGGTATATCTTTATTATGATAACCAATCCAAGACTTGATAAAATTAATATCTAATTTTTCATGGTCTACTTCTAATAGATCCAAATATCTACAAACACTTCTCTTAAGAGACTGAAAGAATCCAAGATAAGTTTCATTTAAATGTAAAGAACATCTTCCAGAATTTTCTGGTGTCTCATTATTATATCCATCAAACCATAAAGTTTTTAGTTCATTAAAGTATTCATTTTTAAATTCATCATGCACATCAATCCTATCCTGTGCTACCACAGTAGGAAAAACTTCATGGACTTTCATCTCAAGTGTTTATATTATATTCACTATTATCGCCTGGATAGTCCTCTGGTGTCAAGCCCTGGTACTCTGGAATGAGTTTCTCACCATCCTTTCTCTCTCCAAAGATATGATAGTAACAATTGATTGGCATTCCACCTTGTGCCTGGAGATATACTTTGTCCTCATCAACTCTCTTCACAATAACATTTTGATGAGCACCAATAGGAGTAAGTGATACTGTAATAGATTGTGTATCTACTAGTCCTTTCCAATACTTAGGAAGTTCAATCTCTTTTTTATTAGTAACCTTTCCGCGTACATATACATCATTCTGTGGTGCTTCTGGACAAGTATGTCTTAGTCTCCAACCTTCTACTGTCGGGTGTTTGATATCAAAATTCTTCTTTGCTGCTAGAATATGACCACCACAATTAGATATAACATGTCCTTGTGCAATCAAATGCATACCAACATTAACATTTAATGTTGTATCAACCATTCCCATTAATGCTGTAGAACCTAGAACACCTAATGAATATGGATTATTAACTCCACTACATAATGCTCCAGGAATTACTGGTGTAGGAGAATCAGTATTTGAACAAGGAGCAACCATCAATGATGCACCAACAAAAGGCCATGCTGCTGCTGATCCAACTATTTGCGGACCTTCAACAAAAGATGATCCTCTAATCTTTGTGGCACCTAAACCAAGTGCAATGGGAAATCCTGCACCAACACATTGCTGACCTCCTGTTGTTGTATCATCAAAACAAAATGACATGTTTCTCCTCCTCTAAATAAAACTCTTAACTTTCATGGCACGGAACATTCCCCCGCCATTTTTACTATCCTTTAATGCCACTCCAGCAGTAACACCCCGCACAACACCAGAATACATTTGCATTTGAGTATCCGCTACAATTTCAGCTATTCCTGGACTTGCTAACCTAAAAATATCTTTGGCATCTACCTGGAATTTCTTACAATCTTTGAATGTTATATTTTCAGTGGCAGAAACAACAAAGTTTCCTTCACTACCATCTTCACCTTTAGCACAAAATTCAATATCATTTGCTTGGAGTTTAATCTTTCCATTCGATGCTTTGATAGTAATATTACCATTCTCAGCATGTATAAAACAAGTTTCTTGCTCCTTCTTATTATCTGCACCACAACCTACTTGAAAATTTGAAGGCGCATATATGGATGTAAATCCTTTTCGAGGACCATTTTTATCCATACTAATTTGATGTGTTCCCTGAGTTGCCTGAAGTAAAATATCACTAACAACATCAGCTAACTGAGAAATATGACCAAAACAAATCGACCCATGGTTGCAACCATAACGAATGCCAGTAAAAGTTTCCTGACTACCTCCAGTGCCTTCCTTTCCAGCATTAGATTTTGTAAGATTTTGAGTTGATGGTGTTGACATAATTCTATTTACTAGATGAGGTTCTCAGGAGTTCCGGGAATATCAAGACGTGGATCATTGCTAGTAATATCAGTACCAGACCTCTGAATAGCAGAAGGACGTGTAGTTACCTGAGCATCGATACTCTCTTGAAGTGTATCATAAATCTGTATCCTTTGTCCAGCTGTATCATAATATCCTGCATAACGAGTACCATTTTCATAGAAAACAGCACCATAATATGCACGTCCATCATAATATCCAGTCTGTTTCAATCCAACAAGATCAGTTACTTGAATTAGTTTTTCTGGTACTTCAGGAAGAGGATCAATCGACGAAGTATATATTGGAGGACCAGGAACAAAATTGATTCCAGTTTTTGTTTTAATATAAATGTTAGGTGTGAAAGTAAAACCTTTTCCTGGTGTAATGGTCTCAATTTTTTCAATCTTACCATAAGGGCCACAAACAAGTTTACCTTCAAATCCATTACTAGGTTCAACAACTAACTCATCTTCTGCACAATTATAATTTGTTCCAGTGTTATCTACAGGTATTTTAGTTAAATCTAATTCAACATTATAAGTATCACCCTCTCCTGGTGGATCAGTTGGCCAATCTCCTGGAACAAGTGGAATAATCTCTGTTACTACACCTTTACCATTAATCTTTTTAGGGCATGGTGGAGCAATCAATATAGCAGAAGCTGCAATTGGATTTGTCTTCCACGAAGTCATATCAGTTCTCTGAATATTCCTGTTATATTTGATTATAAGTGCAAATCCACGTGGGTTATTAATAAAAATCTTGTCTCCTTCATGAGGAATATTAAGATTATCTACTCGTATTGTATGCTTACCTTTTGGTATGCTTACATTAGTCCACTTACCTACTTTCCAGTAACCATAATCCATTCTCAGGAGATGAGAATGAGATCCTGCTACTAACTGATCTCCAATATGAACACTTGCATTATTATCTGCAGCAAATTTAATAGAGTAAATACCATCTTCAGGGAAATCAACATTGTGCCAAAGATATGTTTTAACTCCTTCAATATCTGGATTATTAGCATAAAGATCAGGGAACCATGGAGATACAGAATGATGCTGCATATAAGATGCCCACCGAGTTGGTGTAGACTTATTTCCAGTTGATGGATCTATCGCACCTGCTTCAGTATGATGGAATAATCTTGGTCCTTCATATGTTACACCGTTCTTTGTTGTTCCACTATTAACTCCTCTAAAGATATTTTTTGCTTCTACTTTAAAGATAGCTTTATGACCTGAACCAACAATCCACTTTCCTTTGCTTGCAGTACATACCAAGTCCTGCCAATCCATATCATCAAGCTCTTCCATTTGAAGAACCTTATCACCTTGAGTTCTTAACCTAATACCATGTGTTGTTTGATCACTACTCGTAATTACTTCATATTCTTTTCCAATTGTAACTTTTTTTGTAATAGTTTTTCTCAACTGACCGCCTTTATACCTCTTCTTCTCATCAATTCCTAGGCCTGGAATCTTAATTCCATTAGCAAACTCTGCAGAAGTACTGATATTAAAAGTAACATCTACCTGACCAGTTTGTAAAACAGTTGCACCACCTTGCCAATCAATAGTCTTAAAAATATTCTCAAGGATAGTAAAAGATCTTGATATTGGTTTGTTCCATATCTCAACAGTAATATCATGCTTTCCTTCTTTCAAGAAAGTCTTTATTGGTGTAGGATTCTCAGTTTTAAAATGCTGTAACTTAGTGATCTCATTATCATCAATCAATACTCTTCCTTTATTATCACCAAGTCCTTTTACAGCATAATATCCATCATAACCAATATCAAGAGGCCATGTATTGGTATACACAACTCCAGACCTATCACTACCAGGTGAATCCAAAGGTTTGACTGGAGAAAGTGCATAACGATCCATGAAATTACTCCATGAACCTCTCCTCTGTCCAGAATGTCCCTGTCCTGTTACTGGATACCATCTCTCTGATGCATTTGGAAATCTTGTTGACCAAATAGGATTAGGAGGACACCTACCTTCTTGTGGTGGTGGAATCTCTTGTGGTGGTGTTGGATCAGGTGCATCAATTGCAAGTGCTATACCCATTGGATTTTCGCACCAAGGTTTCTGAGCAACAACTTCTTTTGTAACCATAGCAGAATCAATACTAATAGCAAGCGCCATGGGATTGATACCTTTAATACTACCACCTCTAATACTAACAGTATGTGTTTCTTGTCCAGTCTCACTCTTAGATACTGACCATGTTTTACCAGCAATATGAATACTTTGTACTGCTCTTCCAGCTACACTTCTCTTATCATCCCATTTCAATTGAAGTGTAACATCTCCAGTACCTTCTATCTTCTTACCATCTGAAGAGAATCTACCATTTCCAGAAGTAATTTTAAATGTTGCATTAGTATCACTACCATGACTATCTCTTAACTTAATAGTCTTTCCACCACTAACTCTAATTGGATTATTAGCAGAATTCAATCCTCTATATCTAATATCTGCATTGCTACCAGTTACTTGACCAGGACCACCATATGCATATCTTCCACCAGGTTTTTGATATAAATCTGCAACGACTGAATATGTACCCGCCTTAATAGTATGTGTTTCATCATATTCTCCAGTTGAATTATTAGTGTCACCAACAAATCCTTTCTTAAAGATATCAACTTGATCACCAATTCTTAAATGAACATTATCATCAACTGCTATACGAATTCTATAAGATCCATCTGCAGGAAACTTAATATTAGGCCATACAATATTATGCGTTCCTGCATAAGGATTATTAGGCAAACTCTGCATAGGATTAAAAGGAGTAACACCAAACTCGTTTATAAATCCACCTCTTGAATAAACATTAGTTCTCCACAGTTGTCTCTGGGCTTTACCCATTGAAGAAACAGTATCAAAAACATGTTTCTTTTCAATCTCTTTTGCAAGAGTATTAGATATAACCCTTCTAGTATCAGGAGGAGCCCAGAAATAACATACATTACCTTTATTACCACCACCATCTTTCTTACCTCTAAGAGTAATAGTCTCTGTTTGGCCACCTTTATGTTTCTTTTCCTTTACCCATGTTGTCTTACCAATTGTAATTGAACGAACTGCTTCACCTGCATAGTTAGGATTATCATCATACCATAAAGATAATGTAACTGCTCCTCTACCTTCTATACTTCTACCATCTCCAGAAAAATTTGCATCTCCTGAAGAAATACTAAACCTAACATTAGCATCATTTCCTTTACCATCCTTTAATTCAATTGTTTTTCTACCATTAGAAACTTTAATAGTTTCATTGGAAGAATTTAATCCCTTATATTTAATCTCAAGTTTAGACTTAGTAGAAACAGGAGGAGGACCACCACCAAGGGGAGTAGTATCACCCTTATTCTTGACCCACATTCCACAACTAGATGTTATTACTATATCTTGCCAATCCATATCATCATGCTCTTCCATCTGAAGAACACGTTTACCTTTAGTTCTTAAGCGGATACCATGCTTAGACTCATGACTATGGAAAATTGTCCTATAATATCTACCTGGAGTAACCTTCGCTGAAACTGTTGTATTAATTTGTGGCCCATCAAAACCTTTTGCTCCACCAACTCCTAACTCTGGTATCTCCACACGATTAGCAAATTGTGCAGCACTACTAATCTTAAAAGTAACTGTATCACCTTTACATTGATCATCTGCTCCTTCAATAATTGTTTCCTTTACTGGGTAATTAAGAAGTTCAATTCTAACATTATGAACACCTGATTCAATCTGTTTTTTAAGAGGTGGATTTAATTGTGCTCCTGTATAAACACCCAGAGTATATACATATTTGTTATCAATATACATTTTTGCATTGTTATCACAAGCACCTTTAATTTTGTAAGTTCCAGTAACAGGAAACAATAAATCCCATTCAAAGGTAAACAAAATACTAGGATAATCTGTTCCTGGTACGTTTGATGCAGGGACTGGTGATATTGCATACTTATTCATCCACTCACCCCAACCACCATCAGGAAGTACGACTGGATTACCCATATCTCTATGGTGCTTTTTAAAGCATGCATCAGTAACCTTATTCCAAGATGGAAGTACTCTAGAATCTCCAGAAGTTATTTTACCCGGTCTAATCTTTCTTGTGTGGAACCATGGAGTATTATCAACTTCTCTAGCAATCTTCTGATACTTTAATATCTCATTCTGAATAGGATCCATACTAAGATCCGTATAAAGACTTGGAACCCACTCACCAAGATTCTCTCCATTAGGACCCCACATGCGGCCAAAATTCCAAGTAAAATCTTCACAGTATTCAGTCTCTTCATAATCAGTTGCTTGATCAAAATATTGCCACTGATCTGCAGTTTCGCCAAGTATAACTTGAAGTACTGCTCCACTGCCATAATGACACTCATCTAAAGCAGTAGCTTGAGGAGGATATGCATAACCATGACCACCTCTAACCACATGTACTGCCATTAAAGTACCATCAGTTCCAATAATAGCATTTCCTACTGCACCAATACCACCTCCACCATAAATTTGAATCTTTGGAGGACCACATTTAACTTTCTGATTGATTCCACCACACTCATCTTGTGTAGTAGATAAAGTATCTTCTGCTTCTAATTTATTAACATCATTTATATTAATATAATTGATTGTATGATTACCATCTACGTAAATAAAAACTGTTCCAGGATCTCTTCTAGCTTGATCATTAGCAGCACAAATATCATATCCATCCACAAATCCCCTCACAGGATCAATCCATCCAACACGAATGTTTTTCTTGGTTACGTTACCAAAAACTGTACTAGTTACTTGCGTAGCTCTCTTCAATGCCATATCTTATTGTATTTTCTGTTCTTTTTTCTTCATTAGTATTATTTATTATGCAATATTCTGATTAGAATTAGCAAGAATTTGTTGTCCTGTTGTATCTACTGTTTTGGATGCATCTGCAGGAACACTCTCCTGTGTATTACTAGGTTGAGCAAATTGAATTTCACCTGTCTCTTCGACACTAACATCACCAGCAGCTGCTGCTTTACTAACCTCACCAGGATTAGGTTTATCTACATCTTCAGTAGCACCACCACCATTCTGGAATGTATATAAATCTGCTAATGCTGGTGTTGGATCCAGATCACATCCAAACAAACTCCACTTCATATTCATAAAGTTCATTGCACCAGACATATCTCCTAGTATACCATCAATAGAAGGGAAAGCTTCACTATTGGCAACAAGATTAGGATCCAAAAGATCAATCTTATTCTTCATGTCATTCAAAAATGTATCAACCTTTGCAATAATCTTCTTCATAGGTTCCTCAATTGCTTCTCTATTTGTAGCAATTATATCTCCTGTTAAATTCTCAACATAACACATCGAAACTCTATTAACTTCACCAACAGGTGTTGCTTCATTTTGATTTGCTCCTTGACCTCTCGTACCTCCCCTATTGAATGCAGCCGGACCACCTGGTGTAGAACTACCACCACCAGCAGAATTACTACACAAATCACCCATTACTCCATCAACACCACCTAACATAGCACTTAAAATTTGACCTTTCAATCCAGCAATAATCTTCTCAAATACACAAGTAATAAGTTTGGTGATCTGTTCCCTCATATCAGCAAACATATGCCTTTGATTAGGAAATAGCATATTAGTTGGAAGATCCATTGCAGTTTGAATCTGCTTCAATATAAATTCCAAAATCTTTTCAAAGATTGGTTTCATATGTTTTGCAAGTTGACCTGCAGCAGATTCAATTAAAGATTTAATAGTCGCACATATATCTCTACCTTTACTTGCTACATCAGAAATCATATCAACATATGCCATTGCAGTCTGAAGAATCTTATTAATTTTCTTCATCAATTCACTAATAATGATCATCATAGATTTCATTGAAGAACCAATAGGATCATATGGATCATCCAAAGGTATTTTAGCTAAATATTGATCTTGTTTTTTAACATCTGCAGCACTCTGCATTGTTACATCATCTACATTCTCAGATGCTGCTCCAGGTTTAGGAGGAGCATTTGGTCCCTTCTTTACGTCACATCTTGCTTTTGTTTTATCAGCAACTGTTTTCATTACAAAATCTTCTAAGTCCTGACCAGTTAATCCATCATCCTTTCCTTGAATTCTTGCAGTTTGTTGATCAACAAGTTGTTGACGTGATTGAGTTCTATTTGGAGCTAGTCCATACTTATTAAGTTTTACACCTGCTGGAACAGGAGCACATTCATCAGGTTCGTTCTGAGGTGAAGTAACTCCCTGCTTAGACGGTTCAGCTGCTGTACCTTGATCCGATACAACATTATCATTCTTTGCTACGGGTCCTGATTTGGGTTTTTCCTCCTGCATAAATCCACTTTGAGGACCAAAATTATTTCTCTCAAGAGACAATGTTGTCTTGGCATTATTTCCCAAGATACCCATAATAACAGGAGTTTGTTGATCCTCTACATCAAGAAAGAATCCAAAGACAAACATACCTTGCTGGAGATTTGCTGTTTGTATTGAGTCCTTCTGTCCGCCACCACCAGTAACAGGATACATTACCTGAGCCCAAGGAAGTTGATCAGGTGGAGCTTTTGCATCCTCTTTGTCATGAAAACCAATAATTCTTACCTTATATCTTCTACCCCACCCAGGAATTTGACTAGGCTTGTCATGCTTTCCTGGGGCAATATTGTCACGCCAAAAAGAATCATCGACAATCTGCCCCACCCACCAACTAAAGGTAGCTCCTAAAAATCCTGATGTAAATAGTGTGGTATCTTCTCCCATAAATTATTACTCGTCGTACACTCTACATTCCATAGCGTCTGGATGATTCTCACAATACACTTCTAAATGCTGATCCTGATGTCGTGTATGATAATCATTAATCTTACCATCATTCGTCTCTACTTCTTCACCTTTATGATACTCATCATAATATGCATGAGAAGTTTTTAAATCTTCTTCAGTATACTCTAGCATACCATGATTGATATGTTCTTTATGATCTTTGGGGTCAATATAAACTTCATGGTCTAGATCGTGCTGAGTGTTTGCCATAGAAGATTCTCCTTGCAGTTGTAGTTGTGATTCTAATTCACTTATCTCATTTTGTAAATGCCTACGGCGTTGTGGATTAATACCATTTTGTTCAAGTTCTTTTTTATCATCATCAATATGATCTTGTATTGTTTTCATTCTGATCCTTCTGGTTTCCTTCCATCAGAATCTCTTACAATATTTAATTTAGTATAGCACCCAGGAGGAGTTGCAGTCATGTAATGACATAAATCCACTATAATATATAGTCCACCAATCTCCTTATTTACTTGATCATGATCAGGAGACACTTGAGGAACATCAATATAAACAGCATCTCCTGCATGTAAAGTAAAGTCACCAACAATTGTAATGGTTCTTTTAACAGCAAACATCTGATTATATCTCATCGTAGCCTGATTGAGAATATTTTCAGGTTTAAGATTATGTTCCTCATTTTTTTCAATTTGTTGATCAGTATCACCATTCGGTAATGTACCTGAATCCATTAACATATATGTGGTTCTTGTAAATCCAAAACTAACTTCTTTGTTATAAACCTTTGCTGGTATTTTTTTAGCCGCAGTTTTAGGTTGCATCTTTTTCTCTTCACCCTGTCCATCACTAACTTTTTCATCTACTACATTAGGTTTAACAATTTCATAATAACAATTAAATGGATCAAATAAAACAATTCTTGAACTATAAGTTCCCATTTCTTGCATATTTTTTACATTATTTCCCCCACCACCTTCCAATTCTAAAATCTGACCACTATATCCTTCAGGAATATTTCTACCCTTTTCATCAGGTATATTATTATAGATAACCTTTATCTTAGGCTCTTGTGACATTAAACTATCAATAGATTTAAAATGATATCCATCAGCAGTTTCCCAAAGGAAAAAACCAGCAGTATTCTTACTGTCCGTTGCATCTGGAATTCCTTTCTTCTGAATCCAATTAGTAAATGCAAAAGGTTTTAAAGTTCTTCCCCAACAATTATATACATTCTGTGTTTGTTCAATATCAATATCCTTCTCAGTCTCCAAAACCTCAGTAAGAATATTTTTAACATGATCAGATATTTTTCCATCATATCTACCTACCACTCGTGTTGTACCATCTTCATTCTTAAAAATTTCTTTTGATACCATTTGCAACTCAACCATATTCTCTTGTGTTGATTCTGACATCGCTCTCACAGAATTAACATATAATGTTACCTCAAGTTTCTCCTCATTAGCATCTTCAAAAATAAGGTTTACATTTTCAGTTCCAATTATAGGAAGACCTTCCATAACTGATATTGGAGCACCTTGGCTATCAGGTGTGGGACTACCAGTATCAACATATTGTACTTTAGCTCTTATACTATTATCAATAATACTTTCATAATAGAAAAATTTAACCGTAGCTTTTGCAAGGTCTTTTCGATCACTACCATCATTAGCCGTGACCATAATCTGCTTTAAATCACCTTCTTCAGCCTTCTTTGTGATTAATCTTTTATCTTGATCTGATGTTGCCATTTATTTAATCCTTATATCTTATTTACACTAGTGGCCATTATCAAGAGTCTGGAATGGATCGCTTCCACCCATAGACACAGGTATAGGTACAATAGTCTGTTGTCCTGGCATAGGAATAGCAAATGGTTTTATCATCTCATCAGGTACATCTGCCGACATCTGTGCTCCTAATTCATACTGTGCATAATTCCTTAGGACACCAATTGTATCATCATAATCAGCCTTATTTAATGCACTCAAAAGACCTGGAAAAACACTATCCATTGCTGCTGTTGAATCAGCATCCATAACAAATTCTTTACCTCTTTCACCTAACCATGATACATGTTTAGTTGATTTAGTATATCCACCTGTCCACATTTTACTCTTAATCATCTGACGCAATTTAGGACCACCTGTTCCAATAGCCTCTCCTGGTGTCAACTTATCTAAATCCCAACGCTCTCCACTTCCACCCCACTGTTGAGGGCCATAATTATAAGGTTTTTCACTAAGAGTAGGAAGCCATCCATCTCTACCAGAACCTGCTTCACCATGAGTCATTATATTCTGAAGTTTAATATCACTTGAAGTCCAACCCCATGCTTTAGCAATTCTTGCTGCTTCAGTAGTCAACGTTTCAAGTTGAACAGGTTTTGGCCATTCACGGTGACCTCCAGGTGCCTTAGGATCCTCAACCATTGCAGCAACAGATAATCCCACTGAACCTGTGTTGCGACCTTCAGTATGCCCACCCTTTTGAGAATAATTAAGTTTTGGAAGTAAACTACCATCACCTCTGATGATTGCATGATAACCACCACTAGTACTATTCCATCCACCTGCAGTCCAATGTAAATATATCTTTCCTGGTTTTCCTACTGGACCACCAGTATCAGATACAATAGATACATCTGGAACATTTACTGCGCCTGAAGCAATTTCTAATTCTCCACCACCCTTATGTGCTTTAAAGTTTTTAGCAATTAAATCAGTATACTTAGTTCCCTTTGTTCCAAAACCATCAGAACCAACAACACCTGTAGTGATCCAAGTTTCTGCCCCACCCATTCCTTGGTTATGTGCGTATCCAAGAATTTGTAATTTTCTTTCTACACTAGAATTTTTATATGTCGTATTACGCATCAAATATCTATGGTTGGCAAGTGTAAATCCAGTAAAAATGGTTTCTTGTAACGTTGGATTTGCTCTGTATGCTGCTCTTACTTGTGCATCTGGATCACTAGAGTGTCCAGGATATTCTACTCCAGCAACTTTTGATCCATCTATTTTAGCAGCTTCTCCCATTTGATATCTTCCATCATAATGATCTCCACTACCACCCATTGCTGCATAACTACCACCACTTTCAATAAGAGCAACACTATTTCTAAAAATATCCCATTGTTCAGCAGTAGCTCCCATTTCTTTAAAAAGTTCACTTGCTGCTACGGCACCTCCAGACAATTGTGCGCCTCTAGGATCACCTGCACCACTAGCAGAATCAATAGACGATTGCTTCTTCGCCTTAGCCGCTTTACTTTCACCACCCAAAGGTTGAAGTGCTAGTTGTTTTTGCAACTCAGTTATTACATCACCAACACTACCTTTCGTATCCTTTTCAACTGATTTTGCAATAACCATTGTCAAATCTTGACCATCCATAAACATATCAGTTACTTCACCACCTTGAGCATATTCCTTTACTACATCACCAAATGTTGAATACACCCATGCATTTAATCCCTGTCCAACATTCCTATAATCCATTTTAGATGGTTTATCACCAGTTACTAACTTAATAGTAGCACCCATCAAAGGTCCAAAGAAAGGTGCTTCACTTGTGCTCTTATATGCATCCTCCAAATAACCTATTGGATCCATAGGTTTTCCACCTTCAGCTCTCTTTTTACTTTCTTCTTTAGCACCACCAGTAAATACTCCCAAAGGATCCCACCATGCTTTCTCACCTGGTTTTAGATGTTGATGATAGTTCGTAGTGTTTGGGAACATCTTATCAAATTTAGATTTATCAGTTATACTACGACCAGGATCAATCTTAGTAGGCATAATATTGGTAGTTGTTTTAGGTTTTCTCTTAAGTTTCCTAGTAATTTCACCTTTTCCTGCTGTACCACCAGAAGCCATCTTGGACATCATCTCTTTCTGAGCACCCTTATCACCATAAATGTTTCCAAACTGACCCTTTTCTTTAAAAGCAAATCCAAGAGTAAGCATGTTAAGACCTTTTCTAAAGTCTTCACGAATTCTTGAATCCAGTTTTGCAAGATTCTTTGCTTGCTTTTTCTTACCCTTTTCATCCAAGAAAGGCATACGAAGCAATTCAATAGCATATCTAAATGGTGCACCAACAATATCCAAAATGAATCCCAAAGCTGCTATTGGAGCAAACAACATTCTTTGGCCTGCTAGAACAGCACCATGAAAATATTTTCTAGGATCAAGCCAACTAGCTTTATCATATTTTTTTTGAGTCTCTTTTATTGGTTTATCTGCTACCTTACGAAGTTGGAAAGCACCCTCACCTAATGCAGAAGCAAGTAGACCTGCACCAGCAACAACACCAGCAACAGCAGCTGCACTCATTCCTCCTGCTGCTCCGGCTGTGCCTGCTGCAGTTCCTCCACCTGCTCCTGCTCCTCCCAATCCAGGAATACTTAATTGAGTTGCTGCTGATGTTGCTGCTTTCGCACCAGCTTTTTTCATCAACCAATTACCCAACATTTCACCACCAACATCAAGCAATCCGCCATCACCACCAGAAGCCATCATTATAATAATTGATGCTTCAATTACTTTTGAAATAGCACCTTCAAATGCTTGAAATGTACCCAACAATAAATCACCACCCAATTGCTTCATAAATCCGGCAGTCTTATCTCTTAATTCATATGCGCCTGCAACAAAACCTGCCATCGCATCAAATAATTTACCACTCCAATCAAGAACACCTTCAACAAATCCAATTACTGATGGTATTATTTTTGCTATCTTTCCAAGATGTGGTAATAATTTAATAGTAACGAAAGTAAGAATCATCTTAAAAAGAAAACTCTTAATCCTTTCTAAGAATGAAAGTCGTGGTAAAGATATTTTTTTACCTGCTTTTTTTTCCTCACCTTCCGGTTGTTCTTCTAGTTCATCCTCTGAAACTTCTCTCTGTTGTAATTGCTGTCTTCTCTGTTTCTTCTTCGTTGAGTCTGCTTCAATTTTTAAATTAGTCTTTATAAGATTCTCTACCTTAATTAACTTAGTCTCTACTACAAGAAGAGCACCACCTTCTTTCTCCTGTTTTGCTAAGTTAGCAGGAGTCTTTTTACTTGAAGGTAAAAACTTAGTTGTATTTACTTTTGCTTGTGGTAGTGCTTTAGTTGCCATATCTTATTATGCTATCTGCAATTTTGTTGCTAAACGTCTTTTTTCTATTGACCCAGAAGATGCACTAAACTGAGGTACACCACTTGAATCACCAAGAGCCGGGGGTACAAATGGAGCAGATGCTGTACCTTTAGATTTAGTAAATCTAGACCTCAAATTTACTTCAGACACTGGTGGAGTTCCGGGTGCATCTTTCTTAGACAATGACTGATCTCCTGAAAGTACTGAGTTATAACTGTCAAGATGTTTACCAGTAAAAGAAGATCTTGCGCCAAGTTTTTCTCCCACATCACTCAAATTTTTAAAAGCACCGCTTAATGTATCAAATAATTTATCACCTTTCGGTGCTTTAGGTCTAGGATGCTTCTTAGTACCAGCACCAGAAATACCCAAATCAAATTCAAGAATTGATTTAATTTTATCATGAGAAAGTCCGGGTTTTTGTGGAGTTGTACCACTTGTACCACTAGTTGAAGTAGTTCCTCCACCTCCTGTCGTTGATGCAGAAGAAGGATCTATATTCGCTGCACCTGCAAAACCTGAAACTATTTTTGCTGCTTTATTGGAAGCAGCATAATCCACATCTCCTATAGGACCAGATCCAGCATACGGAGCTTTAGACCACGGAACATCAAATGCTGTTCCATCATCAGTTTTTCCTCTCGCCTTTGCTCCTGCATCTCCCATCGGACCAAAATGTCCTCCAGTAAGACTATGACCACGCACAGGAGTAAAACCTTCAAATTCATAAGGACTAAAACCTGCCTTCTGCAATGCTTTAAATGCACCTACAGCAGCTGAACGACTTGAAAACCCAAAATGATCATGCGCCGTTGTTTCAGTTCCATGCCCAGGTATATCTAATTGACCACCACCTAAAATACTCTTATCTGATTTTCTATTTCCGTGCATCCATTGTGCTAATCCACCACCAGAACCATCTTTAGATGATCCTGTCACTCTTTGAATCTTGACAGTTGAAGATACTTTGGGAAGTTGGTCCTTCTTAGCATCAGGATTTCCTAATGCTATTTCACTATCTTTTCTTTGGGTTTGTGGCATTGGACCCAGTAATCCACCACCCACAGCAAAAGTAGTTCCAGATTTCATCTTAGGTTTATTTGTTCCACCACCCGCAGCATTCATTGCTTCCAGCTGAGCAACACCATACTTATCAACTGCACCTTTACTCATCACAAATTCACCTGCTGTTAACATAGCAGGAACTTTATCTGGTCCTTCTTCTCCTGATACAAATCCACCCATTGCTCCAAGAGCACCACCCAAAAGCATTCCAAGTGGTCCAAACATAGCACCTAAACCAGCACCACCTAATCCACCCATCAACTTACCCAATCCACCAAACATTCCACCGCCAGCAAATGCAGGTAGTCTCGCTAATCCACCACCAGCAAATTTTTGTGAACCTTGATTAAAGTTTTTATCAATAGCACTACTTGCAGCCATTGTAGTACCAACAGTAATTGCTGTTGATAATCCCGCTGCAAGAAGTTTTCCTTTTGTACCACCAAGTGCACCTGCTAACTTTGCTGCTTTTCCACCACCCTTTGCCGCAATCATTTTAAGTGCCGCAGCAGTAAGCATTACAGCGCCTTTAGCAAGTCTTCCACCTAACCATCCAATAAATCTACCAAGTCCTGTTCCAAACCTCAAGTATAATGCAAGTAATTTAGGCCAATGATCACCTAAGAACCTAAAAATAGCATCAACTTTCTTTTTATTTGCTGGATCACTAAACCATCCAAGAACTTTAATCAATGCTCGTGCAAGGAACAGCTTTATAAAAAATTCAAGAATCGTTTGAAATACATTCTTTATTGGTGCTAAAACTTTCGTTGCACTCTTTACTATAACCGATGCACCTTTCTTTAAACCGCCTAATAATTTTTCTCTACGTGATCTCTTTGCAGTCTTCTGCTCCTCTTCCGATTGCTTCTTATCAAGTTTATTTTTTTCTTTAAAATGCTTTGCAATATTATCAACAGAATCTTTAATGCCTTGTAAAGGATTCTTCTTGTCTGCAGTACCAGGAAGTAACTTTTGAGCAGAAACTGTTGTTGTTTTTGCTCCTACTCCACCACCAGATTTTATATTCTCTGCTTTTATTTTCTTTACTTTAGTTTTAAATCTACCCTTCTTACTCTTTACTCTCTTCCATTCATTAGTTACTCTTTCAGTTTCTTCACCCGGTATCGCCGTCTTAGATGCGCGACCTTTGGCCATAAATTCGCGCAGTGCATCCTTATAAGTATCATAATCCATCTCGACTTCAAAGGCTTCAATGCCAAGAAGTCTTAAAATCCTTTCATCAATCTTTTCGGCAGCAACTTTAGGCGCTTTCTTACCGCTAGGTACTAAACTTAAAATGTCTTTAGAACTAGATGCCATGCGCCTGTTGTTGCTTTAACTTCTCTTCATCTAAATGTTGTTTCAAAAGTTCCACATAGATATCCCTTTCCCAAGGTATCATATCATTAATATCTGATAATGAATATTTATGATACTGCATCAAAGCAAAATTAAGCCTAAGGAAATTTTCTAGATCCATATGGATCATGCCTATGCGAAAAAAGATGCCAGTCCCTCAATTACTACTTCGCTTTCAACCTTTGTCTTTGGATTCTTAACTGTGATTGTATGAGCAAGTTTAGGCATTGTCTCAAAGAAGGTTTCAATCTCCTTAAACTGACTAGAATTCATTGACTCTAAGAAATCATTAATCTCTTTCTTAGTACAATCTGCTGCAGCCCATACTTCATCTTCAGTATAAATCTTATCAATACATTGACCAATCAATTGGAAAGATTGATCCATTTGATTCTGATCGCTAAAGTCAAAATTAGATTTAATAAACTGTTCCAACGATGGATACTTCAGTTCCATCATAATAGAATCATCCAATTTAATTTGAGTAGTATGTTCCTCATTCTTTTGAACTTGAATATCATCAAGATCAATAGTCACTTTTGTTGTCGTAACTTCATCATCAGGACATGTGACATTAACATCAACAGTTTCTCCTACAGACTTACCACGAATATTTAAAAATAGATATTCAATATCAAAAGTAGGAAGTTGTTCTACTTTGATTCCTTTTGTCTGAATACAATTCTTAAGAACTGTTTTAATTGCAGTAGTGATCTGCTTAGTATCTTCACTCTCTAATGCAATGACAAGTACCTTCTCTTCTTTAACAAGAAAAGGTCT
>VTLG01011526.1_pt1 | contig 18962 bp, 28 predicted proteins | sample 4694571 | NCBI WGS metagenome assembly VTLG01 (sample SAMN12604809, study PRJNA352737) | marine metagenome | biome: ENVO:00000447; feature: ENVO:00000209|ENVO:00000569|ENVO:01000036; material: ENVO:00002151; isolation source: viral sequences binned using virsorter ...
ACATGGGTTCAGCTGGAACCATTGGGGGTGGGGCCGAGTCAATGACCACCAGCGAATCGGAAATCCGGTCGGTGTTGATGACTATTGCCGATTACCGCGCCACTGGCACGTCTAGGGGGGTGATCTTTTAATGGCTGAAGCCTTCAAGGTAAATATAAAGGCAACGGGACCAATGTTTGACGATGCCACAATTGCCAAATTCCAGCCCATCATCAACCGTGGGCTTTTGGATATTGCATTGCTTGAAGGATCCAACAATGTCAAGGAACAACTATGGGGTCCGAGGACTAAACCCGAATATTTAGCATCGACCCCAGCCCAACGCCACGGCGCATATACCCGCAACCTGCGAAACCATATATGGGGCCGTTTAACTGGTAATAGCAAGGCCCAGGTGGACGCGAAGGGCGTTACTGGTGGGGAAACGATTGAGTACGCGCCGAAAATTGAAGAAATGTATGGCATGTTTGAGAACACCAAGAAGGATTTGAACCGGAACGCCACCAGGTTGGGGGACAAATATATAGGGGATCCCATCATTGAATTACTAGGCGGCCAACCGTGAGCAGAAGTGGGGCATTGGATCGAATAGACGCGCTATTGTCCGAGATTACCGACCCGCCATTTGTGGGGGTAATCAGGGCCGAACCATTAGCCCTGGCAGGGACGCCAGTGGTTTGTTTTTGGGTCAATGGTCGGGTAGATAACCACCAGACCCTGGGGGACATAGGCAGCACAACAACCATCATGGTCCGGGCCTATTGGCGGCTGCAGTCGTCTCGGGTAGTACAGGAAGCGATTGAACTGGATATATGGGACGCAATGGTGAACATAGATTCCAAGCTGAGAAGCGACGCCAACCTGGACGGCAACTGCACCGATTCCAGGGTGGGCGCGGCCACGGTGGTCAATATGCAAATCGGGGACGCTATCTGCAGAACGGTAAGCATCCCATTTGAAATTGACATATACGGGGAAATAACAATTACACCATAAGGGGTGAAAGATGGCAAAAAGAAGCGGACTCGGTCAGGAATTTTATATATCAAGCTATGATCTATCGGGGGACGTGGCCAGCATTGGAACGATGGCAACACCACGCGAAGCCCTTGATGTGACGGCCATTAACGCTTCGGCCCATGAACGGGTGATGGGGCTCGCAGACGGCAACATATCCTTCACGACTTATTTTAATGACGCCGCTGGCCAGGAACACGCCGCATTGTCGGGACTGCCGACCACTGACGTCCAGATATCCTGGCTGATTAGCGGAACCCGAGGGGATCCCGCCGTCAGCATGGTAGCCAAACAGATTGACTATAACGGGACACGTGGAACCGATGGAAGCCTGACCTTTGATGTTAACTGCAATTCAACGGGAACGGCCCCGGATTGGGGCGTTCTATTGACTGCCGGTTCTGATACCCATTCCAGCGCGGGGGCAACTGCCAGCGTAGACAACGGGGCAGCCACTTCCAACGGTTTGGTGGCTTACCTGCACGTTGTAAGTATTGCCAGCGGAACGGCAACGGTAGCGATCCAGGGGTCATCCGATAACGGGTCCAGTGACGCTTTCGCAAACGTGGCAGCCTTTACCGCTGCCAGTGCAGGAGCAACCGAGAGGATAACGGCCAGCGGAGCCGTGGAACGGTACTTGAGAATCAACACCACGGGGACATTCAGCAACGCGGTCATTGTTGTGACGGTAAGGCGCGGCACTGCCCAGGATGACGTCAGCTTATGACCAACACCCACACACACTGGACGATCACCAGGCCGAGGGGCAGCCATTCCAGGATTGCGTCCTGTGCTGATGTGGATTGCCAGGAATACCGGCTGGGGTGGAAAACGGTGCTAAATATGAGCGACCCGGTACACCGAGGCCATGCGGAGTTTATCAGGACTTTGAAAATGAACTGCCAGGAACGACGGGTGGGGGACACGATGGTCGAGTTTATCTTCGCACCTGGTCAGGAATGTTTCACCGGTCGATCCAACAAGCACCGGGTGGAACTGGAACGGGAATCAGTAATGAAAAAAGACGGGCAATTACTAAACCCGTATCAATGGGTTGATGAAATGAACGACACACTATACAGGATAAAGGGGGTCAGAAATGGCTAAAGAATCGGGCTTGGGAATGAGCGTCGCGGTTGACGATTCGGGTGGAAGCGCCAGGACTATATCAAACGATATAACGAACCTGGACTTTGCAACACCCAGGGAAGAAGCAGACGTCACGGGATTGGATAAGAGCGCACGGGAACGGCTGCTATTATTGGCAGATTTCACGGTTACGCTGAATGGCGTATTTGATGATGCCAGCAACATGGCCCACGACGTATTTAAGACGGTCCCATCCACCAGCGTGGCACGAACCACCACCATCGCGCTATCGGGCCAGACATTGGCATGTGAGGCGTTTTATACCGACTACGCTATAAGCCGTGGGACAGACGGGTCATGCACCTGGTCAACCAACGGGGTTTTGTCAGGTGGCGCAGTTCCGACGTGGGCATAGTATGACCACCACCAACGGGAGTAAACCCGCTACAGGCAAAACCGGCGGCTTTCGTATACCCGAAGAACTTGTCAGGTTCAAGCTGACGGGTTCATATGAAGGCGCGTGGGTTGTTTGTCGGTTGAATGTTTCGATGAAGTATTACGCCCAGCTGAGGGCCGCCGCTGATGCAGAAGATCAGGCGGCAATGGCCACGTTATTCGGGGACCATGCCCTGGCTGAGTGGAACCTTGAAGATCCCACCGGCGAACCATTACCGGCCAACGGTGAAGGCATGATGGGCATACCGTTACAAATGGCCATGCAGATCGTGGCCGAGTGGGTGGAACAGGTGTCGGGGGTGTCAGACCCTTTAGGGCAGCCATCCGGCGATATAGAAGCGTTGGCGGCGCTATCGACCGAGATGGGCGAATAGTTAGGAAGCCCTGGGAACTGGAAGAAGCGGAACTGATTGACGGGATCTGCCAGCGATATGGTTGTTTACCGTCCCAGCTGATGGATGAACCGGCAACAATTCTCAGGATGCTGGCAATAGTGCAGGAAGGAAACCCGGAAGAAAACAATGGCGAATGAAGTTGAAATCAGCATAGGGGCCGATAGTTCTGGCGCTGTAAAGGGCATCCAGCAGGTTCAAACTGGCTTCGGTAAAATGTCGGCCACTTTTGAACGCCACCGGAAAAAGATTGGCGTGGGCCTGACCGCATTGGGTGGGGCTTTTACGACGTTAAGCGCGGTTTCGCTGAAAAGTCTACAGGAAGAAGCTATCGGAATAAGACAGCTTGACCAGGCGTTACTTAACATCGGGGAAAGCTACGCAGGGCAAAAGGCCGCTATTGAAGAAGTAATCAGCGCCCAGCAAGCAAAAACGAACTTCGGGGATGAGGCCCAACGGTCCGCGCTGATGGATTTAATCAGCGTGTCAGGCAGCTATGAAGATTCCATGAAAGCATTGCCGGCGGTTCTTGACCTTGCGGCAGCGAAGTCGATGGATTTGGGCGCAGCTGCCACATTGGTGGCCCGTGCGATTGGTGGAGAAACCAGCGCATTGACCAGGTACGGGATAGCAGTTGAAAAGGGCGCAGACTCCACGGCGGTTCTGGACGCGATAATGGCCAAGTTCGGGGGTCAGGCTGAAGCGGCAGCGGATCCCGTGACCCAATTAAACAACAGCATGGGGGACTTGTCCCAGCAATTCGCGAAGGCATTATTACCCGCACTGGAAGCTATAGTTCCACCATTGACCGAGTTATTGACCAAGTTTATCAGCTGGTCAACTGAGAACCCGAAGCTGGCGTCAACCATTGGAATAATTGTCGCGGGTATCGGTGGCCTTGCCTTGGTAATGGGTCCGATTCTTTTGTTACTGCCAGCGATCACGGGGGCGGTGGGATTGTTAACGGTGGCCTTTGGTTCCCTCAGCCTTTCCATGCTTCCCATTACGGCGGTTGTTGTGGGTATCGCGGCAGCGATAACCGCTGGGATTATCGTGTGGAAAAATTGGGACACTATCGTCAACGTGCTGCGTAAAACATTTGAAAAAGTTATGACTTTTATTAAGAACATTGTCGAAAAGGTGTTCAATTTCATCACCGACCTTTACGAATCGAAGCTGGGCTGGCTGCTACCAGCTGGGCCATTGGTTAAAGGGATTTTGTTTTTAAGGGATAACTGGCGGGAAGTATTTGACGCCATTAAAACCATTACCAAAAACGTCACCGAGTCGGTATCCAATTTCTTCGGGGGAATGAAAGACAAAATCCTGGGCGTGTGGGATGGCATAGTCGGCGGTATACGTGACGCCATTAACTGGATTGTGGATAAGATCAATACATTCATTGGGTCATGGAACCGGATTCAGTTGAGGGTTCCACGGGTTCGACTTCCTGAGATCCTCGGCGGCTATACCGTAGGGGGCCAGGTGTTTGGCGTGCCACAACTTGGCACAATCCCCAGGTTGGCAAATGGTGGCATTGTAAGAAGCCCAACCCTGGCAATGATCGGGGAACGGGGACCGGAAGCCGTGATTCCCTTGAACCGCTCCGGGGCTGGTGGAATTAACGTCAATATAACGGTCAACGGCGACATTGTAAGTGATGACTTTACGGAACGTGTGACCGCAGCGGTCCGGGACGCGGTGCTGGGTGGCGGTTTCACGGGAGTGCTGGCTAGGGCGTAATTATGGCAGTTGCAACGTATAAGCTCGAAATAGATTGGAATAATGACGGGGATTTCACTGATACCGGTGATTCCCTGGACATGGGGCGCGTGCGGACGGTGTCCTGCAACTTCGGACGGGATAGGGCTTCCCAGCTGACGGGCAATTCCAAGGCTGGAACGCTGAAGGCCGTGGTTGATAACCGTTCGGGTGACTACTCGTATTTTAATTCCAGTTCGCCGCTATATGGAAACCTGCTACCAGGGCGCCCGGTGCGCTTATTGGCCAGCAGCGACAGCCTGACAGATCAACCGATATGGCGGGGCTTCCTGACTAAAATAACGCCAATGGTCCGAGCGGGTGGGGATTCAACGGTCACACTGGAAGCCACGGGACCGCTGGGCCATGTGAACCTGGACCAGATTAACGTTCCAATGGTTACAAACCAACGAACCGACCAGGTAGTGGCTGCCATCCTGGACGCTGCTGGATGGCCAGCTGGAGCCAATTACCGGACCCTATCCACGGGCAAGACTACCATTGGCAGGTATTGGCAGGATTCAACCTACACGGTGTCAGCCCTGCAGGAAGTCGAGGAAACCGAAGCCGGTTTCATATACGAAACGAAAGACGGCAAAATCGGATTCGACGACCGTCAAGCACGACTGAGCGGGGCCGCATTGACCAGCCAGGCCACGTATAGCGACGCGGCTGGGGCTGCTCGGGTCTATAACAAGATAGACCAGGACGATCCCCTTCCCCATATCTTCAACGTGTTTTCCACAGAAGTTATAACGCACGACACCGGCAGCGTTGCGGATCTATGGACGTTGAGCGAATCGGGGGCCAATTCCCCGAGCATTGAACCCGGATTAACCGCCACGTATATCGCCCGATATCCTACGCCTGGGGCCGCTGGAAACGCCGACGGGGTGGGGACATGGACAACGGTGGCTGCTACTACTGACATGACGGCCAATACCGCCGCTGATGGATCAGGCACAAACATTACGTCAGATATTGGGATATCGGTTTCCAAAAGCTCGGAAACAATGTCGATAACTTTGACCAATAACAACGCAGCCAGGGCATATATAACGTTACTGAAGGCACGGGGAACGCCCGTAACATCCAACAACCCGGTGACAATCCAGGAAACCGACGCCACCAGCAAGACCGCCTTCGGGGAAAGGACCTGGCCGAGTAAAACGAAATTTATCCCGACCACGGCCGAGGCTTCGGATTGGGGCAAGTTCAACGTGGCAATTTATAAGGATCCCACGCCAATGCTGAAATTGTCATTCGTGGCCAACCGTGACCAGAATTCACTTAACGAAATGATCCAGCGGGACTTGTCCGACCGGGTGACGGTAGTGGCCCAGAACAACGCGAACCTGGCCATCAATGGGGACTTTTTTGTCGAAGGAATATCTCACACCGTCAGCAATAACCGGCTGCACATTGTAACGCTCTTATTAAGCTGGGCGGCACAATACAGCGATTGGTGGGTGTTAGGGACCAGCAAGTTAGGAACCAGCACACGGCTTTCATATTAAAGGGGGGATTTAGTTATGGCATGGACAACACCGGCAACGTGGTCAACGGGCCAAATAGTCGAAGCTAGTGACCTTAATGCCCAGATCAAGGGCAATATGGAATTGACCGCACCGGCGCTATTCAGCGCCCAGGGTGACATTCTATACGCTACGGGCGCCAACGCCCCGGCACGGCTGGCAAAGGACACCAACGCCACCAGGTCATTGACCAACACGGGGTCAAATAACAACCCAGCATGGGCTCAGGTGTCGATGGCGACGGGTGTATCTGGAACGCTACCGGTAGCCAATGGTGGAACCGGTGCCACCAGTTTGAACGACCATTATGTCCTGGTGGGCTCGGGAACTGGTGCAGTAACACCAATTACGCCAGGCAGTTCGGGGCTTGTATTGACCAGCAACGGGACGGGATCCGATCCCACGTTCCAGGCTGCTGGGGGAAGTTCTAACTCGGCCGACACGATGGTCGAAATAATGATGTATTCATAGGGGGAATTATGGCAAGAGGGGACGTTATTGGGAGTTTGCAGACGTTATCTGCAGGTGGGTCGTATACGGTGCAACCCGGTTCCGGTGTTGAGTGGGTAATTAAGTGTTTTGGTGGAGACGCTGGTGACAATAATTCAATACAGGCTTACGACGGTACTTCTACGGTGATAATTATGCGTGGGGAAGATGCTGAATCCACCGGGGGGCGAATGACTTTTCCGATCAATAATAGTCTATATGCCCGGCTTCAAAATCATAGTTCGGGCGATTCAACCCGTGCCAGCTATCATGGGTTTATTACAAAGGATTAAGGGGGACTAATGGCGCGAAGTACTGATGAAATAAACGCAATTATTGCGGAATTAAAAACACGTAGGGATACCAGGGATGCGGCCATTGAATCTGCTGCTGCGGCATTAGATGGCAGTAATGAGAAGATTGCTGCTCGTTTACGCAGTTTGAAGCATGTTAAGGAAATAGCAAACGCGAAAGAAGTTTGTGTATTCTGCAAAGTTATTAAGAATGACGCTGGCGAGGTAGAGGCGATGGAGCATATATCATATTACATCGCTGACGAGATATTGGGAAAAGAAACCCAAAAAGGACTCGAAACCCTGTTAGTCGATGAGTCCTTCACGGTAACGGGCGCCACCACGGTCGAAAATCTTTAAGGAATAAGAGCATATGGGGAAACATCTGCAATTGATCGGAACCATTGTACCGCTGCTCATTGTGGCCGTGGGGTTAATAGGTTGGGTGCTGACGCTGCGGGCCGATATAACGGCCGCCCAGACCGAGATTGTGGAACTACGGCGAGCCTCGCAAGTTGTAGGGCAGGCCAGCAGACAGACCGAGATTGAGATAAACAAACTCAATAAATTGATTGAAGATTTTGACGAGATCGAAGCGATAACCGAAGAAGTCGATGTTTTGATATTCCGAATAGACGAATTAACCGAGGAAGTGAATCGTAATTCCCCAGCCATTGAAAAACTCAAGACCGGCCTGGCCATAGCCAATGACCAGGCGAACACTATCATGGCAGACCACGCATATATGGGTGAGATGCTATCTGAATTAGGGAAGTCACAGCCATCAGGTGAGCGTCGTGATTATGGCGGCTACGGGGGGTATTGATGAAGTGGTTGAAGCGGATATTCAAACGACCCAGCAAAAAGGTTGACCCGGCACCTGGTCGGATCATCTACCAGGAACCGGACGGGCTGGGCGGTATCCTAACTATACGGGTTTATTGATGAATGGCTGCGGACGATTTACAGGAACGACTATTAGAACAAGCCCGAGAAATCGAGCGGTTGAAGGTCAAGACGTCCACGACATTAACGGGGACCGAGTTTTTGACCATTCTGTTCGTGTGGCCTCTATTGATGGGCTTCACCTGCCTGGGAATAATCATTTGTTGGCGTACTCTATCGAACCCGACAGAAGTGGCGCCGGAATTAGACATCATTTTGGTGGCTTTTTCCATATTCAGCGCACCGGTGACGGCATTTGTGGCAACCCTGGGGCAGCGGTTAATTTCAGAAAAGAAGCAGGGATCGGCAGGGGGTGAGGAATGATTCTTTCAATCTCGGAACTAATTATCCAGCTGGCAAACTGGTTTTCAGAGTCTACCGGAACGCCTGAAGGTATTTCCCTTTTTGCATCGGCAATAATTGCGGCACTCGGTGGCGCCCTGGTAAGCGTGGGTATACTGGCCTTGATATGGCGATACAAAGCGCTTGTTGTACGAAATCGCCAGGTTCAGTTTGCGAAGGTATTTATTCCCTACATTCCGCGCATTGGCTTCTTATCGGCGCTACGCATCCCGACGCCCCGGTTCCGGTTTAATCTCAGCGGGTGGCGTGGATTGGCCACAAGTGTGGGAATTGTAGCTGTTGGTTTTAGCCTGGCATTAACCACTGTAGTCGCTACCAGTGACCACACCCCGATTTTCCCGGAAGCAGGCGCCGAATACCATCTGCCGAAGGTATTCGGGACACCCCTGGAACCAGACCCCGAGTATCCATCCCAGCAAAGCCAGACCTTACAGCTGAACCTTGGGGACAATTCCAGGCTGGATAAATTGGCATTTGAGAATATGAGCCTGGGCAAAGCTGGTCTGGACCGATGCGTTGATATCACATATGCCAGTACTGGTGTGGCCTCGTCCGCTTATCTTTTCACGGGCAAGCTCTCAATGCTTAATGTATCAGCGCCCACATTCGTGACAACGGGCGCCGAGATATCCCAGCTAAACCTTGCGGGATCCATTGACGGTTCCAGCGTAACACCAACCCAGGACTCGACCGTTCCCGAACTGGTGGTCAATTCAGACCGGGGCGCAGGGACATTTGAGTCGAAGGACAGCACCGTTGACCGTATCGTTATCAAGGTCACGGGATCCCCGAAGGTGGGCGAGATCTCATTTAAGAACGTCCATTGCAGCGTTGGGGAATGGTATATATCCAACGTCAAGGCGGGTTTGATGGAACAGGACGCGGACAGTAAATTCGGAAATGGTACGGGAATTGATGTACCGAGCTACTCCGTATCCCCTGGGGTAAAGATACGCGGCGGGTCCACTTCCGGGCTAGTCGACCGACCGATAAATGTTAGGTGATGAAATGATAAAAGCGATCAGGTGCAAACTAGGGTTCCACAACTATAAGGAATACGGCTGGGGAAGGCGTCGATGCTGCTGCGGTATTGATGAAATAAGGATATACGAGAACGGCCTGACCACGTGGGTCGATTCTGCAGGTTATGACGTATGAGGCCGGTGCAGCGGAATTCTGCCAGCCAGATGTTCGCGGATAATGTAATTGATAGGATGAATCATTTTATGAGCCCTCAAGGCCCGTGGGTGAAGCTGGAGCGGAAGGTGGCGGTTTTACAGGCCCAGATGTGGCTTGTATTGGCGGGCATTGGGCTCCTGGTGGGTCTGATGGGATCATTATTAGTGGTGGTGATAAAATGATGGGAAAGATTCGTCCCCAGATAATGGTGGCTATGATAGCCGCCCTAATCTTCAGCTTGTTTGCAGCCTGGATTGGATACCTAATGTCTGCGACTGAAATTTTAACGTCTATCGTGTCAGGCTTATTTGGGTTCTTGGCTGGAACAAGTATGCGTATCCTTCAGAACGACGAAAATGAGAAGAACGATTAACTGAGAACCCGCAACGATTGGCTTTTTTGCCCCACAAAATAGCCATTCTTGGGTTCGCTCCTTGAGTTGGGCGGGGTTGTGGTTTAGTTTCCCCTTTACCTAGCGCCGCCTGACTTTTGGCAAAAAGAAAGGCCACCGTATTGGTGGCCTTTTTCTGGTTATCCGATGCTACTTAGATCCTGGGCCCGAAAGGGCCCTGCCCCGTGGTGGCTATTCGCTCTAATTGTTGGGCGACTGTTCCGTAGTCCTTGAGGCATTTCTTGCAGGTGATTTCGTTATTGGTTTCGGTTAGTGGCTCGAAGGCGTAATACCTGCCCCATCGCCCACGGGAGCCGCAGTATGCTATCGGATTTGCTATTAGGTAATCATTCCCAAATATAGTTGCTTGTGTTTGGTGGGAAAAATGGAACCTTTCCCCATGACCCTGGCCAGCCCGAGTTACACCGTAGATAGTTGTTTCTGTCGGCCGTATGTCATCATAATTGGATTCTATATATTCTGTTATATCTGTGTATCCCATTTCGGCGGCTTTTTGGTCTAGTTTAGCTTTTGTTTTTCTATCGAAAATCATTATTCCTTCCCCTTCCTTTTATTGTTTGGCTATCGCCTACGCTTGCAGCGTTTCGGCTGGGAAGCCATCCCAGCCATCATCAGGGCGAAGGGTCGGGACTACCGGCCCGGAAGTGTTCCCTCAGCCGCGTCGGTGGCCAAGGCCAACGCGATCACCTGATAGACCGATTGCTCGGCCATGACTGGCGCCAGGGCCTTGGCATGGCGCAGGATCTTGTCCATGTCCAAGGTGGCCATGTAGGCCGCGGGTCCTTCGATGGACCCATTTTCCCAGACCCGGAACCCGCCGCAGACCCCAGCGGGTTTGTTGTTGTTGATTGTTGCCATGTTGTTCACTTCCTTCGTTAGTTGTTAGCGTTATCTACTTGCTACAATAGGAAGTATAAAGGATGGAAAAACACTTGTCAACACTTTACGCTATCAATTTGCGAAATTGATAATATTGGTTTATAATCCCCGACATGAAAGAATTAACACCTGGTCAGCTGCTGGCCAGTATGCGGAAAATAGTGAAGGGATCCTGCACCGTGTGCGGTTCCGAGTTTGAAGGCACGGGCAAGCGGCGTTATTGCGGATTGGAATGTTCCAGGAAAGCAAACTGGTCACGGCATCGCGAGAAGTACAACGCCGACCGGCGGGAACGATACCGTCAGCGAAAAGCCCAGCCAAAACCACCAGAACAAGCCCCGAATTAAGTGTCGGGGCTTTTCTTTTTCTGAGCGTGGGAAAACATGAAAAAAAGTGTTTCGCTACAAATTCGCTACAAAACCATCGAAATTAGACATTAGAAAAGACAACAAAAAAGGGCCAAAAGGCCCGATTTCGTGCTTAAATTGGTGGTGGCTGGGGATCCCAGGATCGAACTGGGGCTTCCGGTTCCAGAGAACTGCACACGTGGTTATTCAATCTGATATTATCTTCAATTTCTAACGTAGATTGTAGAGATTACATAGATTGATAAGATTAAACAATCGTTTTTTTGCTACAAATTCCGCTACAAATTATTTAACGGGTCCAGCCGTTTAAGCCGTCCAGGATTTTGTCGTTTTCGCCGCGTCTTATTTTTGTGTAATTTTCAAAAGTTATTTTAGTGTTAGCGTGGCCCAATCTATGAGACGCCCGTTCCAGGCCATAGTTTAGTTCAACGATTTTGGTGGCGTGCATGTGGCGCAAGCCGTGGACGGTCATTTCGGGAATTCCCACTATTTTGGCAACCTTTTTCAGCTGCTTCCTGATCCGGTCAGGGGATGGTGGGATCCCGTCATCTTTTGATATAACGAACCGGTCCATTGGTGCTGGCCATGTACCGGGTAATTCAGAATCAAGATATATTTGCCTTCCATTGATTTCACGCAGTAATTCAACCAAATCAGGCTGGCAATAAATATCCCGCTTGCTGGTACTCGATTTCAAGCTGCCAACCCGGAACCCGCCGCCTTCCCTGGAATGGCGTGATCTTTCAAGCTGAATATATGGGAAAAATGGCGTCTCGTTGTCGGGTTCCGGGTCAACTAAATGGATATCAGACCATCTGAGCCCACAAAGTTCAGACCGGCGAAGCCCCGTCAGGATTAGCAGTTCTATCGCGTCATTCAGATAATGCCGGTGTTCCTTCTTGTATTGAATAAACTTTTTTAACTCCTGGTCTGTCCAGATTACGACGTCACGGCGTTCAATGCTGGGGATGTTGACCGTGTGTAGTAAGTTGCGCCTGATATATTCCCGCTCTACTGCATAGCTAAAAGCGTTTCGCATAACATCCCGAACGAGTTTAATCGACCCGGTGGATAATGGCTTGTCACGGGTTTCAAGACGTTCAAAAAAGGCGTCCAGATGGGCCAGGGTTAGCTTTTGGATGGCTATTTTGGCCAGTGGATCTTGTAATGGGTATTTGAGTTTTTCGCTATACCCTGCAAATGTGTTAGGGGTTATCGAACCCTTCCCTGGGGTGTCGTTAACGAATCGTTTCTTATATGCCAGCCATTCGCTGATAAAATCGCCCACGGTCATCTTGCTGGGGTCGATATATGTGCCGTTGTCGAGACTCGATACTATTTCCCGTAATATCTTTTCCGCTTCCCGTTTGGTTCCCCTGTAGGTTTTGACGTTGACTTTTCTTTCACCGTCGAGGTATGTGTCCCATTGAATACGCCACGCGCCTTTATACCCAGGGTAAACGCCGCCTTTCACTAGGCACCATCCCCATCTTCTGCCAATCCCCTGGCGGTGTTCATTACAATCCTGCGCTGGCGTTCAGATATGACCCGGACGTTATCAATCAGGGCCTTTTCGTCCGGTGTAAGGTCGTATTCGGCATGGATTCGACCCAATGCGTCGGAGTCCCCGTCAATTAAACCGGCCTTGATATATAGAATCTGGGGGTCAACGTCCATAGCGTCGGCCAACCGTTGCAGCGTTCTAATGCTCGGGCTTACAAGATAATCAAGGTTTTTAATTGACATCATTGTCCCGCTTGATAAATTAGCAAGCGCAAATAATCGGTTCCAGTTGGTGGCGTTATTATCTATCCAATACTGGATATAGTCGCGTAATTGTTGGAAGTCAGTGTTCGCTTCTGGTGGCATACTTTTCCCCTTTTTCACACATTCCGACCTGGTGGCCGGTCCCACAATGCTGCAATAACCATGATAATGATTATTCGATTTGGAACAGAGTATAACAAGCTCCCGATTTCTTGACAATGCGCCGGGGTGTTTTTTATATTAGAACCTGAAAAATTAACCGGGGGCGTATTGTTAGTATGTGGGGCGAAAACAATGGCGAAAACGGTCACGATGGTCAGCAATTCGAGCAAATAAAGGTTCAATATATTCCGGGAATTGATAGCGAAGCGATCCCACCAGGAAGCACGGTTATCATTGATTCCGGGATGGCTGCAGTATTCCGGGAATTACTTAAAGAATGTGTTGTGCTGAAGCCTGATAAGTTCCGGGGTCCCAGCCGCAACACTGTCAACATATCCGAGCTTTTAACATCCCCTGACGTTATCGACCGTGAAAACGGCCTGACGGTCAAGAATTACCTTATGGGGCTTGCCCAACGGGATTGGGAAACCGTCTGGCAATGCCTGGCCGAAAATATGACGTTCTATTCCAATACTATGTATTGGACCACCGAGCGTGGGGAAATGCGGGCCAACAATCGGGCCGAGTTTATACCCTGGCTTGTTGGTTGGCGGTCAACGCTGCCTATTGTTGATTATGAATTGTCTGTTGTGTCTGTAACGTCGAGCATGGCCTTTATTCAATACCAGTTGCAGGTCGTGACAGAAGAAGGGGACAGGGTTTCCATTGTTGGGGATGACGGGAAGCTGCTGGCAAATGCCCTGGACTGGTACACCGAGGCGCAGAAATCAGACCTGGACCACTTGAGGGACGCATCTATTGACAAGGTCATTCAAGACCGCAAGCCCAAAACGTACAATTATATTGATGGTGTCCAACAGGCTATCGACCAACTGCCGCCTGTAATCTTTGAACTAACTGAGCAAACCCTGGCCCCCATGACGATATATTATCGGTTCAACGACCGTCACCAGATAACCGAAATTCGCCACATCATGGAAGCCGACCCAGCGCCATTAACGCCGAACATTTTGCAGATCAGCGAATAAGCCCCTTCACTTTCTACCGTTAACAGGGCCACCAAATTGGTGGCCTTTTCTTTTGTTTTTTGCAATAACTAAGTTAGCGAACAAAGTTGCACTTCGCCGTACTTTATGCTAGATTGTCGATATAGTTACGGCGTAATAATAGTTAGTACGCCGGAAAGGGGGGAAACCAGGTGAGAACGACCGAGGCGGCCAAGTTGATGGACACCACGCCTTCGATAATCAAGAAATTGATTAAGAACGGCCAAATACCACCGGATTGTGCGACGTATTTTCCACCGGCAAAGGATGATACATACCCGTACTACCACATCAACGGCCCAAAGTTTAAGGAATGGCTTGAAGGAAACGCACATGTTACGAACGCCAATAGCTAGAACAAACGATCCATACACCAGCCACGAGGCTGCTGCCTATCAGAACACCAGCGGGAAGCGTCAAAGCGCGGCCGAACGGTGTTTATCGGTGGTAATAGACCGCCCAGGGCTGACAGCTGGGGAAATTGGTGACGATACAGGGCTCGGGCATATACCAGCCCAGCGCCGGCTATCCGATCTAAAGAACGCGGGCAAGGTGGTCATGGGGGACCGGAAACAATACAAGGGATCCAATCAATCCACATGGTGGCCAGTAGGCCAGCAGACGCTTTTATGACCGTTGTGGGGACGGGACGAACGTGGGGCAAGCGAGGCACCCGTGGGAAGGGCAGAAAAATTAAAGAAAAAGGGGGAAACATGGTTCAGGTAAAGAGTGAACCGGACATAGTAACCAGCCAGCAGCTAGTCAATAGATGGGCTGACCCGTGCAACATGCCGCTGGATGCGAGTTTTGACGAGATTATCGAAGGCTACCAGGACTTGCAGATGGCCATTACCAATAGGCAGGAAGCATTGAACACATTGACCGATGTATTGAACGAGGTATCGAAGGAAGTGGGGCCGGTACTGGTTGGGGACAAATATGAGGCAGTGATTGAGGAAGGGCGCGTTGCGAGCATCAACCTTCGCAATGTGGGGGATACCAATGGTTAAGAATAACGATCTGAAAACCGACAATTTGACCGTTGTTAGAAAGAAACGGGAACCGATGAAAGGTCCAAGCGGCAATGGTTATGGGTTCCTTTTAAGTGGAAACAATATACCACCAGAGACGTGGTTCACATGGTGGCATGATGACGCCCTGAAGCTGGAAGTCGGGAAAACCTACGAGATGTCATGGATAGTGCAGATTAACGGCCAATACACCAATTGGAACATCCAGTCGGTTCATTTTGAAGATGAACGCGACAAAAACAAACCCGAAAGAAAAAAGCCTGACGAATCAAAGTTAGGCATAGACATCACGGCCGTGGTCGGGCAAGGCGAATCAGATGAGGGGGACGAATGGGACATTTCAAACCTTAAACCGTCGGATCCCGAAGGATTATTTGAGTCACCAACATCAGGTTCCGGGCCTAGTTGGCAGCCCAACCCGCAAGCCCTGGGCATGTGCCAGAACAACGTGGTTGAACTGGTAGCGGCGGGATTGATACCGCTGCCCGATGACGTAAAGGGTCAGAAAGATAAAATCTTCTGCTTTATCAAGAATCTACGGGACGAGATGTACGAAGCCACGGCTGGGCAAATGTTTCGGTCCTCGCATTATTGCAAGGCACATAAGGCAACCCGGCAGATGGGAAAGAATGGCAAATGGTTCCATCCATTGATGGAAGAACACGATGAAACACCGGCACCGGATACCGAGTTACGAGTCGAAGGGAAACGGTATTGCGTACAGGGCCAGTAAAACATCCACCGGAGCCGCCACGGGGGTGTGGCTGGAATTTACCACAACATCACAACAGCCTAAAAAGGAATCGAATGGAGTGTGGAAGCGGGGGGTCAGGCGGCGGCCCCAATCCACAAAACAAAGGGGAAGGAAATGACACTAGCAGAAAACAACATGGACTTAGGGCCAGCGGAAATAAAGGCCCAGCGACAAAAAGAAGATCAGGCGGCGCCATACAACCAGAACGCCGAAATTCTTCTTGTTACGAGCAAATATCTTGATGTTAAACGCCATGCGAAGGTTTGGGGCGTGATTCCAGATTTATCCAATTATCCGCTTGACCAGCAGGAGCTTGTCACGGCGCAGATTGTTCACACACTTTGCATGATGCTGAAGGAATCGGGGAATGACTAAGAAAACCAAACAAATGTTAAAGGTTGAAGCCGAGCAGGGGCAAAAGCTGGAAGATCTACTGCCGGGCCTGATAAACGAACGCGGACGCAGTGGGGCTGCTGAGTTCGTAGGGGTTCAGCGGGCAACGTTTGGGTATTGGCTTTTGAAGCTGGGCATCAACATCAGGCGCGTGGCGGTTTCACCTGGTGACACGGTCACGATCATAAAAAACTAATAGAAAAGGGGAAAAGATTTTGAGATTTGCAATAAAGACAACGGTTCGGGGATTAACTAAAAAGGTGGGTCGGGCTTACGAACAAGCCCAGCGCACCAAGTAGCAGACGGGGGGCGTGGGATGAGTGTAGAACAAAGTGCAAAGGCGTGGAAGCTAAACATCCAGGGCAGCTTGAAGCTGGTTCTGTTATCGCTGGCTGACCACGCCGACAGCCACGGCCGGCACGTTTTTCCCAGCCAGGACTTGATAAGTAAGCGTTGTGGGATCAGTGTTCGGCAAGTTCGGCGTCTTTTGAATCAGCTGGAAGCCCTGGGACTGATAATCCCCGTCAAATATCCGAAGGGCGGGCGTAATCATACGACTGAGTACGAACTGACACTGGATCAACCCGAAACGGTCGAAACAATTGAAATATCAAACAAGCCCGATGTTTCGGGTGTTTCGGGGATTGTTTCCAGGTTGGGGGGTGGCTACTTCGTGCCAGAAGAATTTATCAACCAACCACTTGAAAATATAAAGGCGGTCAATTTGTCCGCCTTTACAGAACCAGATATTAAATCAAAAACCCGGACAAATGCGACACAAAAGGCGGACATTTACGACATAAAGGCGGACATTTACGACATAAAGGCGGACATAGCTATGTCCGACAAACCATCAATAACCGTTATAGAACCATCATTAGAAACAGAGAGTGGCGCACACACTGAAAAAAACGGTCCAACTTTGGAATACTTTGACATCCTGGAAACGTTGCCATTTTGGGGTGGGTGGTCTTTTGAACATTGTGAGAAATGGCGCACTTCGAAAAATTTCCCTGATTGGTTTGCGGAAGCAGTAGCGACCAGCCTTCGGGGATGGTTGGAACAGCAGGAAAGTGAATACCGTGAATATTTATCAGAGATGGCGATTTATCAGTCGGCCAAGGATGCCAAGGTAAAACCGGCGCCCACTAAACCGAACGTGGTGAAACAAAAAACAAGTGACCCGTGGCTGCGTTTCCAGACGTGGATGTTAAAGGACTGGAACAAACAACCACAGAAAACAACCACGCCGCGCCAGGTGGCACCAGCCAATGGATCCCAAGGGATCAGCAGGTCAGAAGATGAAACCAATTTTAGAAATATTAGAAGGGAGCGGGTGAACAATGACACAGTCACCGCCTAAACCTGGGGAACGGGATTTAGTTAATCTCGGGACCATCCTGAGAAGTTTTGTAGCGAATATTGAGGCCATCCCGGAGTGGGCGCAATGCCAGACGTGCAAATATTTTGCAATTAACGGGACCCCTGATATTTGGAAGTTCTGGATATTTACGGTCATAGGAGCCACGCCGTTCGCGCCGTGGTTCAGGGCAAAAATTTATAGATGGATGGTGTTTGAGTATGAAATTATCGAGAAAACAACGGCGCTTTATCTTGCGTACGATGAAAACCATCGGGGTCAAAACCCCCGCTGCGAGTGTGAAGAAAAACTCAAATCCCGACTATCAACCCAAGACCGAATACACCGCAGCAGATTAGACAACGCGGGGCTTCCTAATTTGCGGGTAATGAAAAGCCTGGACAACTTTAAGAAACGCCCAGGGACCGAGGAAATGCTGGAAACAGCCCGCCAGTTCATGGACGAGGAAATAGAACAGACGCTGATTTTGCTGGGTGATCCTGGAACGGGCAAAAGTCATGTTGGGTTAAGTGTTATCGGGAACGCTCTTGAGAACGGGGAATCGGCCAAGTTCATAACATGGTCGGACATTCGCGACACGTTGTTGTCGGTCTACCAGCAGACGGGAAACAACACCGAAGAATCGGCAGCCGATGACGCTTTAATCAGCATACAACGGCAATTTATCAATTATAAATGGCTGGTCATTGATGACATCGGCAGGGGCGCCCCACTGAGTCGGTGGGCTGCTGAACAACTGTCAAACATTCTAGACCAGCGGATGAATGACTACGAGAAATTCACCGTAATCACAACCAATTTAAGAATCAACGCTTTTGAAGAATATTTGGGGCATGTTATAGCGTCCCGGTTAAAGGCACAGCGGTCAACGAACGAGGAAACACCACGCCATGTTTTTGTGGATGCTTCCGATTATCGGATAGGGCTCGAAGAATGAACGCGGAAACCATCGGCGCCATAACCGAGGCCGAATTACAGGCCACCATCCTGGACCTGGCCCAGACATTCGGGTGGCGATCACATCACCAATATGATTCACGCATTGCCCCGAAGGGACGCGGGGGTCGAACCATGACCGACAAGGGCTTCCCGGACTTAGTGCTAGTGAAGAATGGAACGCTGTTATTTATTGAAGTGAAGAAAGAATCGGGGAAAGTTAGCCGCGACCAGGACAAATGGCTGGAGCTTTTACGGGAAAGCGGGGCGCGTGTTGAGGTATGGCGCCCGACCCAGCTGGATGACGGGACCATTGAACGCACGTTAAGGGAAGGCTGGAGCAATAGACGGTG
>VTLG01013288.1_pt1 | contig 18962 bp, 35 predicted proteins | sample 4694571 | NCBI WGS metagenome assembly VTLG01 (sample SAMN12604809, study PRJNA352737) | marine metagenome | biome: ENVO:00000447; feature: ENVO:00000209|ENVO:00000569|ENVO:01000036; material: ENVO:00002151; isolation source: viral sequences binned using virsorter ...
GTTCACTATATGTATTTTTAATATAGTTAATCATTACAGCTAATGTTTCATCTTCACCAAATTTATAGTTCATAACTATCTCCATTTTTTAGGTAAGCTATCTTCACTATACCATTTAAAATTATTTTTCTCTGCCCATTCAGCATGAGTTCTTTTAGTTCCGTCTTTTCTTTTCTTAGCCTGTGGCATAGGTGCATAAGGTTTCTGAAATAAAAAGATTAATTCAAAGCCTTCAGGTAAAATTTCTTGTATCCATTTGTACTTACTATACTCAGCATGATCCCAGAATCTTCCCTTTGCTTCCAGGTATGTAACTTTACTATCATTAATCTTTACAAAGTCAGGATAATATTTATGTGGAATAGTATATCTTATCAGACCTTCATGATGTTCCCAAGTACTTAAAACTCCTTGATGAAGTTTATATTCCCATTTACTATCATAGCCTTTAGGAACTCCTTTCTCTTTTGGTCTAGCCTTTCTTGGTTTTCTTTTAGGCAACTTCTTCTACTTTAGGTAATCGTTTGATTTCTGTTAGATAAGTAAGACCGTTAGAATATTTAAAAACTCTTAATCCTTTACCGTCATTAGAATCTTTATGGCATTCAAACTTATGCGCACACCAAGTACATTCACTAGGTAGTTTCATATTACCAGATTTTCCATCAGCTATAGGGGAGTAACATCTAGCAGGAGGAGTTTTCTTTTTTAATTGTTGCTTTAATGTTTTAATCTTTTCAATAACATTAGGTTTTTCTAAGCTTTGTGGTCTGAATAAACAGAGTTCTCCAGACTCTTTATTAATAGCTAGAAATCCTCCGCCTGTAGTTTTCTCTGCTTCTTCATATCCTGATAATTGTGCAAGATAACCAAAAGAATCTTTCTCAGGAAGAGTACCATATTTAAATTTTCTAAAAGCAAAGTTAGATGCTGACTTAATATCTATAACTTCTCCGTCTATTTTACAATCCATATGCCCTTTAATACCTTTAACTGTTACTTCCTTTTGTTTATCTGTAATTTTATGCTTTGCTAGTTTAACTAAGAATAAAACAACTTCTTCAAGTAGATGGCCATATAAAAATTTAATCTGTGTATCTGGAGATACTTCGCTTTGTTTAGGATCTGACTTCATATCATACCATAACTGTCTTTCAGGCTTTCCTATGTTTGACATACGCAGATAAGGATTCTTTACTTCTCTAGGTGTAAGCCAATGTCTCATTGCTTCTTTCATTCCTTCTGCAAAGTTATCTAAATCATCCTCTGATATAACAACATTTTTTCCCTTACTGATTTTAGATACTTCTTTATATATATCTTCTACTATTGTATTAAGATTTTTCATATTGCTTGTATTAGGTTAGCAGCTTCTTTAGTTGAAACCTTAAACCATTCTCCTTTATATTTTACTGAAATCTTTTTTAATTCTTTATGTGCCGTTTGTTCTGCGCTTCTTCTATCTTTAAAGTATTTAGTATAGCATAGTTTATAATCTCTGAAAGGACTAGATGTTTGATAACCATTACATCTATCTTCTGCATCAACTGCCATACCAACTTTAATCCAACCATCCCAACAAGGATTAGATATAATATATACATGACCTTCTGTAGATTTTTCATAGCCCTCCAAAGATGCAAAAGCTGCACCTTCAAAAGTTTTATATCTTCCTGCTTTATACAAGGGATGTGACTTTGGTATATATTTACCATTAACAAACATTCGTGTATTGTTTTTCTTTTCGTGAGAAGCTACTCTTCTTCTTCCGTCTGCTTGTCCAACGTACCACCATTCACCACCTTCAAATCTTATATTTTTTGTTTTAGTGTGTTTCATTCCAATTATTTCCTATTTTATATTCACCATCTAAAGGACAAAGCATCTCTAATACTTTGCCTGTTTCTATAATAGAGTCAACTCCTAGTTTACCTATTTGTTCTGCTTGACTTTCAAGAACTTCAAGTTGCCATTCATCGTGGATGTTAGCTACAAACTTAGCATCAAAATTATTTTCTTTAATTTTTCTATTGAATAAAACAAGAGCTACTTTCATAACAACTGCTCCTCCTCCTTGCAATAAAGTATTTAAAGCAGTCCAAACTTTTTTCTTTTCTATGTATATAATTCTTCTATCTAATGCTTTGAGGTAGTGTTTGGATTGTGCCGCTCTTGTAACGCTGTGTGTAAGATGTCTAAGTGATGGCAAGCTGTCGTAGAAACGACTTCTAAGAGCTGCGCCTTCCTTTGAACCTCCACCAACTGTTTTTCCAAGCTTAGTATCTCCTCCTCCGTAAATAAGGGAAAATATAAAAGTTTTTGCTTGATTTCTGTGTTCAAGTCCAGCAAGTCTTTGATTTGTGCTGTGAATGTCCGTGTTGATAATTTCATTTATATAATCCTTATCTTTCATGTAATGTGCTAAGACTCTAAGCTCAAGTCCTGATGCATCTATTCCTACTAACTTATATCCTTGCGGTACAGTCCAACATTCTCTGCATTCTTTACCATAAGGTTTATGAGAACCAGGTGTCTGAGCTACATTAGGACTTCGATGTGTCATTCTTCCTGTTCTAGCTCCATTGGGTATAACAAACCCATGTACTCTACTATCTTTAGAAAGCTCTAACCACGAAGTAACTTGTGCTACTCTCTTTTGTAACATCATAAACTCTGCAATAAGAGTAGCTTCTGGTATACCTTTAACTTTTTCTAGTGTGCTTTCATCTACAATAGGCTGACCAGTAAGTGTAAATTTTTTTGGCTGCCATCCAAAGTGTTCAAGATATTCTCCTATTTGTTTTCTACTTGCTAGGTTAAATTCTGTCCATTTCATACGATAAAAAGAAGTAGGTATACGTGGATTTACTACAAAACTTTTATTATAATTACTATTTCCTAAAGCATCTTTACAGCCATTTATACATTCCCATTTTCCAATCTTCAAAAAAATATTAGGATAATAATCACCACAAGAATAACATTTAGCTGCTCCAAAGCTAAACGTAGATCCCGCCCACCAGGGATTAACTTCTTTATGATGATCCCAAGATTCTTTTGCGTTTCTTTTATATTGCCCTTCATCAGTAGTTATATATGTATATTCTTCATCTGTTAAACCTACTTTAGATAATGTATTATCTTTTTTTAATCTTGGAGTAACAAGTTTATCTTTATCCCATTTAGGCAGAAAAGTTTCATGTACTTGTTTTTCAATCTCTACCATTTTAGATTTTAGTTTAGAAGATAAAAGAGTAACTTTCTTTTCATCCAACATAAATCCTGTAACTTCTTGTTCTTTAATTATTTTAGCTACTGCGTGTTCTAAATCTATGGATTCTTGACTAAATTCTTTTAGATCTTTAAGCAAGGTATAATATATATCTGCATTTAATTCCACATCTTGGATACAGTATTGCCCCATTTCTTCTGTGTATTCCTCCCAACTATCAGGCTGCTCTGCTTTTCTTTTAGTGGCATCGTTGGGATAAAGAAGATAACCCCAATTATCTAGACTGTGGCCGCCAGTAAGAATAGGATTAGCTAAACGAGATAATACTAATGTATCTTCTATATGATTAGTAAAGGTAACATCGAAATGTTTTTTTATTACAGGTATATCAAAGCCAATAATATTGTGACCTATCAGAACATCTGCGCTTGATAAAAGATCGATGCCTTCCTGGAGTTTATCAGGTGGGAATAAGGAAGTATCGCCTCCTAATACTTTGGCTACGATACAATGTATAACATTGCCTTCTAAACCGTTTGTTTCTATATCAAAGAGTATCTTTTTAAAACGGTACGGACATATCTTGTTTGGGGGCGAAGTCAAAATCTTCTTCATAAAGTCTTCCTGTATTTGAATTATATTTTAAACTGCAAGCTAATCCTGTATCCCCCGTATATCTAGATTTTAAGACTCTAACTTTAGTTGTGTTAGCTTCTTCTGGATCATCTGCTTGTTGATTTCTTTCTAAGGCAATCACACAATCTGATAACTGTGATATTCCTTGTGAGCCTTTAAGGTGAGAAAGAGATACTTCAACTCCTTGTTCATGTCCTTTCTCTCCTGCTGCTCGCCTAAGATGAGATACAAGTATCATACCTACACCTGTTTCTTCTATTAAGGACCGTAAACGAGTCATTAGATTATCTATTCCTCGTCTTTCATCTCCTTCTGTTATGACATTAACAAGCATATGTAAGTGATCTATTATTATCCATTCACATTCACAGCCTATTATAATGTATCTAAGTTTAGAAAAAATTTCATCAATGTTTGTTGCCCCTAAGTGAGCATGAATAAATACCCTGCCTTCTTCAATTACATTATCAAATAAATCTTCTAACTGTTCACTTGAATAATTATTTCTTTTTTCAGAAAGATATATTCTATCGTTAGCTTCGATTGAAATTATACCGTCTGCTGTGCGTAACCAGTTTTCCTCAAGAGCTACAATACCTACGTTATCAGCAGTATTTTTAATAAGCCAATGTTCTAGTTCTCTGGTAACTGAAGATTTTCCTAGTCCTGTGCCTCCTGTAAGAGTAACAAGTTCTCCTTTCCGCATACCGTATAGTTTTTTATTAAGGCCTTCCCAGGGATAAGGAACACTTATTTTATCTTCCCTCTGTATCCAATCATTCTTTTTACTAGACAGTTCTAGTATTCCTGAAGGTGTATATGTTTTTGAATCCCACCAAGCTTTAGTAAATTCTGCATACTTCCCTTGTTTTAACATATCATTGGCATCTTTAAAGCCAGTAGGGAATGCCATTATCTTAGTCTTATTTGGCTTTAGTATTCTTGCTACTTGTCTTGCTGCTTTTCTTCCTGCTTCATCACTATCAAAACAGAGAATTACATTATCATATGCCTCAACAAACTCTATGCTTTCTCTTATATCTTTTACTGCTGATGCACAACCACGCTTAAGAGAAACAACTGACCATTTACCATCAAAGATCTCATAAGCGGCCATTGCATCACATTCACCTTCTGTAATCGTAAGATATTTCCCACCTTTTCGACATAACTGTTCTCCAAATAACCCTGTGCCTCCGAAGTCTCCATCTGAAAAGAATATCTTAGTATCTATTTTCCTAATTTTAGTAGCAACTATTTCATTATTATTAAAGTAAGGATAAATATGTTTGTTGGGAGAAGATAAGACACCGAAAGCCTTTGCAGTTTTAAGACTAATTTTTCTATCCTCTAAGGCATTATAAGAACCTTTATAAGATTGTAAAAAAGTATTTCTATCTGTTGCTAGTGTGCTTACTTTAGGACTTTCAATAGTCTTTTCTTTTCTATTATTTTTTCTTGAGTCATCTTTACAGACAAAGCAAAAGGTATGTCCATCTGTATATAACGCATTGGCATCACTACTACCACAAGCATTACACGGTACGTGCTTTACGAATTTACTTTCTTTGGTATTCAATTTTATTCCCCTTGAATAAGGTTAAAAAAAAGCTAGACACCCTTATGGTGGATGCCTAGCTATAGAGGTTTAAGTATCTTTCTTATCTGATGTTTTGGATTTAACCTCCTTACTAGTATCATCAGTTGGAACATTTTCTTCATTGTAAATATTCACTATACGATTAGTGAAGAAATTAATACCTGCTTGTATTTCTTCCAAGTCTAACGCAAGGTTTGCTCTCTTTTGAGTCAGACGTTGTACCCTTCCAAAGATTCCTTGAGCTTCTTCAGGTAAGTCATCAATATTTATTTGAACATCATCGATAGTAAGATAAGGTTTCTGTGTTTCTGTTTCAGCAGCCACTTAAAAATCCTCCTCGTCATACATACCTACTCCATCAGGCTCTGCATACTCAACAAGATCAAGTAACTGAATTGCCCGTAAGTCACGCCCTTTACCTACTTTATCTGCATATTCCCAAGAGTATTCAGCATACTGTATTTTAACAAGAGAACCGTTACCAATTTTAGGTAAAGTATCTACACGTTGGCGTTCCTCATTGATAAGAATAGGTCGATTATTCTGACCACCGCCTTTCTTATTGACATTTCTTTTAAAGTTTAAGAATCTTCCATAATCCTTTTCTTTAATAGGATGTCCTCGTCTTTCAAAATCAATAAGAGTTTCATCATCTAGAACTACATTGACTTCCCACTTATGATCAAAGGTAGTATTCGGTGTAACTACACTTGCATAGTAAGCTCTACCTGTAACTTCACCAACACCACTTGCTGCATTAAATGTATTTTCTTCAGCCATCTTTTTTTACCTCGTTTATGTTACATTTAAATTAAAATTCAATTCACAATTAGATAGAAGTTTATCTGAAATAAAGTTTAGCTTAGAAACATAAGTTTGTACAGCTTTTTTTAAGTTACTAGGCGGTGTGTTATCAGACTGTATATCTATATCTATTGCTTTACCTTTGGAATTAATATTAAAAAAGGCAGAGATGTTATATGTACCCTTTTTCCTAGCTCTATCTACTGCTCTTTGTATTACTTTAGTACTTCTTTTTGTATCGTTATCTAATATTATAGAACATTTTTCTTTTGGAATATCCTCTATTAATTGAGTATCTTTTGATTCTTTTACAACATAAGTTTGAACATTGGAATTTTCAGGTACAGGTAAAAGATCTATAATTTCTTCTTCTTCTTTTATAGAGATAATTTCCTTTAAAAGAAACTCTAGTTGTTGTTGAATACCTTTGTAGTTATGTTCACTATTATTTAGTAGACGGGTAAGACGATCCATATCACTATTAAGCCTGTCAATAAATTCCTGTATACTTTTCCTTGACATATTCACTTCATACTCTGTGAATTTTTTATTGCTTTCAAGAATGAAATCTCTAGCATCAGCAAATTCTATTCTAGAAATAGCACTAGTTGACTCGGCCCTTATAGCTTGTATATCTTTTTGTATTTCCTCTAAAGTTTTATCAATGTACTTTGTTTCAGTACGTTGTTCTTCAAACTGTTCCTGGACATACTTGTTAAAGACATTAGCACAAAGACCAACAATGATTAACGTACATATAGCTGTAATAATATTATTCTTCATAATTTAAATCTCCGATTAAAGCTTCCAATTTAACTTTCCTTTATTCTTTACCTTCCAATTCTCATAATACTCACTTAACTCTACATAAGAATTTATGTGTGGATACTTCTTTAAGTATTTCATTATCCATTTGGGAGTCATGTAAGATAAATACATAGTTCGATTAGCCATATAGTAATCTTGAGTAGGAGCTAGTTCTTCTATATTATCTATAGAGACCTGCTTGGCTTCTTCTTCGTTCAATAATGTTTTTAACCATTCTACTTGCAGCCTTTTAACTTTTCTTCTCAAAACTTTTAACTTTTTCTGATTCATCTATATGGCTCTTTAGAGTTATTGTAGTGTGTAGTTTAAAAAAAAGCAAATGATTTTATCTTTGGTAAATATAAATATCCAATCTATGAGCATCTTCTAAACGACATTCACGATAATTAATTTTACCAGAAGGTAGACGATATCGTTCTAAGTTTTTGTTATTCTTACCAAAGCGGCCATGACATTTAACATAGTATGTATGATCTATATGTGCGTTTAAAAATTTTACTATCTTTCTAAGTGCTTTTAAAAAAAAGTCACCATGCGCATCTTTTTTTACTGTTGCCACGTATCTTTTAGTTCTTTCTTTCATCATCGGAGTTTCTCCTGTGTGTTATAGTTTAAAATTAACTTGCTCTTGGGTATAACCTAATTCTTTAGCTGCACCTTGAGCAAGCTCTAGTTTTTCTGCATCACTTAGTGCTACTAATTCCTTTCTAACATCACTTAAAGTCTGTCCTTCTTTACGTTCAAAATAATCTCTAATGCAAGCGATTCTTGATTTTGGTTTACTTTGCATTGTTAGTTTCCTCGTTGTTGAGTTCGTGGTTTAATTCTTTCAATGTGAATTTCCTGGAATATTTGGTCTTATCTCTATGGATCTTAGGCTTATGAAACTTATCCATATTCTTTTTAACTGGATCAGGTTTCATTTCCCAATACCTTTTAAGATATGAGCTATAACATCAACAGTCATACCGTTGCCTAGCATTTTATAACGCTGTGTATTTGACACGCTATCAGTATAATTATCAGGCACAGTCTGTAATCTTTCACATTCTATTGGTGTTAATTTTCTCCAACTTTTTTGTTTATAATCAATTACTACATTATCTTTTTGTACTGTGGTAAGTGCATTTGTTTTTGCATCTGTTCTTACTTCTAATTCTTGTTGAGTCTTACCTGCTACTGACCCTTTATGATCTTGCCTAACTCCGTCTATTTTATAGCGACCTCTAAATGCTCCTCCAGTTACATAACCATTAGCATAACCATGAGTACCTGCACATATTATTCCTGATTTACCTTCCCTATTATGAATAGTATTGGCTTGGCTTTTATAAGTAGGATTAAGTTGATTACCGCCTTTATAATTTTTCAAAAGTTTTTCTCCTGCTAAATACTTAACATCATCGGGCTGTAATATATCAGCTAGGATTATTCCTTTATCTTCTGGCATTGTAAAAGGTATGTTAGTCCAATAAAGTCTATTACGATTCTGTGCGCTGACTAAGTTTGAATTAACAACAGTAGGCTCAACTCCCATATACTCTGAAATAATATCTTGGTTTTCCTTTTTCATTCTGACATTCTCAAGCAGAAAATACTTAGGCTTGATAGCTTTTAAAATCTTGACGAACTCAAAGAATAATTTACTGCGGGGATCTTTGAAGTTCAACTGCTTACCTGCAAAACTAAATCCTTGACATGGTGAACCACCGATTATTAAATCAATGCCTAATTCTTCCATACGTTCTGTTCGTCTTGTTCCTATTTCAGTTATATCTCCAAGCTGGATAGTATAAGGAAAGTTCTTTTGAGTAACTTGTATTGCATACTTATCAATCTCACTAGCAAGATAATTTTCAACAGGTATGTCTGCTTTTTGTAGAGCTAATTGACCACATGACATTCCATCAAATAGACTTAGCACATTCATTTCTTTATCTCTCATTATTTATTGCCTGTTGCATCATAGAGTATTCAGTCTCTAGTTCTTCTGATTGAGCATCAGCATAACTTGGTGCAACTTCATTTCCTTTTTCAGTTTCGTTTTTGATATAGCCTTCGATCAATTCTCTTATGTTCCATAGAGCTTGGTGTATTCCTGATGATTCTCTTAGACCATAAGCAATGTGAGTCTCTAATTTACTAAGGGTTATTTCTATTTGCAGCAGTCTTTCGTATTCATATTTCATAGTCCGTTCAATCCTTTTTTTAAAAGTTCTTCATCTTAATATTATACCTTAAGTTTTTAATGTGTGGTTCTTTTAATAAATCTAACAGCGTCATGGCCTTTTGTATGTTCTTTTGTTTTTCTTCAACAGTAGTATCTTCATTAGCTTTTAATAAAACATCATGTATAAAATCAATCATTTGTATTTCATTCATTAGGTTTTGTCTCCTTTTTATTCTTTCTCTTTCTACCGTGATGAAACGTAATTGTTGTAATACCCTCTTCATCACAATGGAAATGCATTTGCTCTGTTGGACATGTGGAAAGCCAGTCAAAAAATTCTTTGCGTGTCATCATCTTGTCTCCTAATAGAAATCTAGTCATTAGTTTGTACCTCCTCCCTATCCTCTTCCCAAGTATCTATAATCAAATCTTCCGTTGAATAATCAATATAAATAATCGTATCGTTTATAGTTATATAAACTACTTTATCTGTTCTTACATCTATAATCATCTCAACTCCAGTTCAATCATATAATCAAAGCGTTCTCTAATGCTTAGATAATAGTTATTGTTATCATCAATTCGTAATCTTACTTCTGCGTTGCCATCAAGTTTTTGTAGTTGTTCTTTGATCTTTTTAGCACCCTCCATTTTTTGGAGTTGTTCTAAAAGTTTTTCAGCTTTCATCAGCTTTCTCCTCTGTTCTGATCCAATCCGTTTTTAGTATTTTAGGGTGCTTAAAGTCATACTCAGTCTCAGTAGTTATATCATCTACATCTGCTGTATCTTCAACAATTAATTTTACTGTTGCATATATTGTTTTTGTTTTCATTAGTTTATTTTACCTCATTCTGTGACCGCGTTCAATCTCGTTCAATCTTATCTTTCCAAGTGATGTTGCGATCTTTATAAAAATAATAGTTAAATGTTACTTTGTCTTTGATTAGAAACTCACAAGTAAATTGCGATGATAGTTCATCAATGATTTTTGCAGGATACCATTTCTTAAAGTTATATCTGTAGGTCACCAAAACATTATTAGTCTTTGGTTTTTTAATCATAGAAGATCAACTTGCATTTCGGAACGGATTGTTTCGTTATCTTGCCACTCAATTTCTTCAGGGCTATAGCGTGCTTTCTCGTCTGCTTCTTCCCAATTTATAGCAGTTACAATTCCTGTCCGCCTGATTGTTTTCCTCTCAATAATTTGATAGGCGAGAGGTTCTTTTTTTTTCATATATTCAATTGGTCGCACTTTGATTCTCCCGATTGTTAAACTTTTCAATAAGGAAGTCATGGTTCTTTTCTAAATAGATATCAAAACTTCTATAAGGTTTTTCATTGAACGACATTCGCTCTTTAGTATTGGCCTCAAATAGTCCTCTACAAAAACATAGGAATCTTTTTCCTTTCATTTGTTTATCTCCAATTATTTGAAACATTTATATCCTGGTTTATGACAATCTTTCTTTGGTTGACCACAATAAAAACAAATACCTTGATCATCTAGTGCTTTGTCTTGCGCGTCTCTTTGAAACGAATCCCATTGCTCTGCTGCTGAATCAATGAGACTGCTTTCTTCTATTCTATCAATAATAAGTTTGTTATCTTCTTTAGTTACCATTATTTATTTGCTCCTCTAGTTTTTAAAAGATTTCATCAACAAGACTATCTTTTCTTATTTCAACAAATGTTTCTTCCGTATCATCAGGTAATTCAAAATTATAAACCATACTTAAATCAAAATCCTCTATGTTAGTATCATCAGGTATTTCTACAGAGCAAGTATAAGTTTCAGTTATAGTACATTTATATTTTTTAGACATTAGATTTCCCCATTACTTTAAGATCATGAGTCTGCCATATAGATTCTTTACATTCATTCCAGTTGCTAAATAACAAAGACATTTTCTGATCTGCTTGATGATAAGAAAATTTTTTCAGTAAGCGTTGGTATGTAAACATCATGCTTTTAAACATTACTGCGTTCAATTCTGTGTTGTAAGAGTTTTCCATTTTAGTTGCTCCGTTCAATTTTGTTTTCAAACATTCTTGGAATAAGAACATGATTGAAATATTTTAAAAGTTTAATCATAGTCGTTGATGCAATTATTGAATGATCGGTTGGTAGTTGTTCAATCCAGGAATTTATTTCTTCCATGTTTTGCGGTGTGTCTATTGTAGGTGTTTTCATTTTTTTGGATCTCCCTCCTTCCTAGCTTCGAAAAGGCGCTTATGCAGTTGGGTTAGCTTTAATACGGTGCTGTGCGTAACCTTTTCTTTTTGCTAGGGGAGCAATTAGTTATTATTAAATACTGCGACTCCTTCATATGCGGGTAATTCTAAAACCATATAATCGTGTTCGAGGTTATCGGCGTATGACTTCATGTCAAAATGATATTGTAAATGTTGCGGTATGGATTGCCAATCTCCTACATCATAACAATATTGTTCTGCATATTCTTTGAAATTATCAAAGACTCCAACATAATCATTTTCTGCATTGCTTATTAAATCATCTTTAATTAATGGCATATGAAAATTATCCGCGTATACCATAATAGCGTTCAATTCTATATTACTATCTTTTGCCGCATGACAGAAGTTATATAATTTTTCCATGTTTGGATACTCTCCAAAGGAAGATGGTAAATCTTCATAATCATGGATGGCTATTTCATCAGCATTTTTAGTAGCCGTTTTAATTGCTTTATTAAAATCATCAAATGTTTCGTGATCAGTTGGTGTTATCCAATCACCTATCATTCGCCCGCTATTATATTCTGCTAAATTCGCTACATATATTTTCATCCGTTCAATCTCCCCTATTTAATTTATCTAATCTTTTTGTTAATTTGTCTAGTGTTTCTTGCCCACTAGAAGATAATCTATCAAAATCCCAATATAGATCATCTGCTAATTCTATTATTTTTTTTAGGTTTTGTTTTTTTAAGTTTGGCATGTGTTCCCCCGAAAATTAGTGGGGAGGAATTTCAACCTCCCCGTGGGATAATTTATTTTATCTAAGAATTAATATGCCCAATAACTCTCGCATCATTGGCGTATTCTTGGAGAGTCTTTGCAGGCTTAAAGTATATATCTCTCTCAATTTTTAATCCAAGAGGAAGTGTTATAGCCATTATTTCTTCTAAGCTGACATATCCTAATTCGGGAAATCCCATACCTAAATCACATAGACCAAATAATAAACCAGTATTTTCTTTGTATTCAGATATTAACCAAGTAGCAGACCCACAAGGATTGAATAGTTTTAAATAAGGTTTATCTATTTTGGCGTTCCCAATGTTTTTAGATAATTTGGCTTTTATTTCTTTGGTGATTAATTCCATTTTTTTGCTCCCTTTTGTTTATTTGTACCTCTAATTCTACAGGAATTTTACCTAAGAATATATATATATTTTCTTAATATTTTTTCTTAAAACCTGGGCATAAAAAAAATTAAAGCCCGCTGTGCGCCCTTTATCCACCCACGCTAATGAGTTCTCTGAACGATGTGTGATTTGAAATGAGTTCTACGAACGCTGTTTTGAATGTGCATAAATATGATGCATAAGCTGTGCGTAATGGGCCATAAAAGATAGCCATATATTACACACAAACTTATACACAGATTTACACACATTATTGCTATGTAGATTTGAATTAAATTTCATGGACATCGTCCTTCTGATGGCCACTCTATTTACTACCATCTTGAACGAAGGAGATGTGTACAATGCCCCAATCAATTCAAATACTTAGCTTATATAAATTGTGTAAATCTAGTCTGTTGAGTCTGTAGAGTTATTGGAGAAAAGAATAACATTTATGTACTCCATAGACTCCATTACCACCGTTAACTAGATTTACTCTATATAAATGTACCCTCTATGGTCTACATAGACTATGGAGAGCCTGGGAGAGTCTCAGTAGCTATGGAGACTATGGAGTCTAAGGGGGGGCGCAGGAGACCATAGGGGGTACATAGTATATATATAGCATGGTTATACATTTTAGGGCAAAATAGACTATGAACCAGCTGCAGACCGCTAGTTAACTCTACTACTCTTTAGGGCTTTATGGTACTATAGAGAACTCTATAGACCATATAGAACTATATAGACTATAAAGAACTATATAGTATCTATATATATATTAAAAGGGGGGCTGGGGCAGGGTGTCTCTTTATTATATAGGTCAGATTCACTTCTGTCAAGTATTATCGTAAAAAACTTGACAGAATCTTATATGAGCTATATACTATTTTAATGGCAGTATTAAATAGCATAGTAAAAAGAGACACAAAAAGAGAATTAACAAAGAAACAGAAGTCTTTTCTTGTTCATCTTGTAGAAACCGAAGGCGATGCCAAGAAAGCAGCGGAGTTAGCAGGTTATTCTTCTTCTCATTATTCTATTATTAAGAGTTTGAAATCAGAAATATTGGAATTGACTAAAGAAGTATTGGCTAATTCAGCACCAAAGGCCGCTTTTAAGCTTGTGGAGATTATGGAATCTACAAGACCTATAGTACAAGCTAATAATAAATTGGCAGCAGCACAGACTTTGTTGGATAGAGTAGGTGTTGGTAAGATAGATAAAGTGGATGTTAACCATAGCGTAGGTGGCGGTATCTTTTTAATGCCAGATAAAGCTCCTATTGAAATAACTGAAGGGCATTATACTGAAATTGACGAGGATTAATATATGAACTTTCTAATAGGTGTAGTAATTGTAGCTGTTGTAGCTATTCTTGTTATAAGACGAATGAAACCTGATTTATATGCAGAGATAAAAGCAAAGTTTTCTTCTTGGCTGTGACTCGTAATAACAGGGATGGGTTTTTAAAAAAAAAAGCACAACGCTATCAGCGTAAAAAGTTTAAACAACACAAAGAACAATTAAAATATCAAGAAGACGTAAATCAAATACAACATTTTAATGATAAAAAATAAACAAAGTATGCTGATTCCTGAAAATTATATAAAAAGAGCTACTTCGACTATTCCTTTTGGTTATGAATTGTCTATGATAAAAGGCTATCTTAAACCAATACCTGAAGAACTCAGTATGTTAAAAGAAGTATCAGAATCTGTCAACGAAGGTGAGATAAGTCTTGGAATAGGCGTTGATTGGTTGGAAGCGGAAACTGGTAGAAGTCTTTCCAGGGTTGGTCTAAAAAAATATGTAGATAAGGTATATGGAAGACTGGGAAAAAAATCCTGAAAAATACTTGACAGATGCTCAAGGGAACTATATACTAAAGAAAGACGGATCTCCGCAGAAAGTAAGGGGAAGACCTAAAAATTCTGAGTTATCAGATATTAAAGCTGCTCTTCATGCACAACGAAAGCTAAAGAAAAAGAATGTAAAAGTAACAAAGTTGCGCAGAAACTTAAAGAAAGCGGAAAAAGAATTTAATAAAAGTAAAAAAGCATTAACATCTAATGTTATTACAGAAACTGAAAGTAAAGAATTACCAGATGTAATACAAAAACATTTAGATGAAACAGGGTCTTATGTTGAGTTTATGCCTAACGAAGGCCCGCAAAAAGATTTTTTAGCTGCATCAGAAAAGGATGTTCTTTATGGTGGGGCTGCTGGAGGTGGTAAGAGTTATGCGATGGTGATTGATCCATTGCGGTCTTGCCATAATCCTGTTCATAGAGCGTTGATATTAAGAAAGTCAATGCCTGAACTAAGAGAATTGATAGATAAGTCAAGGGAACTTTATCCCAAAGCCTTTAAAGGAGCTAAGTTTCGAGAAGTTGAAAAGCTCTGGAACTTCCCAAGTGGCGCAAAGATAGAGTTTGGATTCTTGGAACGAGATGCAGATGTCTATCGTTATCAAGGTCAAGCCTATAGTTGGATTGGTTTTGATGAGATAACACATTTACCGACAGAATTTGGTTGGAACTATTTAGCTTCTCGATTAAGAACAACAGATCCTTCTTTAAAAACTTATTTAAGATGCACAGCAAACCCAGGTGGAGTTGGTGCGCATTGGGTAAAGAAAAGATATGTAATGCCTTCCGAGTATAATAAAGCTTTTGTAGGGCATGATGGCTTAACAAGAAAATTCATTCCTGCTAGATTACAAGATAATCCGTATTTAGCAGAAGATGGTGAATATGAAAGGATGCTCAACTCGCTTCCTGCTGTACAGCGTAAACAATTACTGGAAGGTAATTGGGATGTAGCAGAAGGAGCAGCATTTGCTGAGTTTGAACCAGAAACTCATGTAATAACTCCTTTTGAGATACCGTCTTGGTGGGAAAGATTTAAAGGCGTAGACTATGGATACGCCGCAGAAAGTTGTTGTTTATGGGCAGCCGTTGATCCTGAAGACAAGACCATCATTATTTATAGAGAACTATACCAAAAAGGTCTTACAGGGAATGCGCTGGCCGATAAAATAACACAGATGGAAGAAGCTGAAATAAAATCTATAACAGGAGTTTTAGATACAGCGGCTTGGTCTAGAACAGGATATTCTGGGCCTACTATAGGTGAAATACTTGTTGGAAAAGGACATAAGTTAAGAAGGGCAGATAAGAATAGAGTTGCAGGTAAAGTTCAGATACATGAGCATTTAAGAAAAAGACCTGAAAATGGAAGGCCACGATTACAGATAGTGAATAATTGCATTAACTTAATAAGAGAAGTGCAAGGTATCCCGCTCTCTAAAACTAATTCAGAAGATGTTGATACCCATGCTTCTGATCATGCTTATGATGCTTTACGTTATATGCTAATGAGTCGACCAAGATTAGACCATCCTTATGATAGAAGATTAAGACTTATATCTGATGCCTATTCACCATCAGACACAACATTTGGATATTAACCTATGGCAAAAGATAAAACTACTTTTTTAGATTCAAATCATCTTTTTGAAGATGTGGAAGGTGAAACAGGTAAAACATTAAAATTAGAAGAAGAACAGCAATCTAATTTGGTAGGCTTGATTAAATCTAGGTATACCCAAGCAGAAGATAAAAGAGATATAGATGAAAGACGATGGTTAAGGGCTTATGAAAACTATCGTGGATTTTATAATAAATCAGTTAAATTTAGAGCCTCTGAAAAATCTAGAGTCTTTGTAAAAATTACTAAAACAAAAGTATTAGCTGCCTTTGGGCAATTAGTAGATGTAATATTTGGTACAGGTAAATTTCCTATTGGAATTACAGAAACTAAAATACCTGAAGGAGAACTTGGTTCTGCTCATTTAGATACTGCTAATCCAATTCCTGATATAGAAACTTCAATACCTGATAATATAGGTAATCGTATAGAGGATGAGCCTCAAGAAAATCCTTATGATGTCGGATATATTGGAGATGGAAAAGTTTTAAAAGCAGGAGCTACTTTTGCTAAAGGTGTTTTTACAGACTCCATAGAAGATCAAGCGGGAGATATGCTTGTTCAAGGAAGTAGTCCTAATCCTCAAGTCTTAGAAGTAAACCCAGCACAAAAAGCAGCAAGACGCATGGAAAAACTAATCCATGATCAGATTGAAGAATCTAATGGTTCGTCTGAAATAAGAAATGCTTTACTTGAATCAGCTTTATTAGGTACAGGTCTTGTAAAAGGACCTTTTAACTTTAATAAAAAATTACATAAATGGGATTCTAGCGAAGAAGGAGAAAGAGAATATAATCCTTTAGAAGTTAGAGTACCTAGAATAGAATTTGTAAGTTGTTGGGATTTTTATCCTGATCCTGCAGCAACTAATATGGAAGAATGTGAATTTGTAATACATCGCCATAAAATGAATCGAAGCCAGCTTAGACAGCTACGTAATATGCCTTATTTTGATAAAGAAGCTATTCGGGATTGTTTAAAAATGGGCGCGAATTATGAAGAAAAAGGTTTTGAAAGTCAATTAAAAGATGATGCTAGAGGAAGCGAAGACTCTCAAGGTAATTATGAAGTACTTGAATATTGGGGAATCATGGATGCTCAATATGCAAGAGAAGTTGGTATTGAACTATCTGATAGTATAGATGATTTAGATGAAGTACAGATTAATGCGTGGATAACGGGTGATAAATTATTAAGAGCTGTTGTTAATCCGTTTGCTCCTTTCCGTATTCCTTATCATGCTTTTCCTTATGAAAGAAATCCCTATAATTTCTTTGGTATTGGAGTAGCAGAGAATATGGATGATAGTCAACAAGTAATGAATGGTCATGCTCGAATGGCTATTGATAACTTAGCATTATCAGGATCTATAGTCTTTGATGTAGATGAGTCTGCCCTTGTAGGTGGTCAATCTATGGAAGTATATCCTGGTAAAATCTTTCGTAGACAAGCAGGAATGCCTGGACAAGCTATACACGGATTAAAATTTCCTAATACATCAAACGAAAACATGATGATGTTTGATAAATTTAGGCAACTTGCAGATGAACAAACAGGAATACCTAGTTATAGTCACGGACAAACAGGTGTTCAAAGTATGACCAGAACAGCGTCTGGTATGTCAATGTTATTAGGAGCAGCTAGTTTAAATATTAAAACAGTTGTTAAAAATCTTGATGATTTCTTATTAAAGCCGTTAGGGGAAGCTTACTTTCAATGGAATATGCAGTTTTTTGAAGGTGATATGGATGTTAAAGGTGATTTAGAAGTTAAAGCTGCTGGAACAAATAGCTTGATGCAGAAGGAAGTACGAAGTCAACGATTGACTATGTTCCTTCAAACAGCACAAAGTCCTGCTATTGCTCCTTTTGTTAAGATTTCTAAACTTATAAGTGAACTAGCCTATAGCTTAGATTTAGATCCTGATGAGATTCTTAATGATCCTGAAGAAGCAGCTATGATGGCCCAAATAATAGGAATGCAAAATGCTGGACAAAATACAGGCGAGGAAGCTCAACCTCTTGGTCAACAACCAGGAGCAATGGAAGGTGCTGGAGGAGTACCTCAAGGACCTCAAGAACTTGGAACTACAGGTACTGGCGGTGGCAACATCGGAACTGGAAATGTACCGCAGCCAGGGGAGGATCAGTTCTCTGGAACGATTGCTGCAGCTCCCCCAACAGGTTAAACAAACAATTAAAGAGACTAGATAATGCCTAAGAAAAAGGGAAAGAAAATAAACGGCTCAATGAAAGAACAGATGGAAGGACTAGCTATTGCTATAACGCCTGTAACGATTGAGAAGAAACGAGCTAAGAAACAAGAAGGCAAAGAAATAAAAAAAGATGCTTTAATGCTTTCTGAATCAGAACCAACATTAGAAAGAAGAGATTCTTACATTTCTTCTGAATCAGAACCAACATTAGAAAGAAGAGATTCTTACATTTCTTCGGAATCAGAACCAACATTAGAAAGAAGAGATGATGTAAAAGGAGTTGTTGTACGAATTATTCGCCCTAATTTTGAAGATTTTATGGATGAACATGGTGTTGTTGATGAAAGAGCATATGGGGAAGCTTTAATAAAATTAAATCCACATTTATATTCTCCAAGAGTTTTAAAACAAGAAGGCGGAGATGTAGACGCTCAAATGAATGATCTTATGCCTGTTGAAGAAATACCAATAGCAGAAGAAGCAATAGCTCCAATGCCCGAAGAAGCTCAAATGCCTGACGAACAAATGGAAGATGAGTATTTAGATTTCGTTGTCTCACAATCTCTATCTCCAGAAGAAGAAACAGAATTAATGAATAAATTAGAAGCTGA
>VTLG01014994.1_pt1 | contig 18960 bp, 17 predicted proteins | sample 4694571 | NCBI WGS metagenome assembly VTLG01 (sample SAMN12604809, study PRJNA352737) | marine metagenome | biome: ENVO:00000447; feature: ENVO:00000209|ENVO:00000569|ENVO:01000036; material: ENVO:00002151; isolation source: viral sequences binned using virsorter ...
AAGCAGTATTCTCTATCTGCTATTACCGCACCAGATCAGTTTAAGTCATATGAAGATTTGGAGAGACGCTTGAAGACTGTCTTAGGACAGAAACCTGTTCAAGCTCCTAGACTAGATGAGGAAGTTGTTAATGAGGAATTACCTCCAAGACCTGAAGAACAGGTTGCAGCAACTATAGCATCTTCTAATGAAGAAGATGAAGCTCTTAGTTACTTTCAAAAGTTAGCTGACAGTTAATTATACAGTCTAATATTTTCTCCTTTCTTTAAGGTGTCGTTCATATACTGAGCGGCACCTTTTTTATATGGCATGAATTCATCTAGATCATTAAAGATTACATTTAAATAATTAGGTTTTAAAACGAAAATATTTCTTTTAGCATCTTCTTTTTTAATTTCATATTCATAATTTGTAACTGACTTAATCATCTTACCCGCAGGAATAGTATGGTAAGAATTGGCATCATAATATTCATAGTAGTATGCATTTCCTGTTCCAACATCTCCTTCTACAGTAAAGGTAACTTGTTCTGTTCCTAGTATTTCTGGTTGTTTAACTTCAGGTATAGATGGTAATACATATGTAAATCTAATAACTACATCTCCAACCTTAAGCACTTCAGTTACAGGAAATCTTCCATTAAAAACCTTTTCTGATACATTATTAATATAAACTTCTGATCCTACTTTTAAATCTTTAATACCATTATACATGGTAACAGTAGCTACTTTAGATTCAGTTCCTGATATTTGATTTATTTTTGTATTGATAGCTTGTATATAATTACCGTTAGTTCTCCAAGTGTTAGGAGTTTCTAATCCTCCTGGTAATATAATACCTCCTTTAGAATCTTTAATTTCTACTGTTTCATAATGATGAACTTCTGAATGAAGTTTATCATAAGTTCCATATTTTTCTAATAGAATTTCATCTAATGATGTTTGAGGAAGAGGCCATTCATCTTGAATGTTTAATATATTATTAGCTAAAAGAATCACCCAGTCTAATGAAGAGTCATTATACTCTTTAAAAGCAACATTATCTGGTCTTTCATCTCCAATAATCTTATACTTAGTAAAGTAACTTAAGTTTCCAAAGATATCAGAACGAATTTTTCCTCGTTTAAATAAATTTTTTACAGTAATGTAGTTGGAAATATCTGTATTTCCTTGCGTTCTAGTAACGTATTCAAAGTCTGGTACTTGTTTGAAATAAGATTTTGTCATGTTTAGAATCCCATATCTTCTTCTGAACCTTCAAAATCAGTATTGTATATTGGATTAAGTTCTCCAAATTGCATACTAACTTGATAAGAAGTCATAGATCCATCATCATAAGTCATGTATGATCCATCAGGAGTATATTGAACATCTAAAGATCTAAGAGCACAGAGTTTAATCTTATTTAAGAATGGATGTTGTCCTCCATCTTTAAAAATATATTTTAATCTAAAAACATCAGGGGATTTTAAAAACATTTCTGCTCCAGCTTCTCTCTGAGCAGCCATATGTTTTTTAAAAAATCTAACAATTTTTCTAATCATTTTTGCTTCTCCTTCTTCTCTTGGAGTAAATTTATATGTGTAAGCAAAGGTTCTTAAAGCTGGACCTGAGAAAAGAAGTTCTAGGTTAGGGTTCATTACTTTACCAGCAGTTCTTGCCATTAGATTCTGAACACCTGTTGCTTGACCTGCAAAGTAAGCAGAAACAGCATCAGAATCTATTCCCTTTAGTGTTTCCATTCCATCTCCGATAGCACCCATAGCATCTGATGCAGCTTTAGTAAAGCTTTCTGATGCTCCTGATACAGCTGACCCTGTTATGTTTGCTGCTGCAGCTTCTAATGCATTAATTCTACCCTCTCCCCAATCAACTGAAGAACTTTCTGCTAGACCAGGTTGCATAGGTAAGAAAACTGATCCTAATCCTTTCTCACTAGCTTTCATTCTTTGATCAGCATCTCTTGTTATCCCAATTTGCCCCACTCCTTCAGCACCCCTAGCAGCAAGTGCTTTATCAAAACTATTAGGTATATATTTTACAGCAGTTACCTTTAAGAAATCATGTTCTCTTATATCTCTATTAATTGGATAGTAAAGAGTGTCTGATTGTGGTCTTACTGTTGATCTTCCATTGGGATCAAGGTTAATACGTTCTGGTTCCCAATTTAGATTCTCTTGTGCTCCTGCAGCAAAGGATAGATTGGGTGAATTTTTTCCTGTTGCTTTTTTAAATGCTTCTTTGTATGTTTTATCTGTGAGTGCTTTAGCCATCCACTCATCACTTGCTCCTAGCTTATCAAGAAAGTTAGCTCCAAATTTTAAATTATATATTTTTGCATAATCTATTTCATCAAGAGCACTATTATAATAATCTCCAGCAATATCTATTTCTGTTTGACTAATACCAAATGCGTCAGCAGTTCTAACTACAGTAGCAGTATTGCCATCTGTCTTAGTGACATATGATTTACCATCTATTAGAATTGGATCGCTAGTAATGGTTGCCATCTATTTCTTTTTAGTTATTTAGTCTTAAAGTTTGCATAAGAAAGTGAGCGTAGGTAATCTATCTCATCGTTCTGTATTACATGTAGTCTTCCTACTATCTCATTCCATGTATAGTTCCTTGATGTTCCCCAATGAAAGTTGATACCTTGGAATCCCCACCTATCCACATAGGTAACAGCAACTAGTGGGAACTCATCAAATACACCAGGAGTTTTAGCATTATATACAAAGGTATAATAGTTACCTGCATCAGGAACTATTTCTGTTTCACTAAACACCTCCATGATGTTCATCATAATATCATCAGGATCATTCTCATCTTCAATTTTATCTTGAAGTTCTTCTGTTCTATCTGACATTACTTAATACCTAACTCATCTTCTGTGATTAGTTTGAATTCAATTCTTCTATCTAAACAATACTCTTGTGCTGCCTTCCATTTAGCTTGGTTGATAGCATAGGTTGTAAGTTCATACAGATATGATTTAGTTACTCTGGTTTTTTTCTTTGGTGGTTTGGTTTGCTTCTTAGGTTTCACCTCAACCACATAAGTTTTGATGCTACCATTACTTTCTCTTACCTTCATTAGAAAGTCTGGGTAGTATCTATGAGGTCTTTTATCTACAGGAGACATGTATGGAATACTTATCTCTTCAGAAGCCCATGCTATAATATTATTATTCAGGTCACAGTATCTACAGAACTTACGCTCCCAACTACTACGACATATTATATTATTTGGATTGCCTTGATATTTCTGAGGGTGCTTTGGTTTGTACCTACTCTTAATACTTTCAGCCATCTCTTATACATAATATATAATTAAAAATATTTATAGATGGCACGTGCCTTAAACAATTTATCAGTATCTAAGATAAAGGCTAACCTGCTAAATGTAGCACAATCTTCTTTATATAAATTGACGTTGTCCATTCCTCCAGCAGTAAATACTAAATTAAAGGGATCTTTAGCAGTAGGAGATTATGAAAATATTAATTTGATGTGTTGTGAAGCAAATCTTCCAGGTTCTAGTTTAACAACTCATGAAGTTAACAATGACTATCATGGTGTCACTGAGAAGATGGCTTATAGAAGAATGTATGATGAGACACTAGCATTAGCCTTTTATGTTGATAGAGATTATAAAGTTATTGAATTGTTAGAAGGATGGATGGATTATATTACTGGTGTTGATGATAAAAAGGATTATAAAAAACCTTACATTGGATATAGGATGGCTTATCCTCAGACATACAAGCAAGATATATACTTAACTAAGTTTGAGAAGGATCAATTTACAAGAGATTATAGTGCTACTAGGGGAGCTAGTATAAGATCTACGAGAACTACTCTTGATTATACTTTTGTTAATGCATTTCCTTTATCATTAACTGCTATCCCTGTTTCTTATGAGGGTAGTCAAGCTTTAAAATGTAATGTATCATTTAACTTTATTAGATATGTGATGGAGAAAAAGCAAGATCTAAATTCCTCAAGAGGATTTGAAGGTACACGTGATGCTAGTCTTCTTAATAGAGATCCTACTTTAGGTATGAATGATCAGTTGCGTACCATTGGAACAAGAAGTGCAACTACCTGATAAATAAACTTACTGAATTGAAAAATTATGCCATTACCCACCATTGTTACTCCAAGTTATGAACTTGAGTTGCCATCTACAGGAAAGAAAATAAAATACAGACCTTTCCTAGTTAAAGAAGAAAAATTATTAGTCTTAGCATTAGAAACTGAGAGTACAAAAGATATATCAAATGCAATTAAAACTGTATTGAAAAGTTGTATTCAGACTAAGGGAATTAAGGTAGAGAATCTTCCTACTTTTGATATAGAATATCTATTCCTTAATATCAGAGGTAAGTCTGTAGGTGAAGAGGTTGATGTTAATCTTATTGCTCCTGATGATGGAGTAACTGAAGTTCCAGTGACTATTAGTATAGATGATATTGAAATTCAAAAGAATAAAGATCATAACAATAAAGTTAAGTTAGACGAGTCTCTAGTTATGGAGATGAAGTATCCTTCATTGGATCAATTTATTAAAAGTAATTTTGATTTTACTGAGGAGACTAATATGGATCAGTCATTTGATTTGATTGCTTCTTGTATTGATAAAATTTATAATGAAGAAGAGGTATGGTCTGCTGCCGACTGCACCAAGAAAGAAGTGAAAGATTTCTTAGAACAGATGAATAGTATGCAGTTCAAGGAAATAGAAAAGTTCTTTGAGACAATGCCTAAGTTATCTCACAGTGTTACCTTTACTAATCCTAAAACAAAGGTAAAAAGCACTGTAGTATTGGAAGGGTTATCGTCTTTTTTCGCTTAGGTATGGTTCATATGAACCTAGAGAGTTATTATAAAATTAATTTCGCTCTACTACAGTACCATAAATATTCGTTAACAGAAGTTGAAAACTTAATCCCTTGGGAGAGAGACATCTACATTGGTATGTTGAAACAACATCTTGAGGATGAAAAACTCAAGCAACAACAAGAACAACACTGATGCCTGGTCACTACAATCCTGACGAATTTTCGCAGTTGCATAAGACTTTAAGTAAATCCTTTGTGATGCAAAGGAAAACTTTGGTGCGAGTTCTTGGACTTGAGGGAAGAGTTACTGAATTAGAAGCACAACAGGCAGCAGAGGAGCAAGCAAAGGAAGGTATAGATGAGATATTAAATGATATACATCAGGCAAAGGAAGAAGAAGTAGGTGGTACAAAAACAAAAACAAAACCAAAGGCTAAAGCAAAACCAAAAGTAAAACCAAAGGCTAAGAAGACAAGAGTTACTGGTAAGAGAATACGTAAACCAAAGATAGATGCTGATAAATTTAAGAGAGGAACTTCTCAAGAAACTGTAGAAGAAAGATTAGAAAGACAAGCTAAGAATAGAGAAGAGACTGTAGCAGCAGAAGAGCATAAAAAAACTGATGAGTTTACAGAAACTACTACTGGAACTGATCCAAAAACTGGAGAACTTTTAAGTTCTGAAGAAAGAAAGAGAAGATTTAAAGCAGCTAAATTTGTTAATAAAACTGGGATTGATTCTAAGGATTTAAAACCAGAGAAGGAGGCAGAAATAGGTGAAGGTGAGGATAAGAAAGGTAAGATTATTGAGTTTTTAAATGCAGATGTTAAAGATAACTTAGATGGTATTGGTGGAACTGTAAAGGAAATTGCAGAAGCTATAAAAGCTCAAGGAGATTTTGCCGAAGAAAGAGATGATGATATGAGGCAAGCTCTTCTTGCTGCTAGGAAAAAGAAGAGAGAGGATAAGTTAGAAGGTAAGGATAAGAAAGGTGGTGGTTTAAAAGAAAAGTTATTAAAAGAAGCTACTAAACCTGTAGGAAATTTTCTTAATAAGTTATTGAAGTTTGTGACTATGACCTTTGTAGGAATGGTTGTTAATAATATATTATCCATACTTAAAAATCCTTGGAAGATATTAGATCCTATCAAACAATTCTTTAATCTTATTATTAGTACTATGAATATGGTTATGGAAGGGATGTGGAATATTACAGGACGTCCTATCAATCTTATTATTGATGGTATTAATAAAGGATTGGATTCTTTATTTGGTATGATTAATAATTTTACTAAAAACTTTGGAATTCCTGCAATAGATATTCCTGATATTCCTCTTACACAACCTTTCCAGTTTCCTCTTATACCTTTAGCAGGTGCAAAAAAAGAAATTAATAAGGAGGAATCTACTGCAGTAGGAATGTCTGGAGGTGGAGTTGTTCCTGGTCCTGCTGGTAAAGATGGTAAGGGTGGAACAATAGGTATGGATGGTAAGGATGGTAAGGGTGGAACAATAGGTATGGATGGTAAGGATGCAATAGCAGTAGGTAAAGATGGGGTTGAAGGAAAGAAAGGAGATGAAGGTTTGCGTGGTAAAGATGGTTCAGTAGGAATGGCTGGAGGTGGATTGGTTCCTGGATATGAAGGTGGTGGAGGACCAGGTTTTGAAAACATTACTAATACTGAGACAACTACCCCTACAGAGAATTCTTCTGATCCTTTTAGTTTTGGAAAAAAATATGTTTCACCTGAAGAAGCAAAAGAAAGACTTGCTGCAGGGGGAATGCCATCTATGGAATTGTCGGATGGATCAGTAGTTCCTAATTTTGGTAAGATGGGTGCTGATGAAATGATGAAGGGAGTGCAAATGGTAAGGGAAGGTATGGTAAATAACCCTGAAAAAATTCAAGAACTTGATAATTTTATGGCGACTAATCCTTATGCTCAACCCGATGAATTGCAACGTGTAATTAATGCAGTGGTTCCAGGTTCACAAGCACAGGTGATGGATGAGATGGGTGCTGATATATCTGCCAGTGCTAAAATGAATGGTGGTGGAGTAGTACCTACTCCTTATCCAGTAGGAGATAGTATACTAGGTCTCTCTGGTTCTTATTCAGGATTGCCTGGATATAATAATGGAGGGAAAGTTATTAAGAGATTTAATAAAGGAGGTAAAGTTCCTGGGCAAGGTGAGGGTGATACAGTTCCCGCAATGCTAACTCCAGGTGAGTTTGTAATGAGTAAGGGTGCTGTTAATATGATTGGTGCTGATAAATTAATGGCAATGAATGCTGCTGGTGGTGGAACTAATCAACCTACTTTAATGAAGTTTGCTGGTGGAGGGATAGTGCCTGGTGACATACCTCCTCCTAAGGGAAGGGGTGGTAAAGTAATAATGATGGGTGGAGGAGGATCTAAATCTTCTAGAGGGGGAGGTGGTTCGGGAGAATTTGGAGAAGCAACTCCTACATTCTCATCTGTTGATCAAAATAATCCTAATATTACTGTAATTAAATCAATTTATAATATAATGAGTTAATATGGCAGTAGTATCAGGTACAATTTTAACTTTAAAACTTCTTGCTAAAGCAGCAGTTAAGAAGGTGAGTGTTAACGCCATTAAAGGAAAGGCAAAGGATTTTGTAGTTAATAAAGCAAAAGATAAAATTAAATCTAAATTTAAAAAGAAGAAAGTAAAAGGAAAAGATGTAGCTCGAAAGATGATGGGAGGAGAAGAAGAAAAGGGTGGAGCTTTAGCTTTAGCTTCTCCAGTAGGATCAATAGTATCTTCTCCAGCAGGTGGATTAATTCCTTCCCCTTCAGATACAGGAGGATCGTTAGTTGCTAGTAAGAGTGGTGTTGCTAAGGAGTTGGGGTTAGAACCTTTTCTAAATTCTTTGACTTCTGTTAAGGAGAGTGTAGATTCTATTAAGAAATCCTTGAATGATAATAATAAGGATGCTAAAGATAGAATAGATGATCAGAGATTATTAAATAATAAACTTAATAAGGAAGAGAGGGAAGCAGAATTAGAAAATAAGAAGAAGGGTAGTGGTATAGGTAAGAAGTTATTAGGACGTGCAAAAGATGCAGCAGATAATTTCTTAGCTAGGATTACTAAGTTCTTTGCTATGACTCTTCTTGGTATGCTTGTCAATGGATTGATAGGTGGAGCAAGGGATGTAATTTTAGCATTTAGAGTAGGGTTTGAGTTATTAAAAAATTCTGGAAAAACATTAGGGAAAGGACTTGGTAAGCTTAAAACTGTTTTAAGTAAATCTTTAAAGTCTATTGGTAAACCTTTTGGTGATATTGGTAGTTCAATTAAAAATGTCTTTGTAAATTTAGGTAATAAAATTATTGGATGGGTTGGTGATTTAATTAGTAAGGCTAAACAGTGGGCTGATGATGCTATTAAATGGCTTTCAAAAGCCTTTCCTAAGACTGCTAATTTTGTAAAGAATGTAGGTGGTAAAGTATTAAATGTAGCAAAGACAGTAGGATCTAAGGTAAGTTCAGCAGCTAAATTTGTAGGTAATATAGGATCTAAGGCAGCAAACATAGCAAAGACAGTAGGATCTAAAGCAAAGAACCTAGTAAAGACAGTAAGTAAACCATTTGTAAATGTAGCAAAGACAGTAGGATCTAAGGTAAGTTCAGCAAAGAATTTTGTAAAGACTCAAGCAAAGAATCTTGTAAAGAATGTAGGTTCTAAAGCAAAGAATGTTATTAAAACTGTAGGTGGGAAGGCTAGTAAATGGATTGCTAAACTGTTTGGAAAGGGTGCTGCAAAAGCATTGGCAGGACCTGCAGCTAAGGGTATATTTAAAACTTTAGCAAAAGCAGCTAAAGGTATAAGAATACCTGTGGTGGGTCCTTTGTTAGTGGCTGTTACCTCAATGTTTGCTGGTGATCCTATAGGAAAAACTTTGTTTAAGACTATAGGTACTGCTGTTGGAGGTAGTATAGGACTAGCATTGCCTCTTCCAGTACCAGGTAATCCATTATCAATGATGGCTGGAGAATTGATAGGTGAGTATCTAGGAAATATGCTTCATATATTATTCAAAGGTGGTGGAATAAAAGCAGTAGGACAACAGTTAAAGAAAGATTTGCTTTCATTATTTAATGTTGGTAAACATATTGTTAAGTGGATAGGTGGAGGAATTACTAGGTTTATAAAAAATGTAATTAAGACTGACCCTATAGAAGTTAAATCTGGTTGGGGTGTAAGGTCAGCACTTACAAAAGCAACTAAGATATTTGGAATGTATGATTGGTTTAAGGGGTTAGGATTTGCTGGTGGTAAAAATGGTCAGATAGATAAGTTTCCTAATGTTTTAAATCTATTATTTCCTTGGAAATATATTCCTTTGTTAGCTAAATCTTTCTTCCCTTCTAAAGAAGATAGAGTGGCTGAAAATATAGCTAGAGGAAAAGCATTAGATGATAAAAAGGAAAAAGAAGAAAAGGATAAAGCTTCTTTAGGGTCTCAAGAAGGGAACACTGATATTGATTCTATTTCAGAGTCAGCATCTTATGAAGATGGTGGAGAAGAAGCATCTACCATTGTAATGGGAGGTGGAGGTGGAGATCAAGCACCACCTCCTCCTTCTCAAGAAGGTAAAAGTAGTTTCATTACTTTAGGTAGTGATGATTCTACTAAGGTGTTAAATACATTATCTAATGCAGTTTTATACAAGGTATAAGAATGGCAACTAAACAGTCTAGTAGGTCGGGTAATATAAGAAAGTTTGAATTGCATCAAGCTAAAAATAATGGTACTACTATAGATATTTCTGGATCAGTAACAGAAATTAAATATTATGAGGATATATTATCTAATTCAGTCTCGTTAAGTGCTATTATTGCAGAGACTGGAGAGACAGATGATGATAATATAGGTAACAAAGGAATTTTAGATGGTCTTCCTGTACGTGGAGGAGAACCATCTACTATTCATATTGAAGATCATGATGGAACTTCTTTAAATTTTAAAGGTGATAGTAAGTTGTATGTTAATAGAGTTAGGAATGTTATATCAGGAACATCTAAAGATGTTTATGTTTTAGATTTTGTTCCTAGAGAATTGTTTGCTAATGAACAATGTAGAGTAGTTAAAAGATATGATGGCAAAATATCTGAAAATATTAAAAATATTCTTGAGAAGGATACTTCTAAATCAGCTGGTATAAAAACTAAAAAGAAACTTAATATTGATGAAACTAATCTTGAATATAATTTTATAGGTAATGATAGGAAACCTTTCTATGTTTGTACTTGGTTGGCTTCTAAAGCAGTTCCAGCAAAAGCTGGAAAACTTGGAGGAATAGCAGGGTTTCTTTTCTATGAAACTTATAAAGGATATAATTTTAGATCTATTGATGTTTTGTTTGACATAAAGCAGAATGAAGTAAAGGGAAGATATATTTTTACTAATACTGACGATGAACCTACTGGATATGATGGTAAAATATTAGATTATGGTATTGATAGGGACATTGATCTTCAAAATAATTTAGTTATAGGAGCTTATGCTAATAGAACTTTGTTCTTTGATTTCTATGCTATGAATTATAAGGTGAGGAATTTTAGTGTTGATGAGTCTGGTGGTGCTGATAATAATGAGGGAGCAGGGAGTAAAGATAAAATTGAAACAGCAGGAAAGTCTGGAAGTTTTCCTGGAGATACTGTAGCAGATGAGTTTAGGAAACCAGTATCCAGATTAATGACTAGGGTTAAAGATGTAGGAACCCTTCCTCCTGGTAAGGATTGGGAAGAGCAATTGAAAGCATGGAAAGACAAACCTGATAAAGAGACTTACGATTCTACTAAAATTATGGTACAATCTGTGATGAGATATAATCAAATGTTTGCTATTAAAATAAATATAACTATAGCTGCAAACTTTGATCTTTGTGCAGGTGACTTAATTTATTGTGAGTTTCCTCAAATATCCACAGAACCTAATACTTCCACAAACAAGCAGAGTGGGGGCATATATATGATATCAAGTCTATGTCATCGTCTGACTACAAGAGATGCTTATACTAGTTTGACTCTTGTAAGAGACACCTTTGGAAAAAAATCTTCTTAATTAAACTGAACCTATGACTACCCCAACTCCAAAACATGATTTAGATCATGAGGTCTATATTGATCCAAAAGATCATAAAGAACATGTTAATCATGGAATGATTGAATATACTGAGGCAGATCTAGAGATGCATAATGATGCCTTCCATGCTCACTCAGATGAAGAAGTGAATACTAATGAAGGTAAGATTAATGATTGGCATACTAGACATGAGGATCAACACTTAGAAGTATATTGTGACAACCATCCAGACTCACTGGAATGTAGAGTTTACGACGATTAATGATTGAACAAGGACTTATAAAGAGCCATTTTGTAGGAAGAGATGGATTCATATGGTGGATTGGTCAGGTAGTAGATGAGGATAAATGGGTAGGTAATTTCCCAGGATTTCCTACCAAAACTACCAAAGAGCAGAAGGGTTTTGACTTTAGATATAAAGTTAGGATCATGGGTTATCATACTGCTTCTCCTACTGATCTAACTGATGAAGAACTTCCTTGGGCATCAGTGATGCTTCCAGTCACTGCTGGAGTGTCTGGGGGGTCTATTAGTACGCCCAATTTAAGGCAGGGTAATTTTGTGTATGGTTTCTTCATGGATGGTGAAGATGCTCAGATGCCTATCATCATGGGTGTGATTGGATACAACCAATACACCGCGGTGATGAAGAATGTACCAGACACACCATTTGCTCCTTTCAGTGGATATAGAACTAAGCCCCTTAAAACTGAAGAAGGTGTTGCAGAAGCAGATCATGTTCCTTCGAGTTCTAATCCTACTACACAAGAAAAGGCAGAAGAGACTGCAACAGCAGAAAAAGTTGAAGCATCTGAGACTAATAATGATAAGATAGCAGAGTCTTCAGTTGGATTGACTGGTAGGAGTGATGGTGCAAGTAAGGAACAGTATGAGAATGAAAAGAAACCTTTGTTTATTCCTTCAAGTAGCAAGTGTGAACAAGCTCCTATGGTAGGGATACAAAGAGATGTGAAGAATATGATTGCAGAGATTCAAAGAATAAAAAAGACAGTTAATGATTGGGAGACAAAGGTATCTACAACATTACCTAAAGGTATAGAGGCTGAGATTGCTAAGGTAAAAGATAATACTAATAAAGCAATCTCATCTAAAGTTAAAAAGATAGTAACTGAAATTCAAAGAAACGCTCTTAAGAAAGTTAATAGTGTGGCAAGTGATAGTTATGATAAAGTATTTCCTACACAGCTTCCAGAAATAAATGCACAGATGGAAGAAGCTAATGATTTATTATCATGTATTTTTAAAAATATAATGAAGAATCTTACCTCAATGATAGGAGGATTTTTAGATGGGGCAACTGATAGAATGATCAATGCTCCAGAGTGTGCAGTAACTGATTTTACAGCAGATATTTTAGGTAAAGTTGCTGGTGAGGTAGATGCTGTAATAGATCAAGCGATGAAACCTATTCAAAGTTTGTTATCTGGGATGGGATCTTCTGCTGGCGCAGTTGGTGATGTGATGGGATTTACTAGTGATGCTCTTTCTTTTCTTACTTGTGATGAGGAACCTAATTGTTCTGATGTAAAAGAGTGGAACCCAGTTAATGGAGCTGAAGCTCCTGCTACTCTTGATTTAAATCAATTAGTTAGTAAAGCAAGAGCTGCTAAGGAAGCATTTAAAGCAGCAGGAAATATTACTGGTCTTAATATTGATTTTTCAGATACTTTTGCTAAGTTGGGTGTGTCTGCTGGAGGATGTAATGTAGGACCTAAAGATTGTGGTCCTCCTACTGTAGAATTTATAGGTGGAGGAGGAAGTGGAGCAAGAGGTAATGCTATAATAAGTGCTGCTACATCGTTAATTGGGGTTGATATTATATCTGCTGGCAGTGGGTATACTTCTCCTCCTAGAATTGTAATCAACGATGCTTGTAGTAAAGGTAGAGGGGCTGTAGCAAGAGCTGTTCTGGGTCCAGTAGTTTCTACAGATACTAATGGAGATACAATAGCTACTACTGGAACTACTACTGGAACTACAACCACTGGAACTACTACTGGAACTACAACCACTGGAACTACTGGTGGAACTACAACTACTATTGGAACTAATCTAGGAATAACACAAGTTATAATAGAAGATAGTGGAATAGATTATCTTCCATCTCCAGATGGTAGTAGGGGAGGAAATGGAACTACTTGGGCAACTCCTGAAGAAACTGTAGTGAAAAGAGGAGGAAACTTTCCTGGTAGTGGAGGAATTCCTGGAATATATGATACCCCTCATAAACCTGGAGAAGTTATTCAACTTTATCCTGGAGATGAATACACTCCTCCTGGTGGTGCTACAGAAATTATTACTACAGATACAACTAGAACTTGCCCTCCATTACCTCCTTCAGGAGTTAAACCAGGAGTGTTTCCTTCATCTGGGTCTGGAGAATATCCAGTTATATTAGAGATAGAAGATATTCATATTGCTGATGGGGGATATGGATATGATCCTTCTCAAGATAAGGTAGTTATTGAACCTGCTAATGGAGCTCAAGCATCCTTCAAATGCGATCCTTTGGGGGCTGTTATAGGAGTGGATATTATTGATGGAGGAATGGGATTTAATGAAGAGCCTCTTCTTTACATTGAGAGTGATACAGGTTATAATGCTAGGATAATGCCTGTCTTTAAGGTAAATAGAGTGGGAGTAGACATTGATCCTGAGACAGTGACTCCAACTGCATTTATACAAGTTGTAGATTGTGTAGGTAAATTCTAATGGGAAGAAAAATTAACCATCATCCTTTTTATACAGGTAATAAACATGGTAGACTAAGTTTTGGGGCTTATAGAGTATCTAATGAAACTGCAGCAGTGATGCTGCAAAGTGGACAGGATGCAGGACGTCACTATACTGTGATGCAAAGTACAGGAGATGCTGATAAAGGATCTAAAGGTTCTACTACATCAGTATGCCCAGGAACTCATACAGTTAAAGCTGGAAAGGATATAGTAAATTATACTCTTCCTAGCACAGTTCCTAATAATATACCTGCTATCTTTTATGAAGCAGAGAATGGTGACATTGTATTATCAGCCCCTAGAGGGAGAATTAAAATAGTAGCAGAGGATATTGAACTTATTTCTACTGGATTTGATGGTAAGTCTGGTGTTATTTCTTTAACTGCAAATGAAAAGATACTATTAAATTCTCAAACTATAGATATACAATCTACAGAAACTACTAAAATATTTTCAGAGAAAACTGTAGAGTGTATTGGTAAGGGATTGATGAATATATATGGGGGATTAGTTAAATTCTCTGACAGAACTACTAAAGGAGGTAAGCCATCTAAGACTTGTTATCCTGATAGAGCATCATCAGATCAAGCTGTAGACATTAATGAGGAAAGAAACAAATGAAATTTGGTAACATTCTTGTAGGAAAAAGATTGTTTGTTGGTTGTGGACAACCAAAAGCATTGGGTGTAGGTGAAAAGGAAATAAGAGGATCTGCTTATGTTGAAGGACCCCTTCAGGTAGGAAGAGACACTGAGTATGGTGAAGTTAGTGCAACAGTAATGATTGCAGAAGAATTTAATCCTGATACTTTGCTGAGACCTCATCTATCAGTAGAAGTAAAAGGTAATGTTAATGTTATAGGAGACGGAAAAACTACATATGGTACAGAATTATCTGGAGGTGCGCAAGATCCTTTACATGTAAAAGGAGATATAATATGTGATGCTATTTCTCCTAGTAGATTATCTTCAAGATTTAATGTTGCAGATGGTAAACCAAAACCATTTGATATACCTCATCCAAGTAAAGAAGGATGGAGATTAAGATATGCTTGCATTGAGGGTCCAGAAGTTGGAGTATATTATAGAGGAAGAGTAAGAAATAGACATAATGTAATTGATTTGCCTTCTTACTGGAAAGATTTGGTTAATGTTGATAGTATTTCTGTTCAACTTACTCCTATAGGTGCTCATCAAAATGTTATAGTAAAGAGATGGGATGAGAATAAAATATATTTACAAGCTCAAGGTGGTATGCCTGTTGATTGTTTCTTTCATGTATATGCAGAAAGAAAGGATATTAATCCACTTATAACTGAGTATGAAGGTAAAAGTTGGGAAGATTATCCTGATCAAAATATATATGCATCTAATCCAAAATATGATGACCCTAATTTCGCAGGACCACCTAATACTGTAACTATGTGAAGAAAATAATTTATATTGAGGAGGATTTTATATCTCCTAGTGAATGTAAAAAACTTATAGATCGTGCTGATATGATTGCTGTTGGTCATCAGTCAGATACTAATCCTCCAGGTGAACCACAGGAGGATGATTATGATTATGCTGCTCATTATGCAAGACAAGATGAGATGCTAGACTCTGCTCAGTATCAAGGTCATGCTGACTTTATTGATATGAAGGGAGAAACTGATGATCTTTATACTAATGTTGTTAATAGAGTAACTAGGATATGTAAACTATTTGATGACAGATCTAATCCAGATTATGTGGGGGTTATAAGATGGAAGCCAGGTACTTTTATGAAACCACATTATGATAGTTCTGCTAAGGATGGTATCTATGATTTGTTTGCAGCACTTCTTTATTTAAATGATGATTTTGAAGGAGGATATACTGGGTTTAAAGAGTTTGAGGTGCAACCAAAGGTAGGTAAGCTTTTAATATTTTCTAATTCTCAACACAAACACCATGTTACTAGAGTGGTAGGGGAAGATAGATATGCTCTTTCTTTCTGGTATAATACTTCTACAGATAAGTATCAATCTGACTAAAGATTGGTTCCCAGTCTATTTTACGTCTAAGAACTACTGCTATGTCATCTATTTCTTGATCAGTCAATTCTTTACCTTGAGAGGATGCTCTTCTCTGAACCATTTCATTTAGATTGATTCTTAAAATGTTGCAGTCATAGATTGCATACTGATTTATAGGGCTTGCCATTTATTTTAAGGTGTGTTATAATAATTTATTATGGGTGTAGATAGATGAGTGATGATCTATTATCTAAGTGTGTGATTGATACCAGTAAAAGAAAAATATATCTTTACTCTGATGAGGGTAAAGAAAATGTAGTGGATTGTGATACAGTTGATGAGTTTATGAGTTGTCTTAACTTTGTACGTGATATGGTTGATGAAGACAGGGTATTTTATTCTGACCCTCTCTGAGGGAAAATCAACTTTTTATTCCAAAATCGGGGGGAAAAAATCTCCAGGTATTTTTTGCCCTATTAGTTTTTTTCGGATTCTCTTTCTTGTTGTAATTCTCGTTTGAGTTCGTCTTTCATTCTTGCACGTGCTGCTATTGCTTGTTTTCTCTCTGCTTCTTGATCCATTTCTTTTTGCTTTCTTTTCTTTTCTTTTTCCATATTGCCAGCTACTATATCGCGATAGGATATTGCTTGTTTCTTACGATCCTCTATTTGCTTTTTTTGCTTAGCTTGAAGTTCTTTTCTTCTTTGCTCTAAATCCTCTTGTAAGTCCGAATATGATTTCATTTTGCCAGTATTTTTTAAATATTTAGTTGAATATATATGTGATGATAAATAATCTTAACGGATAACGAATTAGTAAAAATGGGTCTTTCCAGATTAGATAATTTTCTTAAATCAGTTCGTGGTAGTGTCATCTATGTTGACCCTGGCAGTCTTGATGCTACTGATAGCATTGAGAACCAAGGTAACTCACTGACTAGACCTTTTAAGACTATTCAGAGGGCATTAGTAGAAGCTTCTAGATTCTCTTATCAGAAGGGATTGGATAATGATAGATTTGCTAAGACTACTGTAGTATTATATCCAGGTGAGCATCTTATTGATAATAGACCAGGTTGGATACCTATAGGATCTAATAATTATAGATTAAGAAGTGGAGAGACATCTAGTAGTTTTGGTGCATGGGACTTAACAACGAATTTTGACCTCACATCAACTACTAACGATCTGTATAAACTCAATAGTATCTATGGTGGTGTAGTTGTACCTCGTGGTGTTTCTTTGGTTGCAATGGATCTTAGAAAAACTAAGATACGCCCAAAATATGTTCCAAACCCAGAAAACACCAATATTGAAAGATCTGCAGTATTCAGAGTAACTGGTGGATGCTATTTTTGGCAATTTACCATTTTAGATGCAGATCCCAACGGATTGTGCTTTAAGGATTATACAACAAATACCTATGTTCCTAATTTCTCTCATAATAAGCTAACTTGCTTCGAATTTGCTGATGGGGTTAATAACGTTAATATTGATGATACCTTCATTAGTGGCACAGATGGAGAATTTGCTAGAACTGACCTTGACATGTATTATGAGAAGGTTGGTATTGCTTATGGACCTTCATCTGGACGTGAAATTGAACCAGATTGGCCATCTAGTGGATTAGACATACAACCTAAGATTGATGAATATAGGATTGTAGGTTCAAAAGGTAAGGAAGTTGGTATATCAAGTATTAAAGCAGGTGATGGTTCTACTACTTCAACCACTATTACAGTAACTTTAGATTCTGCTGCTGGTGCTGCTTCATTTGACGTTGATACTCCTCTTAGAATTGTTAATGCAGGAACAGGATATGATGGTCAGCACGTTGTTTCTAATAAGGTAGATGCTACCAATATTCAATATAAGGTTCAAAGTGCTCCTGATGACCCACTTCCAACAATTGCTAGTGCTACTGCAAATGTATCTGTTGATACTGTTACCTCCTCTTCACCATATGTCTTTAACTGTTCTTTAAGGTCAGTTTATGGAATGTGCGGTCTATTTGCTGATGGTGATAAGGCAACAGGATTCCAGTCAATGGTTCTTGCTCAGTTTACAGGTATTGGTCTTCAGAAGGATAATAATGCATTTGTTAAGTATAATACTACTTCAGGTACATATGAGGATAAGACAGCAACTGGTAATAGTAATTTAGAATCAGATTCAAGAGCAAAATATAAGCCAACTTATGCTAACTTCCATATTAAAGCAACAAATAACTCTACATTACAGGTAGTTTCTTGTTTTGCTATTGGTTATGCTCATCATTTCTATACAGAGACTGGTGGTGATATGTCAGTCACCAACTCTAACTCCAATTTTGGTGCAAATGGTTTCACTGCTGATGGATTTAGAAAAGATGCATTCTCAAGAGATGATGTAGGATATATCAGTCATATTATTCCTCCTAAGGTTAATAATAACACAGAGACAGGAACTGAGTTCCTTGCTTTAGATGTGAAGAAGATTGTTGGTATGGCAGCTACCAATAAAATGTATCTTTATAATGAAACAAACTCTGGAGTTGCTCCAGAATCAGTTATTGATGGATATAGAATTGGTGCAAAAGAAAATGATACATTAAATGTTTTAATATCTAAGTCTGGAGTTACTACATCTATTCCAGCTAGAATTATTATGCCTAGCACTGAATTTTCTTCAGAAGAGGTATCTGCTGAGAAGAAATTCCAAGTTGGTAACTCTGCTGTTGGTGTAAACAGTGTATCAAGTAATGTATTTACTTTAACATCAGACCATAACTTTATTAATGGTGAGACTATTAGGGTAAACAGTCAGAATGGTCACTTACCTGATGGATTGCTCCATAATACTGTATATCATGTTATTACTTCAGGAACTGGTATTGCTGATTCTAATCAAATTAAGATTGGTAAGACTTTAAATGATGCATTGGGAGATGAATCTATTACTGTTAATAGTAATGGTGGTCTTTTAGATGTTGTAAGTAGAGTATCTGACAAAAAATCTGGAGATTTGGGACACCCAATTCAATATGATACTGGTGCTAGTCATTGGTATGTAAACGTTGCTACAGGATCTACAGAAGATAGTCTTTATAATAGTATTGTTGGTTTAGGATCTACTTCTCTTGGAGATGCAACTGCTAGATCATTCATCAACAGAAAGTCTGAGACAAGAAGTTTAGATGATACCATTTATAGAGCAAGATTTGTTCTTCCTTCTGCATCTTCTTTAGAAGCAAGACCTCCTCAAG
>VTLG01008031.1_pt1 | contig 18950 bp, 31 predicted proteins | sample 4694571 | NCBI WGS metagenome assembly VTLG01 (sample SAMN12604809, study PRJNA352737) | marine metagenome | biome: ENVO:00000447; feature: ENVO:00000209|ENVO:00000569|ENVO:01000036; material: ENVO:00002151; isolation source: viral sequences binned using virsorter ...
CGAGTGTGGGAAGTCAAGCGATGTGACGACGACGAAGGATCTGATTACCCCGTCGAAAGAACATTCAGCCCCTTGGAGGAGGCAAGAAATTTTAATGGCCCATACTTAAAGCGAATGGAGGACGGTCATTGTTACGAGATTTTAGGCGTTGGTGAATGGCAGTCAGGCGTCGAGGACTTTGAGGTGACGCCTGAAGAGTGGTACGAAGAGTGCTTGGATTGCACTGATCCAAAATATCTACTTACCCAGTGTGATGGTTGCCAAGAGACTTATTTACCGTCTGGCCTTAGGACCGCTGAAGACCTGATACATGCGGTAGATAAAGTCATCAAAGTAGACGGAATCTGCTACACGGTCTCTAAGTTGCCGAACGATGCCACCGTAGACCAGGAGTCTTTAATATACCTAGGCCCGTATAGCTCGTGCAAAGTATGCAACCCCGAAGAACTGTGGGTCGTAACCAATGTTTATGAAGATGGCAACCAGCTAATGCAAGAACGCAAAAGGATAATTGTCCAGCAAGTTTGTGACGAAGAAAATCTTGACATAATTGATATTGGCGACTGCGATGATTAAAAAAGGAGTTGCGTCAAATGATAAAAAAATTTCCACGGCCTAAAGAAGGCTACACTCTCTTTTACGACACTGCCACAAAAGAGAAGTGGCGCGTCTATGACGATGGAGTGGAGGGACCAGGGACCGTTAAGCGTGCAATAAATTTTACCAAGGCAGCCGTAGGTCATGCTGCTGCCGGAAGACCAAGGGCAAACGCTGAGCAGATCAAAGAGAGGTTCGATATTTGCCAAAACTGCCCTAGCAATCTGTATGAAATCCTTGGCGTCGAAAAGATCCCAAAGCAATTGGCGAAACTGCCAGAGGTGGGGACGTGCAAGCATAAGTCTTGCGGCTGCTTCATCCATCCCGATCCAGGAATGACCCCCAGCAAGTTAGCATGGGCTGGACAGAAGTGTCCACTAGGTCACTGGGGCAAAGCAGAGGCTGATAAGAATGAATAAAAAATTGCTCAGGAATTTAGCTGGGGAGATCGTCCGAACGCCAAGCGGCGGTCTGATGTATGATTGGGAGGATGGATCTAGTTGCTGTTGTGCCGATTGTTGCTGCATCACACACCCAGATCGTGTTGAATTCTCGCTACATTCCATCGAAGATAAAACCGATGGCGATTGCCCCGAATGCGATGACATCGACCAGAGCATATTCACTGTGACGCTTGCGGACAGGCCACACCCCGACCTTGACTGCAAGAGGTACGGCGTCAACGAAGACCCAGCGAACCAGACAACCAGCTATAATTTTTGCAGCGAGCAGTATGACGGCGGAGCTTGCCGAGTGTTGCTCAGAGCTTCATTTACTTGCTGGAGATGGGCGCCGGACAACGCAACCGACAGCTACATGAAGCTTAGGCTGGTCGTAATATTCCAGTGCCGAGATCCAACCGACTCTGTTTGGCTAGGATACCTGAGTCTTGGCGGAGAGAAGAGGATAGACATACCATCAATATCGCCGGAAGAGCATCCGAGATTCGATTGCACTGGCCAAGATTGGTCTGGGATCAGCATGTCCAGAGGCTCCAGCGGAACGGAATGCGATGTCACGGGAGCCTATGCGGACGCCGTCCTTATATCGGACTAGACGCCCAGAGACTTAGCGGACGCCTATTCTGCTTTTTTGGAGTTTGACCGGGCATGTGCTGCGGGGTATATTTGCGGCATGAACGCACAAACTGAAGAGGCGAAAAACTGTCTTGCGGGCTTGGCTGAAAACATCCGGCTCCGCAGAGAGCAGCTCATGTTGTCCCAGGCCGACCTAGCAAAGCGTCTAGGTTGCGACCAGAGCTATGTGTCCAAACTCGAAAATGGGGCTAAACAGCCTCTCGTGAGCACCCTGGCTGATCTAGCAAATGCCCTAGAAATGCCGCCTTCTGACCTGCTGGCAACCACGCCGGGCAAGATTCTGCGGAAATAGTTTCAGTTTTCCCGACATTGTGCCGATAAATGCACTTGCACACATGTTCTTGAGTGCATATAAAGGATGGCAGAACAAACGACAACAAGCAAAGGAGAAAACAATGAAGAACCAGCAACTGTCAAAACGATTTATCAGCCGTGGCGAAGCGACTGAAATCGCTGCCGAAATACAAAACCTCTTCCTTGTCGGCGATTTGAATTCGCGGAGTCGCGTGCCACAGGTCGCCCAGAGGGTCGCAGAGCACCTCAGGGATGAAGGTGTAACACCGAAGCGATCACTGTGTTTAATGATTGCTAAGATGGCTCTGACCATGTGGATCGAAACGACCGTCAACGTCAAATCAATCCACGCAAGCAACTAACTTTTTTGAAAGGGGTAAAACGATGACCGTAGCAGACAGGATTAAGCGGCTCGAAAAAAACTACCGATGTGAGATTGACGACGATGGATATGCCTGGACCGCATGGCTAACCGGGGAAGGCGAAGCGTGGCACGAGTCTGGTGGAGCCTGCCTGTCTCAGCAATACAAAAACATCTCTGACCAAACATGGAAGGTCGACGCAATCAAAGAACTCGAAGGACGGGCCAGCGAAGGGACATACAACGTCTGATGGGCGACCAATGACCACCACACTACCACCACGAAAGGAGAAAACAATGCTAAACAAGAAGATAACTCAGGAGATCTACACTGTGTCCGATCTGGAATACGCTGTGGCCCGAAGGGCTGAGGCGGGAGGTAATTACGATGAAATGGTTGGGGAGATAAGCGAGTATCTCGGCGACAATTGGCAACAATTCGGTGGCAGAAAAGTGACGGTGAGATGGCCTGAACATTGCTGGACCAAAAGCGTCTCCGAGTTTTCCTCCTGCGAGTGGACCGACTTGGGAGTGGTCCCGAAAAAGTGGTTTGAGGATTGCAGGCTCAACGCAAGCAGGTCGTCAATTGAAGATTGGTTTGCCGGCGTCCACAACGCTCGGAGCGTAGAAATTGACAAGGCACGAAATGTTTATGTCTGCTTCGCGGATCGTGATGGTCGCTGGATGTCGCAAGAGTCCGTAGATGAAACCATCGAAATGATCGAAGCTGGTGTTTAACTAAAGAGCCAAAGTCTGAAGCTGGTGCCTAATGAAAGAAGAGACCCAAGCGTCCCTGCAACGCAGCATAGAAAAAGCAAATCGCAAGCTAAAGGATCTGGAGAAAGCAGGCTACTGCTGCGGCAGCAGAATCAACGTGCTGCGGAATTGGATTGAGGATCTAGAAGCAAGAAAAAACCAACTCCAAGGCAAAAAAAACTGAAAGGTGGAAATCTGTGCGGAAAGAAAACGAGTCGCAGTCTAATCTCCTGGGGGAGAAGGTCCGCATTACAATGGGCCTCAGCGGCAGGGAATATCGACATGCGTTGGGAATAAAGATCAGTGAAAACGTCACTTATGACGGCTGGAGGAAACTGGGAGAGGAAGGGAGGGTCAGGGCGTTATACACCTCACCCGAAGGCGTGATCTGCTTGGTGCAGCTGACCGATGATTGGCGGCGGGGCGTTGAACGCATCGCAGAGGTCAAAGCGGAGCACGTCATGTTGATTAATAGCAGGGGTAATAAGCATAGGTATGCGTAGCTTCACAAAGTATTTTGATTTTAGGATTGCAATTGTTTGACGATCTTGATCTAACGTAATTGTAAGGACAGCGTGAGGTTTAATGGGAGTTTGGTTATCATATTTTGGAGCATCACACCGTGGGTCATTTTTTTTCCGAATCAGATTGCAGGTATCATTCTCAAAGCCGCAGGAATCTCAGCAGCCACCTCCTCATTGCCGCACACCGAAACATGGATGAGTGGCGCAGGCTCATGGTTGAGCCGAGTATGGATACTCCGGCCTATATATTTGGCCGAGCTGCGCATGTTCTTTGTCTCGAAGGCATGGATGCCTTTGAGGCAAAATATCGTGTTGGCGGACCCAAGAACCACAAGACCGGGAAAACTTACGGCAGGAGCACCAGGAAGTTTGCTGAGTGGGCGACCGAGCACGCAAAACAAGGCAAAGAGGTGATCACTCCCGAGCAATTCAGCCTTGCCCTGAAGATGCGAGATTCGGTCTACAAGCACAAAGCAGCCAGCAAGCTCCTCAGGTCAGGGGATGCAGAACAGGTAGCAAGAACTAGGTATCAGGGGCTGCCATGCCAGATCAGAATCGACTGGCTTCGACAAGATGCGTGGATCGTGGACTACAAAACAACAGGCGACCTTATGTCGTTTTCCACCAGCGTTCACCAGTACGGCTACATGTACCAAGCCGCTTTTTACCAGTCTGTTGCTGCCAGAGTCCTCGGCAAGAGACTTCCAGTGTATATGATCGCAACGGAGAAATCAGATTCTGCTCGCACGATGGTCTGGAGACTCGATCAAAACGAGTTGACCGCTAGTGCTAGAAAAAACGAACAAAAGATTTTAGAGATATCAGAAGAGTTTAAGTCAATAAACGCTTCTAGAACCGAACACAGTGTCGAGAGTGCAAGTGCAAGTTAGTAGTTTAGTTTCAAAACCCTATGAAAGTGAGGTGCAGAATGAACGCCAAGAATTTTGGTGCAGCAGTGACAGGCGACGACGTGGTCGATCCAAAAGGAGGCGGCCAACCTGAGAAAACTAAATCCAAAGCAAAAAAACCATCCAAGCCTGCTGGCTTGGCTGGAATAACCAAGGGCAAGGTCAAAAAACCTCGCAGGATCATTCTTTACGGGGTCGACGGCATTGGCAAATCCACCCTTGCAAGCAACGCTCCGTCCCCCATTTTCATTCCAACCGAAGATGGCTTGGCAGACATTGATTGCGAGAGTTTCCCACATGCAAAAAGCTGGCCCGAAGTCAAGCAGCACCTGACTACCTTATGCAAAGAAAAGCATGAGTATAAGACAGTAGTGATCGATTCTTTGGACTGGCTGGAAAGGTTAATCTGGGGTCAGGTGTGTACCGACAACAATGTCGCCAGCATTGATGAGATTGGCTACGGCAAAGGCTACAATGCTGCCATTACGATCTGGCAAGAATTCTTGAGAGCAATGGATTATCTTCGAAACAGCAAAGGCATGGGATGCCTACTCATCGCGCATGCCAAGGTGATTAAATTCGAAAACCCTGAAGGGGAAAACTATGACCAATATTCGATGGCTCTCCACAAGCTTGCAGCACCAATCATGCGAGAGTGGGCGGACGAAGTACTGTTCGCGTCGTACAAGGTTTACACCAAGACAAAGGAAGGCGATTTCGGAAGGGAGGAAACCAAGGCGATAGGTGGCGACGAACGCATCTTGCGTACCCGCGAAAAGCCATACTGCCAAGCGAAGAATAGGGCGAACCTGCCCGACGAGATCCCCATGTCTTGGGAAGCGTATTCTGCGTGCCTATGAGATAGAGACTGGAAAGTAGAAGTTTAGTGTTTAGTGTTTTGTTTTTTTGAATGTGTGTTTTAAAAGAAAGAGAGGTTTACTATGTCGAATTTACAAGGGTTCGATGCAACTCAAGTAGCACCGATGCGAGACTTCACGCCTATTCCAGCTGGAGACTACAAGGCTGCTATCACTTCCAGCGAAACCAGGGCGACAAAAGCTGGCACGGGATCGTACTTGAATCTCGGGGTTACTGTGCTAGACGGGGAATACAAAGGACGCAGAGTATTCGCCAACTTGAACCTTGACAACCCGAACAGCCAAGCAGTAGAAATCGCTAAGAGTGAGCTAAGTGCGATCTGCCATGCTGTTGGTGTGCTGACACCAAATGATTCTGCGGAGCTTCACGACAGGCCATTCGTGGCGACGATTGGCTTGGAAAAACGCAACGACAACGGCGAGATGCAGAATCGCATCAAGAAATATATTTCGCTTAAAAAACACCAGGGAACCACAGGGACGGACGCTGTGTCTGCGGGGCGTGGATCATCTCTCGGAGACGAAGCTCCCTGGTAGTTTCTTGTTCTTGAAGGCGGGAGTGATGCCCCGTCGATTGCCGCGCGGGAGGGTTGTTTCTACCTTTTCAGCTCTCTCGCGCGGGTTTTCTTACGCACTCCAGCAATCTGAATGGAGAAAAAATGCTTAGAGGATATCAGAAAGAAACCAAGGAGGCTATTTATTCTCACTTGCGTCGCCGCAGCGATGCCCCATGTGCAGTGTTGCCCACAGGCAGCGGCAAGACCCACGTAATGCAATCGATTGCTGAAGACGCTGTTGATAAATGGAACGGTAGGGTTTTGATTCTCAGCCACGTTAGGGAACTACTCACGCAAACAGCGAGCAAGTTCAAGAGAAACGACGTGGGACTTTACTCCGCAGGACTGAATTCTCGCGACACCAGCCAACCCATTATCATTGCGGGAATTCAAAGCGTCTATCGAAAAGCCGGGGAGTTAGGTCCATTTAACCTAGTCATAGTCGACGAGGCACACTTGATCCCAGTAGAGGGCGAAGGCAGGTATCGAAGCTTCCTGAAGGACGCAATGATCGTCAACCCGAAGTTGCGTGTGATTGGGATGACTGCCACTCCTTACCGCATGGGCACAGGGATGATCTGCGCCCCCGAGAATATCCTGAACCATGTGTGCCACCAAGTGGAAATTCAGGATTTGATCGTCCAGGGATACCTTTCGCCCGTGCGTAGCAAGTCAGGCAAAAAGAAGCTGGATCTCTCTGGCTTGCATGTTCGGGGTGGCGACTATGTGCCCCATGAAGTTGCTGAATTCATGGACAATGATCACATCATTGATTCCGCGATCTCCGACATCAAGCGATGCACCCAAGATCGAACGTCCGTTTTGATATTCTCGCCCAATGTTCGGCACGCCATAAAACTGCACACGCTTCTAGCTGACTCTGAAGGGGGTGCCGGCTTGGTCGTCGGCACAACTCCCGCCGAAGAACGCAATCAGCAGATCGCAGAGTTTAAGGCTCGTAGAATCAAGTATCTGGTTTCCGTAGATGTTTTGTCAACGGGCTTCGATGCACCTAACGTAGATTGCGTTGCCATGCTGCGTCCGACTCTTTCTGCAGGCGTGTACTGCCAGCAAGTGGGACGTGGATTCAGGGTCGATGAGAGCGGCATTAAGAAGGATTGCCTGATTTTAGATTTCGTTGGGAACATCAAGCAGCATGGCCCGATTGATTTGATCCGACCACGCAAGAAAGGGAAGGGAAACAAGAACTCCGTTGCTCCAACTAAGGAGTGCCCAGAGTGCAACGAGATCATTTCTTCAGCATACACCACCTGCCCGGCATGCAACTTCGACTTTCCAGCTGAAGACCGCAAGCTTCGCCACGGTGCAACTGCGTCAATTGGTGATGCAGTTTTGGCAGCACAGGAAAAGCCTAGCGTCTTCACAGTTCGTGATGTGCGTTACGAAGTGCACACCAAAAAAGACGCAAGCCCCAACGCCCCTAAAACCATGAGGGTCGACTACCTGAGTGGAGTGGGCATGAGGTTCTCAGAGTGGGTTTGCTTTGAGCACGAGGGCTTCGCGTTTAAAAAGGCCCAGCAGTGGTGGGCGCGTCACAGCAACGATCCGTTCCCTGAGAACTCGCAGCATGCGGTGGACATTTGCGAGGCAGGCGGCGTTGCGTTGACGCTAGAGGTTTCCATCAAATATGAAGGCAAGTACCCCAGGGTCGTCGACTCAGTGTTGGCCGAAAAACCCGCTAAGCTTGAGTTGTTCCCCCGAGCATCAACAAACCTACGCTCTATAGATCAGGAGGTTATACCTTTTTAACATGGCTACCAACATGGATGTAAAAGATGATCTGCTGGATGCAGCGATCAAGTATGCTGAGATGGGCTATCGCGTTTTTCCCCTCCGAATTGGCACGAAGCTGCCCGCCACAAAAAGAGGGTGCCTGGATGCTACTTCTGACTTGGGGCTAATAGAATCAACCTGGGGGGATCTCCCATACAACATCGGCATCGCCACAGACGACTTGGTGGTGGTCGACATTGATGGTCAAGGGAACCCATGGCTGTCTAACGCAGAAGACGCTGATCGAGCAACCGAAATTGCCAATTGCCCAATTGCCCTGACTCCTCGCGGGGGGAGTCACAGGTACTTCCAGAAACCATCTGGCAAGACCTTCAGGAACACTGCCTCGGTGCTTGCTCCTGGCGTGGACACTAGAGCCGACGGTGGTTATGTAGTCGCCCCTCCGAGCAACCTCTCAAAGGGAGGGGGATACCGCTGGCTAGATGGGTGCGAGCTGGTTCCGTTTTCCGATTTGCCGTGTTTGCCGTCTTGGGTAGCCAAGGAATTGATCGCTTACTCTGGGTCCAGCAAGACTCGGAACACCTCCCAGGCCGGGTCGCAAGGTGGGGTGCAGTTTAATGCCGACCCGATTGACTCTGGTAGACGCAATGACACCCTGTCGCGAATTGGTGGCTGCTTGCGAAGATATGGCTTGGACTATGATGCTTTGAATGCGGCGCTTCAGTCGCAGAACATCACTCGATGCAAGCCACCGCTCGATCAATCGGAAGTCGAAAGAATCGCGAAATCGGTTTCCCGATACGATCCTGACTATGCGGCGGTGATGACGGCAAACAACGCACCGATCAACGCAACTCAATCCGCTCCAACGCAGCCTTTCCCCAAGCATCTCCTTAAGCCGCCTGGGCTGATATCCGACATAATCGACTACAACTTCGCGGGTGCGCAACGCAAACAGCCGATCCTTGCTTTGTGTGGTGCGATTGCGTTAGTGTCGACGATTGCTGGACGAGCGATCCAAGACGAGCGTGGAACAAGAACCAATCTTTACCTACTAGCTGTTGCTGGGTCTGGCGCAGGTAAAGAGCGAGCACGACAAGTCAACAAAAAACTGCTGCAACAAGCAGGCGCAAAGGCTCTGATTGGCCCAGAGGCTCCGGCTAGTGCAGCGGGGCTGATCACTGCTGTAAATGTTTCGCCAGTCACGTTATTTCAATGGGATGAAATCGGCAGGCTGCTTACGAACATCAACAGCAAGAATGCCAATCCGCACTTGACTGGAATCATTACCGTTCTCATGAAGTTATTTACTTCGGCAGGTGATGTTTTCTTAGGGGACGCCTATGCCGATGCAAAGCGAAATATAGAGATCAACCAACCACATGCTGTTCTTCATGGGACCACGGTAAATAAAAACCTCTACAGCAATCTGACCGCAGATTCTGTAACCGATGGTTTCATGGGCCGACTGCTGGTCTTCGAGAGCGAGGATGAAGCACCAGATTATGAGGACTTGGATATTTCCAAAATACCTTCAACATCAAAAATGGTAGCAACGATACAAGACTGGCTAGCTGGTCCTTCTGGCGGGGGAAACTTGGCGGCACAGTTTCCGCAGCCGACAATCCTAAAAGCCTCACCTGCTGCTAGAGTCCTTTGGAAGGATTTCCTTGATTACTGCTTGACCCGAGAACGTGATAAGAGCGACTCCTATCGAGCCTTGTGGAGCCGAGCAGCCGAGAAGGCAAGAAAGCTTGCCTTAGTTCACTGCTGCTCCTGCGGCACGCAGGAGGTGGATGAAGCGGCTGCGGAGTGGGGAATTGCCCTGGCAACCCACCTGACCAGCAAGCTTGCCTCGGTTGGTGACAAGTGGATCTCAGAGAATCCCTACGAGGAAACCTGCAAGAGGGTGATTCGATTTGTGGAGGGGCGGGGGACTCCCTGCAGCATGTCAGATCTAGTGCGAGGTCCGCTGAGAGCGGTTCGTAAACGTGAGCGTGAGGAGATCGTAAGTCACATCGCAGAGCTAGGTCTGCTATCTACCTACCGCCAACAGACAAAGGGTAGATACGCCCAAATGTTTTCGGCGGCAACCGGTGGAATCTATTCCCAAGGTGCTCAGCAAAACGCCCATCAAAATGGAAAGCCGGGCAATCTAGCGGGACTCACGTGATGGATGCAGGGGGCTTAATGCGCATCGGGAAGTGCTAGCAAGTGACCTTGATGCGCAGTGAACGAAGTCGACTGTTGTGCTTGTTAAGCAAAAAAAAGTGTGTACTAAGGATTGCAGCTAGCGTTACAGAAACGAAGAATTTGCCCCTTAATGCGCATAACACACATAAATTAAGGGGGGTGGCAAACTCAAATCTAACCTTAATACACATAATATACATAATAATATATATATATATATAATAATACATTTCCTTATGAGATGCTCAGAAAACTATGGGGGTGTGAAGTATGCGCATAAAGTTAGTTGGTAACATGTTTTTTATAACCACAGTTCTGCGGGGTCTGGCCGATGGCATGGCGTAATTCTAGGAAAAACAAGTTTGGAGTAAGCTCGAAGGCTGATCGCACAATGGACAATATTGTGTTTGACAGTAAAAAGGAGATGATGCGGTATGCCGAGCTTAAGGCTCTCCAGGAGGCTGGTGAGATATACGGGATGAGGATGCAGCCCAGGTTCGATGTAGTCGTCAATGAGAAGTTCATCTGCTTCTACAAGGCAGACTTCTGGTATGAGTGCAGCGACGGCTCTGGTGCGGTCGTCGAAGATGTAAAGGGAATGCGAACTCCGATTTACAAGCTCAAGAAAAAACTGGTTGAAGCAATCCATGGGATTGAGATCACTGAAATCTAAAGGCTTGCGGGGAGTGAAATCATGGCGAAGAAGAAAAGGAAGCCACCAAAGAAATCATCCAAGAAAACGACCAGCAAAAGCAAGCCGATAGAGACACAGTATTCGGCAGGCATGCTGGTAACCATGACCCGAGAACAACTGGATGAAATTACTGAATATTGCCGACTGACAAAACAAGGCAGCAGTGGAGCTTGGGCAAAAGAGGTATTACTGAAAGAAGCTCAGAATGGGACTCAAGAGCTTACACAATCAGCGGAAGGTTCTGGATCATGAAAGACACAGAAAACTCAAAGCCGAAATCGAAGAGCATGATAACCGTTAGGATTTCCAGGGAGACACATGCCGACCTCCTGCTCATGGCCAAGGAACGGGGAACAAGCTTGAATCAGCATTGCGTCCACCAGTTGGTCGAATCATTAAAAAGCTGGAAAGAAGAGCAGAAGTGCGTGAATGGGCCTGGGGGATGAAAGCAGTGCAGGCACAATTTTATTTTTGAAAAAAGATTGATTGCGATACACTGAATTGGGTTATAAATCCACCGATGCCCTTGGCGGTTATGGTACGCTAAGCACAGGGGACTGAGTCAATACGCAAGCCGTGAAACTTTGGTGGAGTAACGATAAAGAAGGAACGCATCAAAGGTTTTTCGGCTGGCGTTAGCTAACAAAACAATCAAAACAGCGAGAGGTTGCTATGAAGAGCGTCGAGAAAATAGTTTTGGTTTTCTTTTTTTGGTTTTCAATCCTGGCGATGGTTGCAGTTGCTCAAGATGTTAAGTCAAGCGAAACGATTGCAAGCAAATCAAAACCGAAGACAACTCTTGCTCAACGTAAGGCCAACATCCAAGCGAGCAGACGTAAGCTTGGTCATGTTGGCGGTGGTTTCGGCGGCGGAAGGGCAGAGGGCGTAGGCAAGGGTCGAACGCGAGACTCCGCCATACGCCACTGTTGCTATTGGGGCAGAAGAAAGCCGATCCAGATCGGTGCAGCCAAGGGCGCAAACGGCTGGTGGTATGCTTGCGTGATTTATAGGTGAGAAAGTGTAGGGACTTACGCGCAACACCTGACGAAATCTCACATGCGATACATAAAAATTCCCGAAGTCACGCAAGACAAGAACGGACCAAAAGTGGTCTATCGTCGGTGGCATGTTGTTCATCGCACCATGCCGCAAAATCAACACGAGACGACAAGCGGCGCGTGCGACTGGGCGAAAAGAACAATCACGATCCACACGCCTGTTCCGGCAAAAGAGTTGCTGGCTACCCTCGTGCATGAGTCAATTCACGCAACGGCACCGGACTTAGCCGAATCAGCAGTAGAGCGGATCGAGGAGTCAGTGGTGGCAGCTGTGTGGCCACACATGCAAGAAATTTGCGAGGAACTTATTGAGTAGCACGGAGGTGCAACCATGGCAAAGCGAAAGTCAAAAACCGACTTAATGTCTCGACTCAAAGGTATGCCCGACAAAGATGAGAAGAGGGGCACATCATGGGAGGAGGAGCTTGCAGCAGTTGCGCCGGGTGTGCATGAGGAACTGTGTGGAATCATTGATCTTTGGTTCGCAAATGATCCGTTGGTCAGGCGAAAGATAGCAAGCAAGTCGGCACTTGCACGATTCGTTTCGAGCATCTTGGCTGAGCATGGCGTGGAACGCGCACACAACACCCTTCGACACACAATGAGCCAGCGAGGCACCGATGGCTAGCCCAAAGAAAATACTCGAATCCATGCCGGACGACACCGAGCAAAACAGCAGAGAACGCCGATTAGAGAATAAGTTGCGAATAGCCAAAGCAAACGAGCGGCGCGCATTAGACAGAGCCGAAGAACTAGAAGCCACGGTTGAAGCATTTGCGGAACTGGGGGCGGCGGATACCGTTGGCGCGCAGCCAATGCGAAAGCGTAAAGGTGCAAAGCGTCACGGAATCGCAATCATACACTGGACCGACTGGCACGTTGCCGAAGTGGTCTCGAAGAACAAAACCAACGGGCTGAACAAGTTCAACCCCGACATTTGCCAAAAGCGGGTAGACGCACTCGCGCAATCAACGGTCAAGATGCTCCGTCTTCATCGCCAAGACATCGTGATAGACGAGGTGTTATTGGTTTTAGGCGGCGATTTTGTGACCGGCTACCTTCACCCCGAACTCGAACAAACAAACGCAATGGGGACGGCGGAGGAGGCCCAGTTTGCAATTGAATTGCTGACGGGCGCAATCAACACATTCGTCGAGCATGGATCACCAAAGAAGCTGCGGATTGTTTGCCATCGTGGCAACCACGGGCGCACAACTAAAAAGCACCAATTCAAAAACGACTATGAGACTTCCCGAGAATCATTGGTCTACTGGTCGCTCAGGCAGCGAATACAAGATGACCGCATCGAGTGGATCATCCCTGAGAGTGATGTTTTTTATACAACGCTAGTTCGCGGTTGCGATGTTCGCACGTGCCACGGGCATCAAATTAAATACGGCGGCGGGGTGGGTGGGCTATTGGTACCGGCTAACCGATGGGTGCTTCGGCAGAACTCGACTAAGCCCGCAATCCTGACCATGCTGGGGCATTTCCACACTCGGAACGTCATGTCGGGCATTGCCGTGGCAGGGTCGATCAAAGGATGGGACGAGTACGCAATGGCGCATGGCTTTGCATTTGAGCCACCCACACAATCATTTATGCTTTTTGATATTGCACGCAAGCAAATTACAGCAAGCTGGCCCATATTTTGCGAGGAGTAACGATGCAGGGAAACACCAGAAACCAGGAAATAATAGTTGCGAGACTTGAACAACTCGTTGAGACTTTGCACGATATCACCCGGTGGCCGCGAGCTGAGATATGGGACACGGCCTACCAAGTGGCCACGCAAAAAAGGGAAACGCACTTCCTGGAAGACCTACCAAAACCTCAATAATAAAGGAGATAAGATGGACGAGATTTATAGCGATATCGGCACCGACAAGAACTATTGCTGGACCGAGCCAGACGCAGAAACAAAAAGGCAATTAACTTCTGTGGAACAAGAATTATTTACTGATGAGAAAAACTGCATAAATCTATGGGAGGCTTCTGGGGCATCCCTGATGATAGCAGTGACGGCTGTGGCCTACTATATTTGGTGACAGCCAGCAAAAGACTTGACAAAAAGATCAGAAATACATAACAATTGACCAGAATTGTTTTTGATAGCATCCTGTTTCGTGGAGCGAAAAAATGCTAACGGCAGAAAATCTGCTTGAGTGGGCTGCAATGATCCAGAAGCATTCCAGTGCCGCCAAGATTCTTTGCAAGCTTACGAGGACGCCCTGGGATGATTGGATTGTTGACGTTGCACATCGGATCACCGAGTGCCCTGACAAGATCGAGGAAGTTCTTGATTGGCTGAAGACCTTTGGCCTCATTGGATCAACCGCTCTCGGGGAACCTGATAACCAACTGCCGTCAGAGTTTGAAAGCATCTCGGACCAGATGTATCGCTTTGGTCGTGCTGCGTTCAACAGCGGGATGGTTTCAGAGCAGTGATGCTTCGCCGCCTTAGGAAGAATCGCCAGCGTAATCAAGTCGACGCACTAGAGCGTGCAGAGCGAAACAAGCAGCGTCAAATAAACCGCGAAAGACGGCGTGAAAGGCGGCGTGAGCTTTTTCGCAGAGCAGGCAAACTGTTTGCCGATATGGCGGGTGTTTTCTTCGGGACTAAGTGGATAGGTGTGGGCATCACTTTGGCAATCATTCTTGCAGGAGCGGCAATTGCATGGCGGCTACTAAATCAGCCTTGAGGCGAATAAATCCAAACTTAGTTTTGGTCGTCGTTGCGTTGCTGTCTAGCGTAACCATTTGGAAGGCACCGCAGATCATAACGGCATACCGCAGCGCTTCGGTTGTTGCTCCTAAACAGCCGGACGAAAAGACTTTTGCAGACTTGCTGCCTAATGACTTCGCTCGTGCCCAATTCTCTGGGCTGATGGCTGACCTAGCAATCCAAGCCGAACGAAACACCGCGATTGAGTTTGCCAGTGACCTTCGCGACCTCATTCAACTATCAATTGTTGCGTGCCAGGATGTTACGGAATCGACGGGCTGGGAGGTGGGTCCAGAGATAACGAAGCAGATGCAAGATGTGGGCGACGATGATGTTGAGATGACTGCCGAACTTCGTGACAAGTACGCCAACGCTCTCAGAGATTTAGCTGCGAAAGCTAGAAAGTAAAATGCCAACGCTTTACAAAGATTGGCCAGCGCGCAAGAACAAGATGACCACTGCGCAGATAGTCAAGATGTATAGCGAAGGGTATAAGGGCGCAAGGTACGACAAGGAGTCAGAGGAAAGACTTGCAGCCGAGGTGGAGATTGCTCAAGCGTCAGACGTTGCTCACGGTTATGGGTTCGCCGACAGCGGAAAAGGGAAGTTAGCTGCACCTTTCATTCACGTCCTGAACGCATACCCAAAAGCGTGGCCTGGGCCTGCACAAGAGCGTGGTAGCTGCGTCTTGCACAACGGTCGCAACGTCCTTCTGGGAACTCTTTGTGCCGAAGTTGTTGCAGGCTTGCCCGATGAAGTGAGCGGCAAACGCGAAGGCTTTCCCAAGGTATCAGCAGCAGCGGAAAAGAACGGCGTGCTCGCCATAGAGCCAGGGTATTGGTTGCGAGGTCATAGAGGCGATGGTTATTCTTGCCCTGCAAACATGCGAGACATGATTCACACTATAGGTGCGGTACTTCGCAAAGATTATCCAGAATTAAACATCAACCTGGAGGAACTAGACTCAAAACTGGCTGGCAAATACCACAACAAGTCTCAAATACCAAAGCAACTACTTAAAGGCTTTGGCAAAAACTTGATACGTTCGTCCACGTTTGCGGACGAGATGGAAGAGGTGCGTGACTTACTTTGGCAAGACTTCTTTTTTTCAACGTGCGGCAGCGAAGGATTTTCAAATAAGCGTGACGCACATGGCGTATCGAGTCGCAAGGGGCGTTGGGCGCATGCGATGGCATATATTGGGTTTGATGATCGGCCAGTTGTTTACGAGCTTTACGGCGAGCCGCTTGTATTAGTGCTGAATAGCTGGGGCACATGGAACAAAGGACCAAGAGAAATAGTTGACTCGGCAAAGTTGGTCCCCAAAAACAAAAAAGAAAAGTACTTGCGAAAGAACATTGTCAGCAAAGACAGCGGAAACATCCTCATACCGAAGGGCAGCTTCTGGGCTAAGTGGTCCGATCTTCGCAATCGAACAATGATAGCTGCAGCGGGTCTTGAGGGTTGGGGCAGAACCAAAGTTGATTGGAGCTTCGAGGTGCGATGAAAAGTTTCATGGTCGTAGCAGCGTTGATCTTGATTGGGTGCAAGCCGGAAATACCAGAGCAACACAAATTTACACCGATGATCTGCGTATTGTCGGCAGGTCTTACGCTCGAAGGTAACACGCCGACACCTGACACACCTGACACGATCCCGAGCTTTGAGGATTGCGAGGAGTGCGGAGGCAAAGGATGGAAGGGTGACGGGCAACCAAGATCGGATTGCTTGGCTTGCACGCATCCGAAATGGGACAACTACTTTAATGAACTACCCAGTAACTAAGGAGAGAAGATATGAAACAGTTTTTGCTAGTTTTAGTTTTTGGTTTTGTGGCATTGCAGGGAGAAGCTGACGCTGGTTCCAGTCACGGCATCTATGGTTGGCAGCCAGGGAATGTACTTGCAGGCATCTTGAGTAATGCGCAAGACAAGCGGCAGGAAAGAATCTTAAAAAGGAAAAGCCGACGCGATGCAAGGCAGAACGCAAGGAACAGCCATGGGAGCTATGGGTTTGCACCCGTTGCGGCGAAGCCAAAAGAGGAAAAGGAAGCTTGCCCAACATGCACCGAATCCTCTTGCACAGAAAGCAGGTTTCCTTCCAGGGATGGCAAGGCAATTCGAAAGAGGTTTTGGCTGGAACACAACAACAAAAAGCAAAGAGCAATTTGACTCGCTACATAAAACAAATAATTCTTTCATGAAATGAAAACGGACATGACCGCAGACGAAAAGACACCGGAAGACTTAGTGGGCCGAGTCATCTACGCAGCAAAACTATTTGGCCCAACTTCAGTGATTGCTGGCGTTCTCGTGTGGCAAGGTATACGAATGACCGACGCCTTCCAAAAGGAGCGTGTACACGCGCTGCAATACAACCGGGAGCTTACCTCCAAAGTTGTGGAAGGCTTAACGAACTCGACTCATGCTATTGAACACATAGGAGATGAGTCGCAAGCGACACGCGAAGCGATCAAAGAAAATACGGAACTCACCCGCGAGAACAACCGCATGTTAAAATCAGGAGTTGACCGATGACTTGGTTCCACATAGACGGCGAGACGGGCGACATAGTTTGTTGCTCCGATGACTCCGATTTTTCGGAAAGCAAATGCTCCGAAGAGATGGCTAAACATTTCGTGCATGTCCACACCGACATGACTATAAACGAGGCGCGGGCGTTCAAGGGGCCGAAGTTAGATTCCGAGGGGAATGTAATCGTCGAGTACAGTCACAAAGTAGACATAGGCTCACTGGTGCCCGAGGAGGATCTCGAGAAGGCAGCAGACAGAGAGTGCTGTTGCCCCTTTGTCTACGGCGATCTGACAAAAGACGAGATAACCAGAAAGTGAGGTGAGATATGGCTACCAAAAAGGTAGGAAGCCTGTCGGACGGGGCCGATTACTCGTCGTTGACGACTTGGAATTTTTACGTAAAAACAAGCGGCGGCGAACAAACCGCAGAGTTAATCAATGACATCACCGACAATCTGTCGCTGACAGGTTGGACGTCATCATCCGACATCACCATCAGGAGTGACAGGCCCGGCGTTAAGAGGACGGTTTTCTCCAAGCATAACGGCAACCAGATGGTCTACTCGGGGAGTGCAAATATCTCAACATTGACAATTGAGGACATCATTTTTGACGGTGCTGGTGACGGTTCGACCGGGAATACCGGGCAGGCCGGTACGAGGGCAGGCATAACAACGACAAACGGCACTGACACTTTGACCTTGCGAAGAGTCAATATTAAGAACGTAACGCAACATGCCGTACTGGTCTGGTACGATTCGGACACGGCAACATTGAACTGCGACAACTGCATTTTCGAGAGCCCGACTGGCAGTGCCTACCGTGGAGCGCGTGACACAACGACAGCAACCTTTCGAAATTGCCTATTTGTTAATTGTGGTAGTGCTGCGCAAAACTGCCGACAAGGTGACCCGTCTGCGGTATCACCCTACTTTGTAGCAACGAATATCGGAAATTATTTCAACTGCTTAAGCTTCGACAACGGGGGGGCTGATTTTGCTGACGCTAATCAGGTTTCTACAACTAACGTCCGCTACTGCGTATCAAAGGACTCCACTGCCGCAGCCGCTAATCACGACGACAACACCGGCAGCGTCGGGCTCGACATTGCAACAGTTCCTGATACGTACTTCACTGACTACGACAATGGCGACTACACCCTGAAGCACGAAGACTTCACCAACTGGGGTGTCAACGGCGATTCCGCAAATACCCCGGCGAAAGATTTCAACAATAGAACTAGGGTTAACAACGACATTGGACCCTTTGAGTACGTCCAACACATGGTCGCCCCGGCCATAGACCAAACACTAACCATGAAGATGGCTCGCGGATTAGCGGACCACGAACACTAAGGAGCAGACATGCAAATTCTAAGCGAAACTCTCGTAGCCGATGACACCTCAAAAGTATTTATCTCTCAGCAACACACGAAGTGCTGGGTCTACCTATCCGGCTCGTTCGATAGCCAGACGGTTACACTAGAGGCATCCGTTGACAACTCAACTTTTTCTACGTTCAACGTAGATGGGGTGGATCAGACGTTCACTGCGGGGACGTTCAAGCTGTACGACTTGCCAGGTGGTATCTTCTTCCGGTTTGACGTATCGAACGGCGGCTCACCTGACATCGACATTCGCGTTGCGGGTAACGGCGTTAAGGTTTTGTCGTAGGTTTTGCTTTTTGATCCCGAGCCTCGTCCCACTTCGTCCGTGCTGCCTCGGAAATTTCGAGTAGCTTGTTAGCTATATCAAGACGAGTCTTCCAATAGGGCTTCTTGTCCTTTGGGGCTTCGGCTAGCTTTTTCTGTAGGTATGCTAGGGTGCCGTTTGCTGTGTCAGATGGCCGATAAGGGGTGTATTCGTTGAAGTACACGTCTTCGGCAGTGGTATTGGAGTAGCTACCTCTCTTGTCGAATTTGAGAAGATCAAGCGGCTTGGCGATTCCGAGACTCGTAGACTTTCTGGTTAGGTCTGCCCATTCGTCGAACACTTTCTTACGCTTGGTCTCTGCCGACACG
>VTLG01009792.1_pt1 | contig 18949 bp, 14 predicted proteins | sample 4694571 | NCBI WGS metagenome assembly VTLG01 (sample SAMN12604809, study PRJNA352737) | marine metagenome | biome: ENVO:00000447; feature: ENVO:00000209|ENVO:00000569|ENVO:01000036; material: ENVO:00002151; isolation source: viral sequences binned using virsorter ...
GAAGGTATTCCACCTGATTTTGCTAATATATCTGATGATACCAGTGTTTTAGCTGGTGCAACATTAACAGTAAATGATAACGGAGCAATATCAGTTGCTTCTGGTGGATCAGTAACTATTGATTCTGGTGCTACTATTACAAATAATGGAACAGCAACAGGATTTGGTGGTAGTGATCCATCCTCTGCTGATGGTGATTCACTTGGTACTGCTTCTTTAGAGTGGTCTGATTTGTATCTTGCTGATGGCGGTGTAGTTTACTTTGGTAATGATCAAGAAATTACTCTAACGCATAGTGCTGATACAGGACTTATTTTAAAACATACTGCGACTGCCGATGACAAACCAATTGTATTAACTTTACAGACTGGCGAAACAGATATTGCTGCTAATGATGTTCTTGGTAAAATTGCGTTTCAAGCACCAGATGAAGGAACAGGAACAGATGCTGTTTTGGTTGCAGGAGCTATTCAAGTAGTATCAGAAGGAAATTTCAGTAGCTCAAATAATGCTGTAACAATGGAGTTTCATACAGCCGCAAGTGAAGCGGCTGCAGCAAAAGCAAAGTTAACTTCTACTGGTGTTTTTCAAGTTGGTGCGGGGGCTGTCGGAGGCCCATCAATTAGTTTTACTAGTGATCCAGATACAGGTATGTTTAGCGTAGCAGGAGATGAATTAGGTATTGCGGTTGGTGGAAGCAGACCTATTTATTCTACGAACCGAAAAGTCTGCATCAATGATGACGCTACTGCTAACATGTCTTCTGGATTGTGTATTAACCAAACTTCATATGATAATAATATCATTGAATTAAAATCTTCTGATGTTGGTCATGGATGTACTGATATAGCTGAAACAGATTCATATGGATTTATTCTAAAACATGGTAATACAGAAGGTGGTATCAGAATGGAAGGTATCACTGAAGGCGATCAAGCCATGTTCTTTCGTGCAATTAGTGCGAATGATTTATCAGGAGATACTTCTACTTCTAATGGTCATATTCATTTTAAATGCCATAAAATATCCGGCACAGGTATAGCAGGCCACAGTAACACCTCTAATTTAATGGTCGTAGAAAATAATGAAGCTGTTCAGTTTGTTCTTAAAGGTAACGGTCAACTTCATCTTACAAACACAACTATTTATGCACTTGATGAAGAAGATGATGCGATGCTCATTCGGCAACTTGATCTTGCTGGACATAAGGATAAAGATAATGGCCCTGCTGGCGTTATCGAAACACAGTGGGATAAATTTATTGAAAAGAATGATGCTAAACTAAAAGAAATTGGAGTGTTATCTAGTGAAAATGATTTTATTGTAGCTCAACCGTGGATAAAATTGGCAAATGGTGCAATCTGGCAACAAAGAGCAATGTTTGAAACGATGAAACAAGTAGCAGAAGAGATGCTGCCAGGATTTTCTGAGAAACTTAATAAAAGATTGGAAGAACAGAAACTTCCAGCATTGCCGATTTAAAATTAGTTATTAGATGGAGGAACATATAAATGGCATTACAAAATAATACAATTTTAGACGGAGGAGTTACATTAAGTAATTGCTATGTGCGTATTAATAGTGTTGAAGCATATAAACAAAATGAAGATTCAGATTGGAATCTAAAATTACTTGTTAATGTATATAAGGATGCAGATGCAAGAAATGCGAAATCGCCGGCTTTAAAAGATGGCGATGGTAATGTGGTAGAGCCAGAGGGTTCAACTGGGTCAGGAGCAGTTCATTTAAACGATAAAATAAAAAATAAAGAATATAAATTTAGTTACGATCCTGATTCTGAACAAGGCGACCTTATTGCATTAGCTTATGCTAAATTAAAAACACATGAAGACTTTAGTGGTGCTTCGGACGTATAGGAATATAATATGCCATATATAGGAAAATCACCGTTACATGGAAATTATCAGAAACTAGATTCTATTTCTGGTAGTTTTGATGGTTCTACAACACAATTTGCTTTGACGCAAAATAGTGCTGCTATCACTCCTGTTACTGAAGCTGCTTTAATTATAAGTATAAATGGTGTTCTTCAAGAACCTGTAACTACATATACAGTTTCAGGCACAAATATTACTTTCACTTCTGCTCCTGCTTCAACAGATACTTTCTTTGGAGTGGTATTAGGTGAGCAGTTAGCTATTGGTACTCCTAGTGATTCAACAGTAACGACTGCAAAATTAGCTAGTACTGTATTTACAGGTGCTACAGATATAGGTGCAGCAATTGTAGATGCTGATCTATTTTTAATGGATGATGGAGCAGGGGGTACGATAAGAAAAACAACAGCATCCAGACTAAAAACTTATATTGGTGGTAGTGATCCTGCTTCTGCTGATGGAGATTCATTAGGTACTGCTTCACTTGAATGGTCTGATTTATATCTTGCTGATGGTTCTGTTATTTATTTTGGTGATGATCAAGAAATTACTTTAACACATGTAGCTGATTCTGGTATTACTTTGAAAAATACGAAAACTGCTGATGATGCAGGGTCTTTCAATCTTACTCTACAATCTGGTGAGACAGATATTGCTCAGGATGATATTCTTGGTAAGATTTTATTCTCGGCACCAGATGAAGCAACAGGTACAGATGCTATTTTGACTGCCGCTGCAATTGCAGCTAGGTCAGAAGGAGATTTTAGTTCAAGTTCTAATGCAACTTCATTAGATTTTATGCTGGGTGTAAGTGAAACAGCTTCAACAAAGATGACTTTAAATTCTTCTGGAAATTTATCGGTAGGTGACGGCACTGCTGCTTTACCGTCATATAGTAATGTTGGCGATTTAAATACTGGTGTATATTTCCCAGCAGCTGATACTGTAGGTGTTACAGTGGGAGGTACAGAACAATTTAGGTTTGGTTCTAATCCTGTTTCCCCAGGCTTTTTGCAGAAGAATATGGTCATTAATGGCTCTATGAGAATTTCTCAAAGACCTACTCAAACTGGCCAGGGTGGTTCTACAGCATATACTGCTGTAGATCAATTTAAACTCACATGCTCTGGCACTGCTGGAAGAGTGACTACTTCTCAAGCTGTTGGGCCATCAGGTACAGGTGCAGTATACTCTCATGCCAATGCTTTAAAGATAGATGTAACAACAGCAGATGGTTCTGTAGCTGCTGGTGATATAATGTCGTTAGATCATAATATTGAAGCTCAACATTGTCAGCATTTAAGATGGGGAGATAGCACTGCTCAAGCCGTTACCTTACAGTTTTGGGTAAAATCTCCCAAGTCCGGCATACATACTGTGGGTTTGTATCAATCTGATGATGGCAGAACTTATCTCCAAGAATATACAGTAGCTTCGGCTGATACATGGGAACAATTTAAATTAACTTTTTCTGGTGATACAGGTGGAACCGTTGATAATAATAACGGTTCTGGCATAATCGTAAGATGGGCTCTTATTGCTGGATCAAACGAACAAGGGACGGCTGGTTCATGGACAGGATCAAACATATATGCAACCTCAAATCAAGTGAACGTCTTGGATAGTACCAGTAACGATTTTTATATTACAGGCGTTCAGCTGGAAGTTGGCTCTGTAGCTACAGATTTTGAGCATAAAGATTTGAGTACAGAATTTTGGCAATGCTTGCGGTATTATCGGCGAATAACACATAATTTTGGGCAAGCAGCTATGCCTGTAGCATCTGTCAGGTCTGATGAAAATCAGAAATCAGGTTTTCCTCTGGAGCCTCCCATGAGAGCTGGCCCTAGTTTGGAAACAAGCGGAAACGCTAACGATTACAACATGAATCACGGAAATGGTAATACGGTGTGTGATGCCGTTCCTAGTTTAGCTGGTGCAACATCTGTTGTGGCTGCTCTTCGGTATCAAACCGATGGCGGGCCGTCTGCTGGGTTTGCATCTCAGCTAGAATTTCTAGAAGGTTCTGGTGCTGGATTTCTAGGTTTTAGTGCGGAGTTATAAGATGAAAGAATATAAAAAATTAGATGTAGATGGAACTGTTTTTCAGATAGGGGCCATTTCTTTTCCGAAAGACCCTGATAATATGGATTATGCTCGAATGCTGGAAGAAGTAACAGCTGGTACAGCAAGAATTTTGGATTACGAGCCACCACCTAGAACATGGAATAGAATTAGATGGGAGCGAGATCGTCTTATGGCTGAAACAGATTGGTGGGCGCTCGCTGATCGAACACTAACATCAGAACAAACAGCGTATCGAAAGGCGTTGAGGGACGTGCCACAAGATTTTGATAGTCCTTCAAAAGTTGTTTGGCCTACAAAGCCATAGGAGTAATTAAAGATTCAAATACAAAATAATCTTAAATTACTTATAAATAGAACATAGGACACAAAAAATGGCAGCAATTATAACAGAAAAATTTAGACAACACAATGCTACTCAATTTTACGAGTCGTTTAGTGAAGCATCAGCAAATGTCTACTACCTGATGATTGGTAAGTCTACACCTTTTACAGCATCAACTTCTGGGGGAACGGATGATTCTCCTGGCACTCCTGCTGATGATGTTGGTACAGAATTTTACACTTGGGATCAAACTACAGCATTGAAAAAGATTGACTCTACAAATGTTCAATATGCAATACCTCGTAGGGATTGGGCAAACAGTACGACATATGACATGTATGAGCATAATATCAGCTCGTCCAATACCACAACATCAGGTGCGTCAAATCTTTATGACTCCACATTCTACTTTAGAACTTCTGATAATAGGGTGTATAAGGTATTAGATAATAATGCTGGAAGTGCTTATTCTGGTGCAGAACCTACTTCTACATCAACGTCAACCTTTGTTCTTGGTGGATATACGCTAAAATATATGTACACGATTTCAGCATCAGACTCTACAAAATATCTTACTCCCGACTTTATGCCAGTTGCAACAGATAGTACGGTAAGTGCAGCTGCAACGGATGGTGCAATTGAAAGTCTGATAGTAACTGCTGGTTCGGGATATACAAATGGAACATACTATGCTGCGGTATATGGTGACGGAACAAGTCAAGGAACGTCCTCTGGTGCGATTGTACGAATTACTGTGAGTGGTGGTGCAATTGCTTCTTTTGGATTGACTGCTGGTACGGATACAACCATTCATGATGGTGGAGCTGCATATACCTACGGAACAGTTAATCTTGGATCAGATTATACTTTTTCTGATAACGGACTTACAACTGCTTCCTCTATGGGAAGTGGTAGTGGTGGAGCAATAACAGTTCAAATTAGTCCTAAAGATGGACATGGAAATGATGCAGTCAAGGAATTAGGTGGACATTATGTTATGATGAGAGCAACACTTACAGGTGCAGAAGCTGATGACGTTCTTGCCGGAAACGATTTTAGAAATATTGCTCTTGTTACTGACCCAACAACTTACGGTACTACTACGGTTGCCTCTGCTACAACACACCGACAAGTATCTGCATTAAAACTTACTTCACAGTCAGGAACATATAGTGCTGATGAAAAAATAACACAAACAACTACTGGTGCGATTGGTAAGGTAGTTGAGTGGGATAGTACTCTTGGTATTCTTTACTATCAGCAAGAGAGATATGCTGACTATGGAACAGTTAGTGCAACAGGCTCAAATACAGCCTTTTCTGGTGCGAATGTTGTCACAGGTGCAACTTCGGGTGCTGTAGGAACACCAGATTCAACTGCTGATTCGGCGGTAACTCTTGCAAATGGTAATTCTATCACATTTACTGATGGTTATGCAAATCCAGAGCTGCAACCTGACAGTGGAAATATCATTTATCAAGAAAATAGAAAACCTATCAGTCGGGCAACAGACCAAACCGAAGATATAAAGATTATAGTGGAGTTTTAGAGTATGGCTGAAAAAACAGACCTTAATGTTGCACCATACTATGACGATTTCGATAGTTCAGATAATTTTGTTAAAACACTATTTCGCCCTGGATTTGCAATTCAGGCAAGAGAACTAACACAGTTACAATCTGTTCTTCAAAATCAAATTGAAAAACATGGAAGTCATATGTTCAAAGAAGGTGCGATGGTTATTCCTGGCGCTGTTTCATATAATAGGTTTTATCATTCTCTTAAATTAGCATCTACTTATGCTGGAGAAACTATAAACCCTGCTCAATACTATAGTGCAACAACTCCTGTCACTATTACAGGTGCTACCACTGGTGTTACTGCTACTGTTATTGGTTATGATGTTGCAACTTCTACAGATCAACCAACATTATATTTAAGATATATTGCTAGTGGTACGGATGGTTTAACAAATGTTTTTGCTGATGGAGAAAATATATCTTCAAATTATGGAGTGACACATACAACATCATATTCCTCTGGTGCTGCATCTGCAACAACTTACACTTCAGCATATAGTATTGCAGCGGGATCAAGTTCTGCAAATCTTACAGGTTCAACTGGACCGGCATCTACTTTAGCTGCAGCGGTATCGGTTGAAGAAGGTATATATTATATTCGTGGTCATTTTGTAGAGTGCTCAGCGCAAACTCTTGTGCTTGACAAATATAGTAATAATCCTTCTTATCGTGTCGGGTTTACGATAACTGAAACTTTGGTAACGCCAGAAGATGACAGTTCTCTTTTAGATAATGCAACTGGTTCAACAAACTATGCTGCAAAGGGTGCTCATCGTCTTAAATATACTTTAACACTTGCGAAACTTGCAAGAGATTCTACTGATGATAGTTCATTTGTTGAATTAGTAGATACGAAATCTGGTATTCTGCAATCTATAGTCAGAACTACTGAGTATTCGATATTAGAAGAAACTATGGCTCGTAGAACTTATGACGAATCGGGTGATTATACTATTCGGCCTTTTCAAATTCAAATGAAAGAAACTGTTGATTTAAACAATAGAGAAGGTGTATATACTGTTGGCGATACAACAGATGACGGTTATACTGCCGCAAATACTTTTGTAACAGCAGAAGTAAGTATGGGAAAAGCCTATGTAAAAGGTTATGAAATTGAAAAAATTGCACCAACTTATAAGGATATTAACAAAGCAAGAGATTTTGAAACAGTAAATGCTGGACAAACATTAGCTAATCTTGGTAATTTTGTACTTGTAAATAATTTATATGGATCGCCTGATATTTCAGCAATTTCTGGTGAGAATACTGCCTATAAAACTATACACCTTTATTCAGATTTTAATTCTACTAGAGGGTCTGCTAATGATTTTACAGGAAATAATATAATTGGCGAAGCACGTGCTAGAGCTATAGAATATTCTTCTGGTACAGTTGGTCAAACTGATGCACAATATAAGTTGTATCTTTGGGACATTAAGATGTTTACTTATCTTACTCTCAGCGGTACTCCAAGTCCTACTCTTGTTGTAAATCATGCTCAAGGTGTACGAGTAGAAGGTAATACGTCTGGTGCAGTTGGTTATGTTGTAAGTGATCAGGTAACTACAACTGGAACAAGAGTGGTTCTCATAAAAGAATCTGGAATTTTTACAAGTGGAGAAAAACTTTTAGTATCTGATTCTTCAGAGACAGGACAAATAGTAGAAGATTCGGGTAATACTGATCTTACTATTACATCAGTCAGCGGCTCTGTTGAAACGACATTTACTTTTGATCAGGTTCGGTCTTTCTTTATGGAAGATACTGGTTCAACTACTGGACAGAATTTTACTGCTGATGCTGTTTTACAACCTCCTGCTCGAAGAAAAAGTGAGATTAATAATTTAACATTGAATGCAACGGATGCTGGTGGTGCAAATGCAGATTCCAAATCTGGTGGTGGTGAAACTGGTGATGATAACGCTAATACTGGTGGCACTCATATGGAAGATGTTCTTCTTGCAAGACTTACTGATGCTGACAAAAATAATGCTTTAGAAAAACTTCCAAAGAGGGTTATTAAGACACTTTTAACAACCAAAAATTCTGGTGTAACGGATACTCAATTTACTGTTCGTAGACAGTTTATTGGTACAACAAATTCATCTGGTGTGGTTTCATTTAATGCTGGTTCCAATGAAACTTTTGTTGCGCTTGCAGAAAAAGATTATGTTATGACTATTCTTACTGCTGGTGGAGGAACAGGCGTTCAAGGTCAACCTGTTAGTATTGTTTCCACAGCTTCTGGTGCTGGAACTGTTTCACTTACAATTACTGATAATACTGTTTTAGGTTCTTCAGCAAAAATAAAACTTACTGCAACTGTTCTTAAAACATCTGTAACATCAAAATCAAAAACTACAAGACTCATGAAGCAAGTTAAAGTTAACACTGGCGCAACGGATGCCTATGGTACACGACCAACAGATAGAGATATTTCTTTAGGTCGAGCAGATGCATTTAATTTGGTTACTGTTTATGATTCATTAGATACTTCTACAGATGCCGTAGCACCTACTTTGACAGTAGGAACTATTACAGGGTCTTTCACAAGAGGCGAAATAATTACTGGTGGAACAAGTGGTGCTAAAGGTAGACTCATAACTGTAGCAAGTCCTTTGCAATATGTTTTAACTAATTCAAAAGAATTTGGTTCTAGTGAAGTAATTACAGGAGAAAGTTCGGGTGCAACAGCTACAACTTCAGCAACTACAACGGGCGATACTGTAATTAAATCAAGATATGTTTTTGATACTGGTATGCGAGATAATTTTTATGATATTTCTAGAATTACTAGAAAGAAAGGATCAGCAGCACCAACAGGAAGACTTCTTATTATCTATGATTATCTAGAACATGGTGCCGGAGATATGTTCACAGTTGATTCTTATACAGATATTGCTGGACGAATGGAGTATGATGATATTCCAGTGTATACAGGATCAAAAGTTGATCCTGATGAACCTGTGCCAAGTGGTCAGTTTCCTTTGACAGATAGTTACGATTATCGTCCTACGGTTGATGATATTGCTGGATCGTCTACAACTATAGCTACTGTTGATGAAATAACAGGTCGTTCTTTCGATTTTGCAAGTCGAACATTTGGTGGTACAGGTGGTACTACTGTAGATACTCCAAAACCAGGCTCTTTTATTCAAGCAGATTTTGAATATTATCTTCCTAAAATGGCTGCTTTAGCATTAAGTCCTAGCGGTGGTTTTCGTATTTTTGAAGGTACTAGTTCTGAAAATCCATTGTTGCCAAAATTTCCAGATGATGCAATGTTAATAGCAACTATGTTTATTCCACCTTATACTTTTAAACCATATCATATTGATATTACAAGAGAAAAGCATCAAAGATATACAATGAAAGATATTGGTAAACTTGAGGACAGATTAGATAATGTTGAATATTATACTGCATTAACTTTATTGGAACGTAATGCTGAAAGTTTTGAAGTAACTGATGCAAATGGATTGAACCGATTTAAATCTGGATTTATGGTTGATAATTTTAAGGGTCATCGTGTCGGTGATACTGCTCATAGAGATTATAAAAATTCTATGGATTTTGAAGCAGGAGAACTACGTCCACAACATAGGTCTAAAGCAATAGATTTAATTGAAGTTGCTTCAACGACAGCAGAAAGAACTGCTGATGGTTATCAAAAAACTGGTGATATGCTTACTCTTCCTTATACAGAAGAAACATTAACTTCACAACTATTTGCTTCAAGACAAGTATCTGCACAAACTGGCCAAACTGTCAATTGGATTGGAGATATAGAAATAAGTCCAACATCCGATACATGGTATGAAACTGAAATTTCGCCAGTTTTGGTTGTAAATCGTGATGGGGATTACGATGCAGTAGTAGCAAGAGAACGAAATAATCTTGGAACAGTTTGGAATGCTTGGCAAACTACATGGTCGGGAGTGGTAGATTCTAGAACTGAAACTCAAACTAAAGGAGTTAGAATAACGGTTGGTGGTGGTGAAGATACCCATACAACAACGGCCACGAGAGTAGGTAAACGATCAATTCAAACTGTTAGAACTGATAAAACTAGAACAGGTGTTACTACATCTGTTGCATTGAGAGTTGATAAAGAATCTCAAGGTATTCGCACTGTATCAAAAGCAGCCATTCCTTATGTTAGAGCAAAAACAATAACATTTACTGGTGAGAATTTTAAGCCAAAAACAAGATTATATTTCTTTTTTAATAAAACAAACGTATCGTCTTATTGTACACCAGCAAGTACAGCTTATACTACTGATTCAACTCCTGTAGCCGGAAGTCCTATTGTTACTACTGCAACAGGTAAAGTTGAAGGAACATTTGCAATACCTGATCCAAAAGTTGCTGGTAATCCAAAATTTACAACAGGAGAAGTTCTGTTAACATTTACTTCTAGCTCTACAAATGCAACAATTTCTAAAAATGCAGGTCTTGGTACTGCTGGAACTGTATCGTATTCTGCTAGTGGGTTGTTAGAAACTCAGCAGGAAACAATTATTGCAACAAGAAATGCAGTAGTGGTTAGAACAAATGCTAGTCAAAAAACTTCTGCTTCAGCTACAAGTCATGGAAAATGGGCATGGCATACTCAACCGCAACCAAAACAAACTAAGTCTTGGGAAGGTAATGGTTATGATCCTGGCGGCGGCGGAAGCAGCGGGCCCGGCGGTGTGTCTGGTGGTGATGGCGGAAATGCTGGTCAATTTTAACATGTTTAAAGGAGAAAATATAAATGCCTGCAATTAGTTCCCCATTGGCTCAAACATTTACGGTTGAAGCTGATCCAGAGATAGATATAACTGGTCGGTTTCTATCATCTGTTGATGTTTATTTTGGTGCTAAAGATGATAACCTTCCTATAACAATGGAAATTAGAAATGTTATAAATGGATATCCCGGCGGTAAAGTTTTACCTTTTTCTAGAGTTGTTAAAAATACAGGTGATGTTAATGTATCGGCTACTGGTGCTACTGCAACAACATTTACATTTCCTTCTTTAGTTTTTGTTGAAATTGAAACTGAATATGCTCTTGTTTTAAAATGTGCTAGTCCTGATTATAATGTTTGGATTACAAGGTTAGGAGATACCGATATAGGTGGAACTAGAACTATTTCAAAACAACCTCATATTGGTGTTTTATTTAAGTCTCAATCCAGTACTACTTTATTTCCTTCTCCCGAAGAAGATTTGAAATTTTCTATTAAAGCTGCTAAATTTGATATTGATGCTGCTGGACTAGTATCTTTAACAAATGATGATGTACCTACTGTAACTTTGAGTCGTGATCCTATTATTATGGATGAAACTACTACATTAAAAATTAATCATCCAGATCATCATATGTATGCTACCAGCAATAATGTAACTATTGATGGAGTTGTGTCTGGTGCATCAACAACACTTAATGGTGCAATAACTGCTGCAGCAACCACATTAACATTAACAAGTGGAACTAATTTTGATGATACTTCTGGTAAATATTCAAAATTAGCTAATAATCTTTGGTATATTAAAATTGATGATGAGATAATGACGTATACTACTATTAGTACTAATGCAGTATCAGGACTTACAAGAGGTGCGAATAGTACAACTGCAGCAACTCATGCTGATGGTACAACTGTATATTTGTATCAAGCAAACAAAATTCCATTTACGGAAATTAATAAAACACATACTGCGCTTTCTAACATAGAAATTGATAGTTATACAGTTTCGTTAACTACAACTCCTGTAACTGATGGGTCTGGGGGTACAACTGAATTTGGTGGTACTTCTGTAACTGCAACTGAAAATGCGATGATGGATTATATGCAAACTATTATTGGCGCACTGGAATTACAAAATACTTCTATTAGTTCAAAGGCAATAACAACATCTGCAACAAGTCCAAGCGGAACGGAAACATCATTTACGAGTGGCCGAAATAATAAAACAACTGTGCCTGATGTAATATATCCATTGAATGATAATTATAGATTTGAATTTCCTCATATGGTAGCTTCAGCAATTAATGAAACAAATGAATTATCTTCTCTAAGATCATATTTAACAGAACTTACATTGAAATCAGCTACTACTTCTCTTTCACCTGTAATTGATCTTGATAGAAATTCTCTTATTGCTGTATCAAATCGACTTAATAATGTTGATTCATCTTCTGATGTTTATCCTACTTCAGATTATGTTTCATCTGAAGCAGCAGATGGTGATCAAAATGCTGCAATATATCTTACAAAACAAGTTACTCTTGAAAATCTTGCAACAAGTTTGAAAGTTTTGTTTGCTGCACATCGTCCATCTACAAATGATATTAAAGTTATGTACAAAATTTTGGGTGCTGATGAATCAGTTGATTTCCAAGATTTAGGATTTAGATATTTTAATGATGATGGTTCAGCTGATGTTACAGTTCAACCTTCTGCTGATATAAATGATTTTCAAGATTATGTTTATACTGCTGGTGTAACAGATGATGGTATAGGTGATCCTCTTCCAGAATTTATAGCTTTTCAGATTAAAATTATTATGCAAGGAACAAATACATCTACACCACCAAGATTAAAGGATTTAAGAATTTTAGCATTGGCAACGTAAAATGAAAGAACATCATATACAAGTTGAAGGTCATCCAGATTTAGTAAGAGATAGTAATTCTCATGCAATTATTAATCGTAATCCAAATGCATATGAAAAAGCAAGAAAACGTGCAGCAGACGCACAAAAACAAAGGGATGAAATACGAGATACGACAAGAGAAATAAATCATCTCAAAGCAGAAATGCATGAAATTAAACATCTTCTCAAGGAGTTGGTAGAGAATCGTTCATAACTTGGGGATACATTACATATAAATATGTAGAAAAGGAATATAAGTATGGCTATCCCTACAACAAAAGCTACATTAAAAAGTTATTGCCTCAGATCACTTGGATTCGGAGTTATTGATATTAATGTATCTGATGATCAGGCTGATGACCGTCTGGATGAAGCACTTCAATACTTTGCACAATATCATTACGATGGTATTGAAAGAATGTATCTCAAACATCTTATTACCTCTGATGAAGTAACTAGAGCAAGGTCTGATGCATCAACAACTGCAACTGATACTGTTGATAGTTCAATAACTGCTACTTGGAAAGAAGGAAAGAACTTTATTCCAATTCCAAGCTCTGTTGTATCTGTAGTAAAAGTTTTTCCATTTACTGATACTGGTGGTGGAAGTAGTATGTTTGATGTTCGATATCAGTTACGATTAAATGACCTTTTTGATTTTTCTTCAACATCTGTCATTCATTATGAAATGACGATGAATAATATTGATTTGTTAGAGCACATTCTTGTAGGTGAAACTCCAATTCGTTTTAATCAACACCAAAATCGTCTTTATGTTGATATGGATTGGGAGAATGATATAACAGCTGATGTAGACTATCTTATCATTGAATGTTATAGAAAATTAGACCCTACCACATATACAGATATCTATGATGACATTTATCTAAAGAGATATGCAACTGCCCTTATTAAAAAACAATGGGGAGCAAACCTTAGTAAATTTGGTGGAGTTACTATGCTTGGTGGAGTAACCATGAATGGTGAAACTCTATACACTCAAGCATTGGAAGAACAAAATAGACTTGAGGAACAGATTCAACTTGCCTTTGAGTTACCAATAAACTATATGATTGGATAAGTGAATGGCAGTTAATACAGCATTCCATACCAGCAACCTTCACTCCATTGCAACTGAAAGAAGTTTGTATAGTGACCTTGTAAAAGAAGCTATACAGATTTATGGTCATGATGTTTATTACATGGATCGTACTCTTGTTGCTGAAGATACAATATTGGGTGAAGATTCTCTTTCCAAATATAGAACACAGCATCCCATAGAGATGTATATGGAAGATGCAGATGGTGGGTTTGCTGGTGAGAGAGAATTAATGAATCAGTTTGGTTTACAAAATTTAAGTGAAGCAACTTTCGTTGTTAATAAAGAAAGATTTCAAGAGTTAGATAGGCAGATACAAATTCAAGATGCAACGGATACTAGCTCCGGTGGTTCAATACAATTAGAGGCAGGAACTATAGATCAATCATCTTCTTCATCTACTTTGTCTACAGCTTCGGGTGATAATGTTTTTTATATTTTGCAAGATACTGCTGCAACGGATTCTGATCGTCCACAAGAAGGTGATGCAATTTACCATCCAGTTCTTGATAAGATATTTCAAATAAATTTTGTAGACCATGATGAACCATTTTATCAATTGGATAATAATCCAGTATACAAATTAAGATGCCGTCTGTACGATTACAGTTCTGAAATTATTGACACTGGTATTTCTGACATTGATGCGATTGAAACAGAACAATCTCAAAGCGCACTTATCTATCAAATTACTCTGGAACAATCTTCGGCGGTTAATGAGGATATTCGATTGGAAACTGGAACTGATGATTTAAATACTGGATTGTTACTTGAAGAGACAGATGGTGATAATATAATTGGTGAAAGTGATAGCACTTCTGTTGGTGAAAGTATAATTCTTGAACAGGCTGCTGATAGTGGTGATGATCAATATCTGATACAAGAAGACTATATAGTAGGAGACTTTGATCAAGATAAGACATCCCAGAATGAATTATTTGAAGCTAAGAGCAGATCAGTTCTTGACTTTAGTGAATCAAATCCATTTGGAGATGCAGGGAGTAGTTCGTAATGTTAGGCACACAATTTTACCATGAAACAATTCGTAAGGTTATTATTGCTTTCGGAACATTGTTTAATGATATTAGTCTTGTTCGCAAAGATAATAATGGCACGATAACACAAACTATGAAGGTTCCTCTTGCATATGGGCCAAGAGAAAAATTTCTGGTGCGATTGCGTGAGGATGCAGATTTAACAAGACAGGTTGCAATTACTCTTCCTCGTATTGGATTTGAAATTCAAAACCTTTCTTATGATCCTATAAGAAAATTGAGTCGTGTTCAAAAATTTAAGAAAGTAAAAGGTTCTAATACAAAACAATTAGACACACAGTATATGCCAGTTCCATATAATCTTGACATTGAGTTGTATGTTATGGCAAAACAATCTGATGATGCGTTACAGGTTGTAGAACAAATTCTTCCCTACTTTCAGCCAGACTATACACTAACTATTAATGATGGTCCAGATTTAGGAATTAAAAGAGATGTTCCTATTATTTTAAATAGTATCAATTATGAAGATACTTATGATGGAGATTTTACAAATCGTCGGGCACTGATATACACATTATCTTTTACAACAAAATTTTATCTCTATGGTCCTGTAACTTCGGCCAAGGTAATTAAAACTGCAATAGTAGATCAGTATACAGATTTACCAGATCAATCACCAAAACGTGAACAGAGATATAAAGTAGAACCAAAACCATCTACTGCTGATGCTGATGATGATTTTGGATTTAATGAGACTACATCTTTCTTCCAAGATGCACAAGGTTTTAATCCAGAAACAGGTGAAGACGATAATAAATCATGACAACAAAATTAAGACTTGATAAAGAGCTTGGTGTTATAGAAAAAATAGTTCCAACTGCTGTACCTAAAATCATACCTAACACAATAGAAGTTAGTGAAGATGATATAGAGAATGATTACAAATACCAACGAGAAAATTTTTATAATTTGGTTGAAAGAGGTTCAGATGCGATTGAAGGAATATTAGAACTCGCAAAAGAAGGTGAGCATCCAAGAGCATATGAGGTTGCCGGACAATTAATAAAGAATGTTGCAGAGGTAACAGAGAAGTTAGGTGATTTGCAAGAGAAAATGCGTAGGTTAAAAGAGGTGCCAAGTAATGCACCAACGAATGTTACTAATGCATTATTCGTTGGTTCTACAATGGAATTACAAAAAATGTTGAAGGATAAAATTGAGGATGAAAATAATTGATAATGTAAAAAGTAAGAATATGTGGCCTACAACCACTTACACTTTTAATGTTAATAATATTGATAATGAATTTATAAAAGATAAAGTTCTAGAGAGAGAACAAAAGGGTTTAGGGTTTCGTTTTGATCCAATACAGGGTGGTGGTTGGCAAAGCAATAAAGACCTACTTGACTACGAGTTTTCCTTTTTAAAAAAATCCCTTCTTGTTGGTGTAAATGAAATATTAAGTCAAATTTATGTTGATGACGCTTCTATTAAAATGATTAATAGTTGGGCAAACATAAGTCGTAAGGGTGAGTGTACCATGCCTCATATTCATGAGGAATCTAATTGGTCATGCGTCTATTATGTTACACCAACAGAGGATGCAAATCTTTATCTTAAAGACCCTAGATTATTAGAATATATGGATAAGTCTCATCACTACTTGAAACAGCCATATGCAAATGTGATTAGAAAAAGACCATTTGATGCAGGCGAGGCAATACTTATTCCAAGTTGGCTAGAACATGGTGTTGGTGCAGGGACTAAAGATGCGATAAGAATAAGTATAGCAAGTAATTTTTTAATAGAAAGATAAAATGGAAACATATCTAGGAAATCCTAATCTAAAGAGAGTTAATATTCCTCAAGAATTTAGCGAGGAAAATATAATAGAATATAATAAATGTTCTAAAGACCCTTTATATTTTATTCAAAATTTTGTTAGGATAGTATCACTAGATCATGGTCTAGTACCATTTGATATGTATGAGTTTCAAAGGGATATGGTAAATTCTATGCATAATAATAGATTTACTATTCATAAATTACCTCGGCAGTCTGGTAAATCTACCATAATAATCTCTTATCTTTTACATTTTGTTCTATTTAATCCTAGTGTAAGTGTTGCTGTATTAGCTAATAAATCTTCAACTGCAAGAGATATATTAGGAAGATTACAACTTGCATATGAAAATTTACCTTCTTGGATGCAACAAGGTATTATTGCTTGGAATAAAGGTAATATAGAATTAGAGAATGGTTCAAAAATAGTTGCAGCTGCTACATCTTCTAGTGCTGTTCGTGGTGGTTCATATAATGTAATATTTTTAGATGAGTTTGCATATGTTCCATCCACAATTGCAGAGCAATTTTTCTCATCAGTTTATCCTACAATCACTTCTGGTCAAAGCACAAAAGTTATTATAGTTTCGACTCCACATGGTATGAATATGTTTTATAAACTTTGGGTAGATGCTCAAGATGGAAGAAATGCATATGTTCCAACAGAAGTTCATTGGAAAGAGGTTCCTGGCCGTGATGATGCGTGGAGAGAGGAAACAATAAAAAATACCTCAGAAGCACAGTTCAATTCAGAATTTGAATGTGAATTTCTTGGGTCAATTGATACTCTTGTATCTGCTATAAAATTGAGACAGATGACGTATAAAACACCATTACAAACAAATGCTGGTTTAGACATATATGAAAAACCTAAGCAAGATCATATTTATATGCTAACTGCTGATGTTGCAAGAGGAACAAAAAATGATTATTCTGCATTCATAGTTTTTGATATAACCGAAATACCATATAGAGTTGTTGCTAAATTTAGAGATAATGAAATTAAACCATTAATATTTCCTTCTAAAATAAATGAGGTTGCTAAAGTTTATAATCAAGCATATGTTATGGTAGAAGTAAATGATATTGGTGAACAGGTAGCAAATACTTTACAGTTTGATTTAGAATATGATAATCTTGTTATGGCATCTATGCGAGGTAGAGCTGGACAAATTCTTGGTGCAGGGTTTTCTGGTGGTCGAGCGCAATTGGGTGTAAGAACAACTAAGGCAGTAAAGAAAGTGGGTTGTTCTAATTTAAAACAAATGATTGAGGATAATAAATTAATAATAGAAGATTATGATTGTATTAATGAATTATCTACTTTTATTGTGAAGGGAACATCTTTTACAGCAGATGATGGTTGTAATGATGATTGTGTTGCTTGCTTGTTTATATTTGGTTGGGCTACAGACCAAACATATTTTAAAGAGTTAACTGATAATGATATAAGAAAAACTATGCTGAAAGAACAGCAAGACGCATTAGAACAAGATATGGCACCATTTGGATTTATTGTTAATGGTATAGATAATCCATTTGAAGATACTGTAGATGAATATGGAACTACATGGACGCCTGTAGTTAGAGATTATAATACAGATTGGTAAAAAATTAAATAAATTCAATTAAATCATTATCTGCTTTAATCCAACAATTTGAACATAATACAGTGGAGGTGCCTACTAGATGAAATACTTCTCTGCGACTTTCATTACTAGTACCGACTCGTTTTGTTAACTTTCGTATTTCTGAATCATGAGGATAGAATTTGAGACACATAGTTTCACTTTCTCCACAATGTTGACAGGACTTTTCTGCTAGAAATTCGTTGAGCAGAACAATTCTTTTGCGATAGTTTCTGCGAGCTACTTTTTTTATTGTATCTTTATACTTTTCGTAATGTGCATTTGCCATGAAATTATTTATATGTTATAACACATATAAAACAGAGTTTTTGGAAAGTGATTTTTTATAAATATAATTGAAATAACACTCTTAATATAAAGGAGTAACGATATGAGCTTTTTAGTTTCACCTGGCGTACATGTCAGAGAAATTGACCTTACAAATGTTGTTCCATCAGTCCAAACTACGATTGGTGCGATTGCAGCTCCATTTCAAAAAGGCCCAGTTTCTTCTGTAGTATCAGTCAGTTCAGAAGAGGAATTGGTTGCACTTTTTGGTAAACCCCAAGGTACAAGCAACGCTTTTGAATCTTGGTTTTCTGCTGCTAATTTCTTGCAGTATTCAGACCATCTTAAAGTTGTTCGCTGTGAATCAGCAGTTGTAAATGCTGGTGCGAACAGTGGCATTCTCATTCGTGATGACGATCATTATGAGGCATCCTTTTCTACAGGACAAGGTTCTCATGGTGAGTGGACTGCCCGTACCGCTGGTACTTGGGGCAATTCAATCGGTGTGCAGATTTGTGCTACTGCCGATGCATTTGAACAGAACTTTAGTACAAATCAGTTAG
>VTLG01001095.1_pt1 | contig 18946 bp, 28 predicted proteins | sample 4694571 | NCBI WGS metagenome assembly VTLG01 (sample SAMN12604809, study PRJNA352737) | marine metagenome | biome: ENVO:00000447; feature: ENVO:00000209|ENVO:00000569|ENVO:01000036; material: ENVO:00002151; isolation source: viral sequences binned using virsorter ...
TCTGTTCAAGCGCAAGATTGAAGCGTTGCATATACTGAGCAGCACGCTGTTCATCGAGAAGGTAAGCATACGCCTCTGCGAGTGATCCGTATAGGTAGGCATCGGGAGAGCGGCTCAGGATGTTGTTGGTGGCGTTGCTGTCAGACAGAGCCACAATCGAGCCGATGTAGATGATCTCGGCCGTATAACCGCTATCCGGCACTGGGCGCATCTTCATCTCGTCGCCAACAATGCTGAAGCCGAGAGGCTTGCCAGTACCGCCAGACGAGAACTTCTCGTCGAGCGCGACCGGGCTGTAGTAGATGAGCACCGTGATCGGCGTTGTGTTCAGCTTGACCTCGCGAACTTCCCGCAGGTCTGTCGGCAGCGCAATGTACTCGTCGCCTGATGTAAGCGTTGCGGTGGCGCGCTTTTCCTGAGACCGCGTCTCAAGCTCGCGAGACATCGTCGCCTCGGCAAGCTGGATGAAGTCAGGGATTACGCTGGTCAGATCATCGCGAGCTAGGAAGTTCGCGATAGCTGTCTTCAGTTCACTGTAGGTCGAGATAGCCATCAGAGGTTTCCGCCGCCTGTTCTAAATGCCCGGTTCTGGTGATCGTTCAGCCACGCCTTCCATGCCTTTTGATTTTCACGCATCGGCCCGAACTTCTCCAGAAGGTGATTGTACACCACGTTCGGGATTTCGGCCACATGCTGTGCGTGGCGCTGTGTGTTACCGATCAGTGAGCCGGGGCGGTAGTCGTTCGCCATTTGCTTGTTTAGCTTCAGCAGGTCGCCAAACTCCTGCCGGTGTTCAATGTGCATTGAGCCATCTTCGTGCTGGTGCATCACGATTTCTTTGCGCTCTCTCGGGCTGGTGTAAAGATATCGTTTCATTTTGTCCTCATAGAAGAGAGGGCGGCCAAAGCCGCCCTCTCGTTAGATTACGAGCCGTTCAGATCGAGGATCATTGCGTGCGCTTTGGGCGCCGTGGGCTTCAATGCCCACTCAATCACGATGTGGCTTTCCGTCGCGTCGCCGACCTTGGCGAGGTCTTCCTCAAGGAAGTTACGACCGTTCAGCGTGCAGATCGACACGAAGTCCGGGTCAACCAAGAAGACGCGGTCGTTACCAAGCTGGCGAGACGGGGTCGCCTCAACGGTACCGAAGTCGCCGAGGAATACGCTAGTGGACCCCACATAGGTCACTTCCTTAGCAGCGGTCATATTCACGTCATTGCTGACGAGGTTGCCCGACGCAGCCAAATCGGAAAAATTGGCTTTGTTCGTGGCACTCATAAGCATTAGACGAGGGTTGCCGCCGTCGGCCCATGCGTCCTGCTGCGCGTCCTCAATGAGGGCGAGCGTCAGTGCGCGGTCGGTGCCGCCGGTTACTGCATCGGAGCCGTCGCCAGTAGCGAAAGCGCCGGAGCCAGCGCCGACAGAGCCGTTGGTGATCCAGCAAGACAGCGAAGCCGACTTGCGAGGCTCAGATGCGGAACGAGCAACATCAGTGTCACCGACCATCTTTTCGATGTCGCGACGCAGTTCCAGTGCCTTCAGCACCTTCTGATAGTTGTGTTCCCGCTCACGGCCTGCGGTATCTACCGCATCCAGAGTGCCAGAAGTCGCGAAGACCTTCTTGCTGATCTGGTGGTAGTTACCGATCCTAGAAGTCGGCGTTGCCGCCGCTGTGGCGGTGTCGGCACCTTCGTTGTGGAAGTTCGTGGTGCTGGCAGATGCCAGTTCCTGAACTTGCCACTCGGTAAAGATACCGTTCGAGGTTTCCTTCTTCACGTTCGAGAAGATAGGTGTTTCTGCGGGATCGATCCGATAAATTACATCGGCTAACTGCTCCCTTTCGCCGACTGCTGCGGCGGTTGCAAAAGTCGTCATGACTTTTTCCTTTCAGGTTGCGGGTCTACTTGCGACCCATAAGATACTCAACAGCGGCATCCACCGTACCGGCGCTTTCAAAACGCTTTCTGGCTTCTTGCCGAGAACGACTAGCAACTTCGCGCTTGGTCTTTGGTCGCCCTGCCTTAGCCATCTTCGGGGCTTTTCGGGTCCGCTTTTTGGCGGCGGGTTTCTTCTCCTGAAGCTGGTCCCACTGCCACGCCTTATAGAGAAGCTCGATAGCGCGCGCATCAGATGCGTTTGCAATCTCCTCCTCCGAAAACCCGATCCGCTTCTGAGCGTAGGTAATCACTTCCCTGCGCTCCGCCTCGCGAACGTCCTCATCCTGCCACGCAGGAATTCGGTTGAGCATGTCAGTTCTCTGCACCTCGAGATGCTTGCGAAGCTCCTGCTCCTGTTCGCGAGACTTCTCCGCCGCAATGCGTTGCTGTTCGGCCTGAACCTGCTTCTGGTATTCCTTCTGCTGGTCCCAATCGGCCTTGTACAGAAACAAGTCGCGCTCGGACATAGTCTCGGCTAGTGCTCTCCAGTCAGGCTCCTGCTGAGTTGTCTGCTGGATTTGGGCAGCCAACTGATCAAGTTGCTGCGCGTAAGCGTCTCGAATTTGTCTCGTTTCAGCTTGCTCCGCCTCAAAGGCTTTGCGCTGTTCGGCTAACTCCATCGAACGCTTAGTGTACGCCTGCTGCCGCGAATAACCGCTTTGAAGCTCGTCGAGGGTTACCTCTACCTCTTCGCCGTCCACCTTTACGGTGTAGACCTCGGGGGGTTCCTCGTCGTACTCCTCGCCGTCATCCGCCTCATAGGCGTCTTCGCCCTCATCGTCTTCTGCATACTCCTCTTCTGAGGTCGCGTCTGCGATGTCCTCTTCCGGTTCGTATGCTTCAGGCTCAGGCTGTTGAGGCTCTCGGGCCTCGACCTGCTCTTCTGTCACGGTGTCCGCTGGGGGCGTGTTCAGAAGAGAAACTGCATCTGTAAAAGAAATGGCTCCGGTTCCCTGATTAGGATTGTCGGACATAAAAATCTCCTAGTTTATTCGGCCATAACGCCTGAACTCATCAAGCTGGGCCTTTGCCAACTTACCATCCTCGACAACGCTTTGAAAATACCCCTTAACTGCGCCAAGTGCCTGCATAAGGTGGAATAGCTTTTCGCGTGCCTCACTATCATCGACGCTGGATGTCTTCCACGCCTCGATGAATTGCTCGTCGAGATACTCAAAAGCCTCGACAAAAAGTTCGTTACGCAGCAGCGCCTCAGCCCTAGCCGCTCGGTCCTGCCGCTGTCTTGCCTTGTGCTCGTTCATGCCAGCAATGTGTATCCATCCAGTTTCGGTGGCGTGCTGAAGAAGCTCGGCGTCACGGCGCCGCCCATGCGGAAGGCGCGGTTTGCCGAAGCGAAGTCCATCGGCGAGCCAAAGCCTGCGCCATAGCGCTCCTGAAAGCCCATCAGACCCTCCGGGGCCACATCCAGCAGACCAGAACGCACAAAGCGCTCGCCGGGCGTGGTGTCAACCGTGGTGCGCTGCATCGGCTTTTTACGGCATGCCTGAAGGTCTTCGTCGAAGATGTATCCGTCGGGACACTTCTCCTCTCCGGTGGCAGGGTCAGTGACGGTGCCGGTGATCTCCGGCTCACCATCACCCTGACGCATCCGGCGCTCTTCTTCCTCGGCAATCGGGTCGCGGCCAGTCAGGCGTCCGCGCTCGTCGCGGTATCCGGTGAGGCGGCCTGTCGTATCATACACAGGCGAGAACAGGTTCGGGTCCGAAAGATAAAGCTGATACGCTTCGCTGTCGCGTCCGCCCATGCGGCTACCGAAGCCCTCAAGAAAACGCTCATTCATAAAGCGTGTGGGTGCGCCGAAAAGGCCGGGAGATGCAGCCGCAATGTTTGACTGCGCCGCAGCAGCCGCATCCGAAAGCATCGCCTGATAGGCATCAAATCCAGCTTGCCGCTGATTTAGGCCCATCGAACGAGCGGCTTCTTGCGCTCTAAATCCAGCGGCATCAAGCGCTGGCGACACAGACCCATAAGTCGGAGCTTGTGACAGATTAAGTTGGATTGCCGCAAGGGCTGCGTTTGCTGTGGCTGGGTCAATCGCAGACCGCGCAGGCATCGCTGCCATTCTCGCTTCAGCCTGACGAATTGCCTCAGCCTCTGCTGCGCGCTGTGCCTCTGCGGCAGCGGCAGCGGCCGCTGCGGCTTCCTGCTCTCTTTGGCGCCGGGCGGCAGCAGCAGCGGCAAGCTGCTGCTGAACAGCGGCCGCAGCACGCGCCGCCGCACGATTGTCGCTATCGCTTTCACGTTGCTGCCTTTGAAAATCGCGTTCAGTTCTGGCCGGGCTGCGAGACGGACTGCGCGAAACACCACTGCCGCGACCACGCTCTCCAAATGACATTTCGTAATGACCGGGCATCTCTAGTTCCTCGGCAGGTTGGTTGAAATATCGGCATCGGTGACAGCCTTGGCAACGCGAAGTTCTGCCTCAGCCTGAAGCTCCTGCCTGCGAAGCTCCATCTCCATCACCATCTTCTCGCGCTCAAGCTGGATTTCCATTTCCATACGCTGTCGTTTTAAGGCCATCTCCTGCTCAAGCTCGACCAGCTTCGGATCGGGCTGCGGAGCCTGCTGCTGCGCCTGCTGCATCATCATCTGCTGGCGGATCATCTGAGGCGAGTTGAAGAACTGATCGACATCCTTGAAGCCGCCGATCTCAGCAATCGAGCGCAGCGTGTTCACATACTGCTCTATCGATACAATCGGGTTCTGCGGCCCAAGCTGTGTCAGGATTTGCTCCTGCTTTGCCGCGACCTGCGTCAGGAAAGCAATCTTTGTTTCATCGTCTGTAGTGCCAAGCCCGACCTGCACGATGATGTCAAACTGTGATTTCCACTCCGCAGGATTGATCGGCACGAAGCTGTTCCGCAAGCGGAAGACCTTCGGCTTGTTGTCGTGCTTCAGGACCAGATGCAGAATGCCCTTGAACAAGTCCTTCACGCCGGTCTCGGCCATTGTGCGTGCGTAGCTCTCCAGCTTTACCTGAGCGCCGCGAACAGTCGCCGCAACCGCGCTGGCAGTCGAGGACTGCAAGGCGTCAGGCGACAATCCCATCGACGCCTTCGACATGCCGGTGCGGTTCTCTTTGACGCTGTCGAGATAATCCATCAGCGGCCTGATCTCACCGCCAACAGACGCGCCGGTGATCTGCTGCACCATACCCGGCTGACGCGCACGAATGATCCCGCCAGCCGAGCCATCGAGCAAGTCATCGAGGTTCACCTGACCCTCGACCGCGATCATGCGCGGCAGCGTGCTGCTGTAGACGCTGTCGAGATATTGGCGCATCAGCGTGGTCTTGATGACCTGCAAGTCTTCGGTCAGGTCATAGATCGAGCGACCGATCAGGCGATGCGGCATCAGGATCGGCGAGCATACCGCGAACGGCATGTGATCCCACGGCTCATTGTGCAAGATGTACGAGCCATCGCCGCCAATCGCGCAGATGCGGCGACGCTCGGCGATCCCATCGCCGTCGAAGTCCACGTTCATGATGCACTCATGGTAAATCACCGAGCGCAGGGTCGGATCGGCCGGATCAACGCCGGTCGCCGCCTCAAGGTCTTGGAAGCGGTTGTTCACCTCGCGGTCGGTATCTAACTCGTTTTCACCTGCGTATTGCTCGATGATGTCCCGGTCGTAGCCCATCGACACAAGCTCCGACACGGTCATCGATGTGCGGTGCGCGACGAAGTGCGCGTCATCAAGAGACACAGTATGACGCGAAACAAGGAACTCCTCGGGCGGCACATTGATCGCCTTGATCTCGCCTGATTTGCGCGTGACGCGAACCGACAGATCATACTGCACATCGAGCGGAACCTCGACGCCGTCTTCATCCATCATCGACTGCATCACGGTCTCGCGCTGCTCGACGATCTCGACGCTCGGGTCGTTTAGCAGAAGAACAAGCTCGGCCTCGGTCAGGCCGTTATACTCTTCCTCATCAACCTCTTCGACCTCTTCATAAAAAAACTTGATCACGCCAGCGCGGAACAGTAGCGCGTCCTTGAAAAAGGTATGTAACAGTTTGTAACCGTCGTTTTTGTTCTGGATGATATAGTTGACATAATCGGACGCCTGCTCGGCAGCCTCGACATCCTCACCAGAGCGCGGGGCGAAGCGAACATATTTGTCGTTCGTCGTAAACACCCGCATCAGGTTGGGCATGATCGCCTCAACCGTGTCGGCAAGCTCAGTGGCGACGACAGCGGATCGACCCTCCACCTCGTTGCCAAGCGGCTCGCCAAGGTAGAAATCGAGCGCGCGCAGGCGATCCTGCGTGTACTCGCTGTCGAAGTGGTTCAGCGCGTCAGTGATCTCTCCGCTGACGATTGACCCAAGCTGTACCTCGTCCATCTCTGTCATTTACTTTGCCTTTGTCTTAGCGCCCTTGGGGCGACCTCGCTTTTTCGGAGCCGCCTTTTTCGGGGCTTCGGCTACAGGCTGGTCACCCTTCATCAGGACATTGCCCTTGCTGGTATTGACGTTCCGGGGCTTTTGCGTCCGCGACGGGCCAGCGTCAGGGGGAGGCATCTTGCCCATAATGCAGCGGTCCATAGCGACGCACCGCTTTGGGTGGCCGCAGTTTCCACAATCAATCATGTTCTCTTGCTCCTCGCGCGAGCGGCCTTGTAGATATCTTTGTCCGCAGTCCGCGCCTTGTCGCCACGAATGTAGCTGTTAACCCGGCCCATAGCCCATGCAGCCATCGGCACATTTCTACTGCCGCTGCTCAAGTAGGCCCCCTGACCTTTGCGATACACCTTGGCAAGCTCTCCATAGGTGAGGTTGGCTTTCTTGGCTTTCTCGCGAAGCGTCTTCTTAGTCGCCTCGGAAAGTGGTTTAGCTTTTGCCACGTCTCTTTTTCCTCTTCGCCTGTGCGGCGCGCGAAGCGCTAACCTTCTTCACGTCGATGTTGCGGCCTTCCTTATAGGCTTTGGCGGTGCGCTTAATCTCCGCTGCCTTGCGGCGACGAGAGCGCGAGCCACGAAGGTATTTTTCCGGCAGCTTGGTTTTCTTGTCTTTTGGGACACTAGGAAACCTCCGCGCCATCAAGCCCTCTTTCTGGCCTTTTTCTTCGCAGCATCAGATAGCTGGCCGAAGTGAAACAGCTTCTTGCTCGACGCAGTGTGCCGGGCGCCGCTGTGAAGGGAGCCGTCAGGCATCTTGTGCGTGCCGCCCTTGTGGCGGGTGCCATCACGAAAGTAATGTGCGACGCCCTTGCCCATTAGCCAGCGTACTTTCCGAGCACCTCATTCGCGACTTTGTTGCCCTTCTTGCCGCCTTTTTTGCCGCCCTTCATGCCCTTGCCATTACCGTATCCCATCGTGCTTTTCCTTTCTTGAATAAGAGCCTCGCCCCTTGCGTGGCTTCACGATTTGCTGTCTCAGTCCTCGAAGGGACCGCGCCACAGGATTACCACTTAGTGCGGTGGCTCCAGTAACGTGCCGAAAAGAAGTCCGGGTTCGGGTCTTGCGCGTTGTGCCTCGCATAATACGACCTGCGCCGTTCCTTCTCCGCTTTCGTCTTCGGCTTCTTGCCTGTGCCGCTAACGCCCTGCTGACCGAAGCGGATCAGCTTAACCTTATCACCTTTCTTCGCCACAACAACATGCGACTTGTCAGGGTGGTTCGGAGTGCGTTTCGGCTTATTGTACTCTCTAACGCCTGCTTTAGCTAGACGGGGGTCTTTAGGGGCGCGTGGGGCCATTAGAAAACATCTCCTAGCAGTCCGCGACGATACATATCCTGAAACACCGAAACATCATCGGCAATCTCAGGCGTGATGGTTTGCATCACATTACTGATCTCGGCGCTGCGGCGATCAGACGACATCGCCTTGTCAGCGGCTCGGCGACCAGCAAAAAACTCAGGGAAAATCAGGCTGCGCGGGACCGGCATCTCCAAGCCGCCGAGGTCTTCGCCACTGATGCCCTGACGATAAGTCTTATGAAACATAGGAACATTGCCCTCGCCGCCGATCGGGGTCATCGGGTCATCATCAAACCGCACAATCCTTCCGCCGGTCGGCGCCATCATCGCGGACGGGTCGTTCACGCGGTAGCGCATCTCGGGGTCAGCAACCACAGTGCGGATGACAGACAGATCAGGGAAGCCCTTCTTGCGATAGCTGGCCTTTTCCATAATGTCAGCAATCGCCTTGCGCGCACCACCCTTGCCGGGGCTGTAAATATACGCCTCGACCTCATCACTCAAAATGCCGGGGAAGTCCTCGAACGGCTGGCTCGACACTTTCGTGCCGTCAGGGCGCTCTGTCGTAACCGTAAATTTACGCATCTCGTCATCGAAGCGCTTGATCTCCGACTTCGGTATCCAATCGGCCTGTTTCGTCATATCGACGACAACATCCGCCACATGATGCGAAAAGTCGCCAGACCTCGCGCCCATAGCGCTGTAAATTCCCAAAAGGCCCGGATTGTCACGCGCCTGCCTTGCGTATCCAGAGATCACGGCGGGGTCAGACGCCCAAACAAGACCAAGTTCGCGGGAAAGTTCCTCGGCGGAGAAATCCTTCCCTCCCTGCATCCTGACCGGGTTCTTCAGCTTCACGCCCATAACGTGCGTGATTTCCTTGCCAGCCATTGTCATGTCGCCGGGCATCAGCTTCGCCGTCTGACCAATCAAGCTCTGAAGATCAACCGTAGCGCTTGGCAGAAGCGTGCCAACATCGCGGATCACTGTGTCGGTCTGCTCGGCAGGAACAAACGGAGCAGCCATGTTCTGAAAGCCGGGATCAACCGCCAGACCCTCATCAAGCACGCGAGCTTCCGCAGCGCCAAGATCATAGGCGCGCTGCGGAAGCAAAAGGCCCTCCCCACTTTCTCGCGGCAACTGCATAGCCGCGCCAGCCTCATATAGCGCCTGCTCAGCCGGGGGCAAGGCCCGAGACATCGGGCGCTTCCCGATCTGCTGAAACAGGGGCATATCTTCGATACGCCCACCCATCCCGAGCGAGTTAGCGGGACGCGGCGCAAGCAGGCCAGCGCCAGTAAACGACCCAGCCGCATCAAATGCGTCCATCAATATGTCTTCAGAAGGCAGGCCCGTCTCAACGTCATATTCCATCGGCAGAAGGCCGGTCGCGCGGCCTACCGTGCGCCCCAAACCTTGCAAAGCCTGCGGGAAAGAGAACAGAATTTCACCATCGGGCGCGCGCGCCAGAGGCAAAATCATGCCAGCATCTGCATAGTCACCCTGACCGAGCAGAGACTGCGTAAACCTGTCCATCACACCACCCAGTTCGTTTTCGGCTTGACTATGCGATTGCTATTGTAACCTCTCGAATAACCTCCGGCAACCGCACCCTGAGCCGCAAAAGTCAGCACGAACGCATCCGCCACGTCAGGCGAACGCTGGCCGCGCTTCTTCATCTCGTCCTTGCTCTCGATTTTCAGCTTGCCGCTGGACAGATACTTGTACCTGATCCCCGTCAATTCCGAGATCAGCGTGTCATCCTGCGGTATCTTGCAGTCCCGCGCCTCAAACCACTCGCGCGCAGCCCAAAACAACTCGTCCCGCAAGCGATTAAATCGATCCTTCAGGCTGGCCGTCTCACTGACCGAAACCGCCACAGCAGGGAGGTCCAACTCCCGCAAACGGTCAGCCAAGCCAGCGCCCAACCCGATGGCGTCGATATAAATCGCTTGGGGACGCATTGAATACGGCACGGCGTCATGCTCCGCAAGCACTATTCCGGCCAATTCCATCAAATCCTTGTTCTGCCACGTCTTGATCGGCTCAATCAGTACGTTCCCCTGCCGCTTCGCAAGCGCAGATCGATCCGAGCCAAACCGCGCCACATCAAGCCCCCAAGTCACCGGCGTGGTCGGACCCGCCTGCACGTCGCGCTTCTGCGCGTCCTCTACCAAATGCAACGGCAACAGCACATCATCCGACTGCGTAGGGAATTCGCCCAAACATCTCACCCTGAAGACATTGCTGCTCTCCCCATACTTCTCCGCCATGTCGGTGATAAACCTCGGATCAACATACTCGCCGTCCTCACATGACACAGTCATGCAATGCCACTTGTCACGATCACCATGAAAAGCATCGTAAAAATACCCATCCGAACGGGTCGGGTTGCCGCACATGATAATCTTCGCGCCGGGGGTGGATAGCGCACCAGAAGCCGTCTCAAAAATCACGTTCGGGATGCCCGACGCCTCTTCAATGCAAAACAACATCCAAGGCGAGTGAAATCCAGCCAAACTCTCCGGGTTCTCCCGCCTCGATGTTCTCGCGACCGCAAAACTGTCCGAAGCACCCTTCAGCGCGATCTTGTCCGACTTGAACTCAAGCAAATCCTTGAACGCCTCAGGCATCCCGCGCGCCCAGCGGTCGATCTCCGTCCACAGCACGTCCGATAGCTGGTGCGCGCTGTTCGCCGTCACGGCGACCTTACAAGGATAGTGCGTCAGCAGCCACCAGAGCACGACCCACGACTGAAATGCCGTCTTGCCGACCCCGTGTCCCGACTTCACCGCTAATCGGTCGTGCTTCGCGACCGCATCAAGCGCCTCAGCCTGCCAGCGCTGCGGCGTGGCGCCGAGAACGGACTGCACGAAAAAACGCGGATCGTCGCGAAACTGCGCGATCATCTCCACAAGATTATTTTTTTCGGCGCCTATGGGGTTCATGCGTTATCTCCGAGACGGGGGTGGGGGTGGTGAGAGGGGTATATATTTTTTTACCGGCCCCGCGCGTCTGCGAGACCGGGGGGGTCTACCGCATTTTGATTAACTTTCTGGCAAATGTCGCATAATGTTAATTATGGAATTGGTATACCCTGCGTTTTCAGTGACTTAGCTGATCGTCCGTTTTCGGCCTTATATCATGTCGCTATCAGGACAGTCGTTTTGGCCGGATTTGTCGCGCGCGCGTACTTCTTCCGGTTGTGTGTCTCGCTCGTCTGTGATGACTACTGGCTCGGCCGCATTGACCTGCGTCAGCGCCTCAAGATACGAGCCGCCCTTCGACGGCGTCACCTCAAGCTGCTGCCTGTCGCCGTAGATTTTTGGCGTCATGCGAGCGACCTGCCACTTCGTGATGTCGGCTGCAAGGCGCAAGCCCTGAGCGTCGCCCATGCCCATCCTCGCATCCCGCTTGATGTCCTCAAGCTCCTCCTGCAACAGCATGCCCCTGAACTCCAGCGCCAGACGATACTGCCGCTCGAATTCCGGTTCGGCGGCCAGCTTTCTAGACACAGATGTCCAACTTGGCATCGACTTGTCGTTCACGATTGATGTGATCGTGTTGCCATTCGTGATGCGCTCCAGAAACTCTTCCCACACTTCTTCGGCAATCTTCGGATACGCCATCAATCAATATCCTCCTCAAACGCAATGTAATGACGCGGATCGCTATCGATCTCCAGCAGCGGCTTGCGGCAAGCGCTACACACCACTGTCTGCGTCTCCTCGTAAACCCTGCCGCGTGTCGGCAGCCCACACCAGTCGCAGTCCCAAGGATCGCGGAAGAACCGCACCCAGTCCCTGTCGTGCGCCTCGATGCAGATCAAATCACCCATCGGCTATCTCTGCACCGCACGCGCCGTATCCGGCAATGTCGACCCAGCTATCCTCATGGTCAGGCGTCTCCATCAATCTGGCGACCTTCACGCAGGTCATGCAGAGCACCACCTGCTCCGGCGTGACGCGCTGACCAAGCACCACCGACCACAGTGACGCTATCCGCTTGTGGTTCTCCAGCACGTCGCCATAGCTCTCGCCACGTTTTTCGACGGCGCTTATGGCCGCCTCCAGCGCTTCTAACTTCTTCACCTTTACCTCCTATCATCAAATCACAAGAGCGGCACCTCCTACCGCCCTTGATCTCTTCCAGCGTTGAGCTTTGGCACTTCGGGCAACAGCCCTGAGCCAACCACCTCTCGAACGTACCGTCACCGCTATCTAACATATCGCTTCACCACCTGTGTCTTGTTTTCTGCATCAGGCTCGACCCACCTAGCCCTGCACGTTGCCACCGGCTCACTAACGCCATCATGCGCTGACGGATATATCTCTACCTTCACGCCATCCTTGCCGCGTATGATGTGGATCGTCAGCGTATGGACATCGACCCACGCATGGTTGCCGAGCAACTGGTATTCCCGGTTTGCGTAGATGATGTTCAGATCGTCGCTCAAAAGGGTATCTCATCATCCAGTTCTAGCTCGGCAGGTTTTGGTTTAACTGCCTCGATTGTAGCACCGGGAAACAGCGACTTCACCTTGTTCGTCATTTCACCCGCTTTGCTGGCTTCCCACCGCTCGACGATAGCCGCAATCTCCGACATCGTGTAGACCCTGTCGATCCTGCCCTCGTCTCTGATCTTGGCGATGCTCGCTCCATCCTTGCACACTGCCACGACGGCGCCTGCTGGCGTTGTCTCTTCCCACACCTCGCCACTGACCGGCTCCGCTCCAAGCTCGACGGCTCTGCGCTCTAGCGCCTGCACTCCGCGCACCGTTGCCGCCACAGCCTCTTCGACCTCGATGCCGCTACCCTTGGCAATCGCCGCATTGAGCACATCCATCTGCGCCCAGAACCTGTCACGCAGTTCCGGCTCGACCAGAAGCGGCAACCTATCCACACCCCACTTGATCTCCCTCGCCCTCACCTCGGCATCATATGTCGCCAGAGCGGCGCGGCACTTGTCCGCGTCTCGCTCCGATGGATAGAACTTCCAGTCCCTTCCCTGCTTGCTTTTCGCTATTCTCTTTCTCGTAGCCATGCCCTTCTCCCTTCACTGATCCGACATACATCCGATGATCCGACCCCTATAGGGGTCGTCGGATCGGACGGATGTGTATGCATATCCGATCGGATGATCCGATGATCCGATCAAACATCACTTAACTCTTTGTTTTTCCAACATACACCATCAACGGATATAATCCATTCATTGTCAATTAGAGCGTCCCGAGCCGATCCTCTCGTTTGCGGCTTCGTATCGGGCATATCGGATGTCATTTTCGTGGCCCAATCCTTGTGCGATATCTTCACCGTGCCGCGATCCACACACATGTTCTCAAAGATTTGCAGCGCCCGTTTCTGCGCGCCGGTCGGGCGCCACGTTCTCTTTTTCTTCGGCGTCTCGTCGGTGCGTTGCAGCACAACGGATGTCTCGCTGATCGACGCTGGCACGGTCACCATCGACAGATTGATATCATCGAGCGGCTCTGCGTCCTTCTGCTTTTCGGTGCGGAGCGTGACGATGTCATCGGACTTGCCGACCATCAGTGAGGTATCAACCGCCCCTAAAAGCGCCGTAGAGCCGCGTGCGCCGCGATTGGCGTCCTTACCGGCGTGATGCACTGCCAGCAGCGCACCGCCCGTCAGCGCCTTGATTTCGTCACATGCGGCGACGAACAAGCCCATGTCGGTGCTGCTGTTCTCTTCTGCGCCAGCGATGGCGCGTGCCACCGTGTCCACGATGACGAGCGCGAACTGCTGCCCGATGTCTTCGACCGTTGCAACGAGACGTGCGATATCCTCGGGTTCACGAAAGTTCACAGCCGTCGGCAGCAGATACATATCCGGCTCGTCTGCCTTGCCATGATGCCGCTCCCACGCCTTCCAGCGCTTACCGAAGCCGCCGATGCCCTCACCGGCGATGTAGAGCACTGCGCCTTGCCTGACGCTCTGTCCCTGCCACGGCTGGCCGTGCGCGACGGATAGCGCTATGTCGATGGCGAGGAACGACTTGCCGGTTCCGGGTGCGCCATACATCATCGCAAAGCCTGTATTTGTGAGCAGCCCGTCCACAAGAAACTCGACCGGCGGCATCGCGAACACCTCGCCCCGGCGCATCGTTTTATAGCGTTCGATGGCCTGCCCTTCGGCTGCACCTTCGACTTGCGGCGCCCTGTTCAGCGGGTTGGTGCGCCGTACTGCTGCGACGAGATCGTCGAGCGTGTGGGTTCTCAGGAAGTCCACCACGTCGCCCTTGTCCGGCAGGCCCGGCAGATCGACGCGCTTGATCTGATTTGCCTTGCCCCACAACGACGCAACCACGGCGTCGGCGTGGCGCAGACCCACCTGATCATTGTCGGGCATGACGATCACGTTGCGCCCTTCGAGGTGCTGCGCGTGTTCCTCGCCCCACTTGCCTGCGCCGCCGTGGTTAGTGGTGGCGACCAGCCCGGCCTCGATCAGCACGTCAGCGCACTGCTCGCCCTCGACCACGAAGACGGGTGCGCTCGGGTTCTCGATGATGCCGGGCAGGTTGTATGGCAGCGGCGTAATGCCTTTGATGTTGTGCAGGTATCCGCCCTTGCCGTCGGGCTGGCGCAGGCGAAATGACTTCGGATACATCCTGAGCGCCTGATATGCTTCGGCGCCGTCTGCGTCATAATAAGAGTGGATGCGCTGTATGTATTGCTTCGGCTCCAGAGCGGACTGTGCCTGCTTCTGGATGCCGAACTCGCGTTCGAGAACGTCGGCGACTGAGCCTGATATGCCGAGGTTGCCGTGGCGCTTGACCAGATCGATCACCCCGCCGCCTTGCTCTTCCTCGAAGTCGTACCAAGCGCCCTTGGCCAGATCGAGTTCGCGCGATCCCTTGTTGCCCCAGCGCAGCGTCCGCCCCTTGACGGACAGCTTCGCGTTCGGCTCGCCCCAGTAGTGTCGGGCGATCCTCTCCGCGTGTGCCGCTATGTTATTCATTGAGCCGTCTCCCTGTTGCTCCCCTTGATATTGATGCCCTCGGCGGTGCAGGGAAACAAACACCGCCGAGGGCTACCGCGCTAAAACAGGTTTGCACCTGTCGGTTCAGCAGGGGCGGCAGGAGGTTTCGCAACCGCCGCTACTGGCGCGGGTTCTGATGGAGCGGCTGCGCCACCGTCCATCAATGCAGGCCGGTCGATCCAGTCAGTGATCTTCCACTCCGGCACCTTGAAGCGAAGCTCGCCTTGTGGCGAGGTGATCTTGATTGTCTCCGTACCGGAGATGGTCACGACCGGAACCTTGCCCTGATGCGACGCAGCTTCCGCTTCGTACTGATTAAAAAGGCCGTCCAGCGCACGCAGAACCGTCTTAGCCGAGTGGCTAAATTCGCGAAGGCCCAAGTCCTTCGTTGCCACGCGGACGCGGAACGCCTGCTTATGGTCTTGGCTGGGTTGATCCGGGAAAGGCTCCGTGATCTTTGCCATACGGAAGTCAGGGGCGCCGGATGCAAACGAGAGCCACCCGACTTCGATTTCACCCAAATCCATTGCCATCTGGATCGGGAGGGAAAGTTCTTGCTCATCCTTTTGCCAAGTCCCGTCTGATGCCTGATACCGATCCTGCTTCAGCAGGTCACCGGCCTTTGCGTCCCACTTGATGATGGGCAAGATATCGCCGGAAGAACCGGCTTCGAGATTAAAACCTAGAGGCATAACTATAACTCCTTTACGTTAACGCCTTCGACACTACTGACCGACACCGCGTCGGCCAGCAATTCTCTCACTATCATCATCGCGGTGAGCGTGTCCATCTCGACGGCATAGCCCCAGTCAAGCTCGGCGCCCTCGCGCATCGTGCTGCAACCATGCGGCAGCCCTGCGCGCATCACCGCTTCGGCTGGCATGCGCCACTTCCACTGTTGATGATTGTATTTGTAGACCAGCATCGGGAGCAGCCCGGCAGACTTCGCTGCGGCGCACACCTGATCCCACCACACGGGTTGAGGCGCGCAGCCGGTCTTGTATCTCTTTATTTCGATCACGAAGGGGAACGGCTCCTCGCAAATGAGGTCGCCATGTTCGCCAGCGCGATACTGTTCGAGGTCGCGCTTGAACGTCATGCCAAGCTCGTCGAACAGCAGCTTTGCAATCTCGCGCTCGGCGGCTGCACCCTTCTGCCTACTGTTCGCCACGCTCTTGCCGCCTCTTCATAATGGCCTGAACCAGAAGCTCATCCGCTAGGGTCGAGAGCGTTCGATGCGGCGAAAGCTCAAGCTCTTCTTTAAGCATCTGCCGGGTCGAGGCCCGTAAGCGAAGAAGTTGTTGTTGTATTTCAGACACTTGCGGCTCCTGAAAAGAAAATGAAAAAACTGACTGCTATAGGGTTGATAGCACATTCATATCGCGCTATCTATAGGACATCACTAGAACACATCGAAGGGAGACACCGATGACCAACACAGAGCAAACCCCGCGCTTCGCCAACAACTACCTCTTTTCTGACGTAAACCCTTTTGAGGTGGTGCGCGTCATCAGCGACAAGACCATTGAGGTTCGCGAGATGCACACCGAGATGGCAGACGATTGGAAGCCTGAGATGGTGAGCGGTGGCTTTGCCTTCCACTGCACCAACAACGCTGACCAGCGTAAGGCTTGGGTCATCACCTCAGACGAGGAGAACCCTGTTGTCCGCATCCGCAAGCAGAAGGACGGCTCTTGGAAGAACCCCACCTTTGGCCGGTTCCGCTTGTCCGACGTTCCTGTCAAGAAATACGACTTCAACTTCTAATCCACCGGCGGGGCTTCGGCCCCGCCCCAACCACCATCGAAGGGAGACATCGATGACAATCAGAATAGAAGACCTCGACCCCGTCACGCTTGAGAAGCTCGGGATGAAAGCCCCGTCTAAGCCTCGCGAGTTCACCGCCGAGATGGAGCGCCAGTGGGCGATCAAGGTTCTCGGTCCGATTGCTGGCCTGACGAAAGACCAGCGCCGCCGCGTTCTCGAACGCGCCATTAAGATGAGTGCTGCGTGATGCTGAACTTTGATCGCCTTGCGCGCCACTCACAGAACACGGCCTTCACTGAGGCCGTGCTTGCTGCCACTCAGCCGCACCCATACAACCGGCACCTTGTCTATGTGCCGGAGCATAACTGTTGCCTCGAACTGACTGACGGCTTCAGAGATGGGGAGATGACACTGGGCTTCATTCAATCGCTGGAACGCAAAGAGGGCAATGGTGGGCGCTGCCTGCGCTGGCTGCTCGACCTTTGCCATGAGCACGGCATCCTTCTGCACATCCATTGTGAGACGCAAAGCTGCTACCCGTATGCGAACGGCATGGCCCAGCGCGAGTTGAAATCTTGGTATCGCCGGAAGGGCTTTGTGTTCCCGGCTAATGGCCGGGATGGATATTATTACGCAGCATCGGTGGAGTGAGCCATGAGACAATACTTAGACGACATCATCGGGATGGTCATCATCCTGTTCTTCATCCTTGGCTGGATTGACTGGCTTTGGATTTTCGGGGTCGAGGCATCTCGGTCCTACACATGGTGGGCGCTCATCGCCCACTTCGCTCAGTAAAAGGGAGACATGCAATGTCTGAAAAATACATCATCACTCTTGAGTGCAACAAAAGCGCGCTTGCCGAGCTTATCGCCACCGGCCTTGAGCGCCACGCCACGATCACCAAAGTCGAGGTTGCCGAGAGGAAGGCGAGCATCAAGCTCGCCGCCGTCGCTGGCTCAAAGCCTGTGAACAAGCCTGTGAATGAGCCGGCGCTTGAAGGCGCTTTTCGTGGCGACCCCAAAGTTCCACTGTGGCGCAAGCAGGTTACTTGTTGGGAGGTTTACAAGGTTGCGATAGATAGCTTTCACCCGCAGAAGACATTCATGTCAGCCGACCTTACATCAGAGTGCAGGCGTAACGGCATAAGGATGTCAAACAACTCTGCTGCGTCGCACCTCTATCGGCTGCGTAAAGTTGGGCTGGTCAAGAAGATCGGCGGTAGTGGCAACGCTGGCTACATTCATGTTGTGGCCAAGAATGTTGGGCATCAGGAATTTGAAAGGATCATGACCAATGGTAGGTAAACTCACACCCGACGATATCGTCACCGCATCCCGCGTTCCGGTCCTGATGGGCCTGTCGCCCTACATGACCCCGAACGAGTTGCTGAAGCAAGCCATAGAAGCGGCCGCAGGCAACCCGCCTGAGCGGCTCGCGCAGACCGAACAGATGCGCTTCGGCGATCTGCTGGAGCCGGTGATCCTCGACGAGGCGGCCTATCGCCTCGACCTTCAGGATGTGGTCACCGACATCACCGAGGCGGTCCACCACCCGGACCTGCCGCTGGCATGTTCGCTTGATGGCAGGGGGCGTGGCGGCATCGTGTTCGAGCACAACCCGGCGATGGGCATCTATGTCCCACAAGGCGGCGTGGTGGACACTAGCGGCCCCGGCTGCCTAGAGGCCAAGAACACCGGCGCAGCCCCTGAGGAGGCTCCTGCGCCCCATAGAGGGCCGCTCCAGCTTCAGGCGCAGATGATGTGTACCGATTACGCTTGGGGCGCTGTGTGCGTCCTGTATCGCGGCTCTGAGCTTCGCATCTTCCTGTATCGTCAAGATCAGGGCATGCAGGACCAGATCGAGGACGCGGTCCACGAGTTCGAGCGGCGCAAGCGCGATGTCGATTGGTATCCCGCAGTATCGAGCGCTGATGCGAACGTGGCGTGGAGCCGTGTCGATGACGGCGCCCCGGCGGTTGACCTGAACGAGGTCGCCGACGCGGACCACTGGGCGAGCGTTCTGCTTGCTGCGCGTGAAGCTCGCCGTGCAGCCGAGGCGGAAATCGATGAATGCGAGACGATGCTGAAGGAGATGCTCGGCAATCACGAGGAGGGGCAGATCGAGGTCGATGGGTCCGTCTACTACATCAAGTGGCCGATGCGTAACTACAAGGCTCAGCCAGCCAAGACGACTGAGGCCAAGCCTGCCCGGCAGGTGCGCGCTAAGACGCTGACTGTGAAGGAAGCGTAAGGTGTTGGCTTGGGCTGCTGTCAGAACACAAAATCTTGCAGCGACACCTCAAAAACTAACCGCCGAAACGGTTCGCAGAAGTTGGTTAACGTTACAAAACTAGGTACAGCCCAAGCCAGCAGAGACCGTAATCTCAATTAGGCATATTTGTCAACAGAAAGGAAAGGATCATGGTAACACTGACCGAAAAGCAAGCCTCCGTTCTTGCTTACATATCTAGACACGTTCGCCGCTATGGGTATGCGCCCAGCGTGCGAGAGGTC
>VTLG01008032.1_pt1 | contig 18943 bp, 36 predicted proteins | sample 4694571 | NCBI WGS metagenome assembly VTLG01 (sample SAMN12604809, study PRJNA352737) | marine metagenome | biome: ENVO:00000447; feature: ENVO:00000209|ENVO:00000569|ENVO:01000036; material: ENVO:00002151; isolation source: viral sequences binned using virsorter ...
GTTTGTTCTGTCAAATTAGATGCTAATGTGACTATTTTTTTACCTTTTATTTTAGCTTGAACTTTTGGAATAGATCCGAATATATCTTGATTCCATTTAAACTTAAGAGCTAGATATGCAATTCCAGATAATTTGTGGTTGCTACCCCAACTTGATAATGTTGACAATAAACTTGATGCAGATTGTCCATCAGATCCTAAATGTGGTTCAATCGTAATATAACTTGCTCCATCTTTATAAAAATTAGAATCTGAACTAGCTACTGTTCTTTGAGTATTATCTGTCAATGCACCATTAAAAGTTACAACTTTATCATCTACTCTTATTTCTTCTATTGAATTAATTTCTCCCTCACACATTACTAAAGCCATATATAAAAACTCGTTGTCTGTTCCAGATGTTTCTAGGAAGACACGTATGCCCCCAATAAGTCTTTCTCCATATACAACAGGAATAGATGCATCATTTGATTGTTTATTTATTAAAATACCTTTTTCAAAATCATCAAATTCAGATTGACCAAAATCTGGAATATCAGGTGTAGGTATTAACCACGATATAGCTTTTTGAAATATTTTAAAAAAAGTTTTTGTAACTGATTTGACAGCTTTTTTAGCGGCTTTAAAAGGATTAGGTATTTTTAAAAAAGATTTGATGCCTGTTTTATTTACAGGTTTTCCATATCCTCCTAATTTTTTTAGTATTTTTTCTTCTTCCTTATTTATATATGCAATAAATTCGCCTTTAGGTGCATATTTATTTAATATTTTTTTTGCTATATTTATTAATAGTTTATCAAACCAATCGAACATTATGCTCTACCCCATTTAATATCTTGTACTGTTTGTGAACTAAAATCCATTCCTACATCTGTACTAAAAAATCTTTGTTGTGATGTATTGTTTGTTTTACGACCAGATCGTTTTTCAAAGTCAGCCCAATGTGAAACTATTGAAATGTTTACTAAAGAATCATTATCTGATTCTGCAATGTTAAAATTATCTATTTGACCATTATATAATAAAAAAGGATCTGTAATAAGAGCATTATTATCATCTAAAAAACCTCTAAATATTTTTACTTCATCATTTGTAACATTTTCATTAAGACAAGTTGAAATAAATGTTTGATCTGCACCTGAAAGACTCAAAGTTATAGGAGATAGATTTACATCAGTTTGTTCATTAAAATTTGATATACCTAATATAAAATCACTAGCTACATAAGTTACAGAACTTCCAGATACAGAAGATGTTATAGAAAATGAATTATCAGTAATATTTACAGGAGTAGCAAAACCAATAGTGATAAGATGTATTGGTCGAATCTCATTCGTCGCTAGTTCGTTCTTTACTGCTGTGCTTAATGCTCTCGTCATATATTTCGTATGTTGTTCTGTTTATCTTTTCGTTTCCTTTTATCACAACAAAACTAAATGTGCCATCAGGGATTTTATGTCTTCCTAAATCATTAGTTTTCATATCTATTTCAGATTCATCAATAACTTTTTCAGCTATGACATCTACATTAAGCCAATGACGTACTAAATATTTTGCCATTAGAGAGCTTCTTCAACATCTAATTCGAACTCATATAATAGTTCGCCTGTACTAGATGCACCAACAACTCCAAACTCTTGTATATCGTTTACTAAATGAACAGTAAAAGGGATATTATCATAAGCTACTGCTTCATCATCTGCTAATGCAGAAATCAAAGGTGGCTCAATAGTTACTGTCGAAGCTCCTGATGAACTTGTAACATCAGCGACAACCATATAAATTTTACTATGTCCATTGAACTTAATAAAATCACCCTGTCGTAATCTATTAGCTGTATCACTTGCAAAACCATCTATAGCTATTGTTGTATCGCCAGCAGTATGACTTCCATTAACTGCAAGTGTGCCTGTTTCGACACCTCTAGCATCTTCTAATTCTGGAGGAATAATTGTAAAATTTTCTTTCTGTGATCTTTGTTTCATAATAAAAGCCATAAGTTCTCCATAAACATTTGATCTTTTTCCTGTGATTATAGATGCAGTAAAAGCGAATCTTTGACCATCTATTTGTCTTGATAATTTTTTTCCTGATTGAGATTTAGATATTATTGTATTTTGAATACTTTTAATACCCATTGTTGAAAATGCAGATGAAGATATAGGAAATGCACCAGCCATTATATTAAAGCCGCCCTTCCTCTTTCGTTGACTGCATTATTAATAAGTTGAGTTATTGTTCCTCTTGATCTTACTAATAATTCTTCAAAGCCACTTGCATCTACAGTATTAATATTAAAATTAACATTTACAGGAGATCCAGAAGTTCCTCTTGCATTTTGAGTTATTTGTCCTGTTTGATTTGGCAGGAACAGTTCAGGACCACGCTCCCCTACAATAATAGGTTTTCCTTTTGATACTGCACCACCTTTATCAAAACCTAAAAATCCACCAAGAATACTTAACCCTGTAGATAACAGACTACCACCACCACTAAAGTGATGTTTCATTCTCATTCTTTTTTCATGTTCTTTAGTAATTAATTTTTCTATAGCGAGTTCAACTCCTTTTCTTGCAACAATTTCTATAATTGCACTTAAAACTTTTACTGCTAATTGTTGTGCCATCTTTCTAAATGAATCAGCTAAATTTTCTCCTAAAATTACAGATCTTGCTAATGCATTAGAAGTCTTTGAAATACCATCATTTATCCCTTTAGCTATAGTATCTCCAATATTTTTAAATTTTTCTTTTGCTTTTTCTAAAGAATCTTCATTAAGTTGTCCTAATTTTTCTGCTGTTTCTCTTATATGTCTTACTATTTTTTGAAATGTAGTCTCAGCTTCTTTGATAGGTGGAAGCATACCTACTTCAATATTATTTGAAGCATGTTCTAAATCTTTTACGACTATTTTTATAGTGTTACCAAATCTGTCTGTAACTTCCATAAATTTAAGACCAGGCTCTAATAAGTTTTCAATATCTGCGGTTCCAAATAATTCTCTAAATTTATTAATTATAATATCTAATTGTGAAATAATTAGAGCTGCACTACCTATTAATAAATTTTTTCTTACTGCTGCATTAAATCCTAACATTGCTGTTTTTGCTAATGCAATAGATGTTGCTAAATTTTTAAAAAATATAATTAATTTTAATGCAATAAAAAATTTAAATGTAGCTATTAATATAGAAATATTTTCTTTCAAAAATTTAACAACTGAAACTGTACCATTTATCGCAACAGATAAACCTTTTCCTATTGTATTACCAAATTCTGCTATACTGTCTTTATTTGTTTCAACTGTCTTTTTTAAATCTCCTAAATTATCTTTTAATGCTTCAAAAAAACCTTTAGCTACTTCTACTTGAAATATAAAAAAAGCATCTTTTAAGTTTGATATTGTTCCGAATAATGTTTTACTTAAATCATCTATAAGATTTCCAAACTCTCCACCTGTTCCAAACGCTTTAGCTAAACCTTTTATTGAATCATCAACACTTACTCTTACTCCCTCTTTAAAACCAGCCATAGCTCTTACACCTCTTTCTCTAAAGAGTTCAGCAGAACTTACACCAGCACTAAATGATCTTTGTATTTGTAAAGCGGCTAAAGCAAAATCTCCACCTAATACAGTTGCAGTATTACCAGTAATTTTTAATAATTCATCAAATGATACTCCAGCATTTTCAGCTCTTTCACTTACAGTAGCTAATGCAGTTATACCTTGTTGAATATTTCTTAATTCAAATGGAGTACCAGCGGCAAAATCAGTTACAGATTTTAAAGCTTTCTGTCCCTTTTCTGCTGATCCGAATAAAGCATTTAATTGAACTTCTAAATTTTCTATTTGAATACCAGCATCAATAAAACCTTTAAGCACTACACCAGCACCTAAACCTATAAAAGCATTTCTTAAATTAAATACAGATTGTTTTAATCTACTTAAATTTCCCTGTAATGTATTAAGAGCCTGTTTAGATTTATCTCGTGCTACTATATCTATATTAAGTTTTTGACTAGCCATTAGTTACTTTCCACATAAAGATTACCTTTTATGTTTATTATACTCTTCCTGTTCTTTTTGCAAGTAAGCTAACCATAAATTATAATGGCTAATAGGCATTCTTAATACTTCAGCTATTGATATTTTGAGTCTATCTGCAACGACTAATAGCGATCTTATGTCAGGATCGCTTCTTACTTTTTTTCAGCTTCCTCGTATGAAGTGTCAGCTAAAATTTTATTAGCTATTCCAGCAATAACATTTGAATCTGCTTTTCTTCTTAATTCAAATTTATCTTCTAATTTAAAAGCTTTTTTCAGATTACCTTTTTCATCTTTGACTTGAAGTTTCATAATTAATAAATCTACAAGTACAGTTAAGTCTTGAAAATTATTTGACTTTTTAAATATGATATTTTTTTCTTCAAGCGTTAAAGGTTCAGAATAAAAAACAGATGGATTATCTGCTTCATCTTTCCATTCTGGAACTTCTATCGTTATAGTTTTAAGAGTCTCAAAATGAGTTTTTACTCTGTCTATAATTGACATAAATTATTATTCAGTTCCAATTGTTAAAGCACCTGTTCCTTGAAAAGTTACTGATCTAGCAACAATACCATCTAAAGGTTGTGATACTGACATTCCTGTAATCACACTTGCACCTTCAAATTTTCTGTCGCCTGTTGAACTTCCTTCTGGTAACAATTTAAAAGTAATACTTGATCCTACTGTTAATTGTGTTTGCACACTGTCAGCTTCGTCAAAATGCATTTCTAATGTTCCAGAAAAAGATGTTCTACCAGCAATAAAACTTTTTGCTGAATCAGACATTTTTGTACTTTCAACAACATCTCCTGTAGTTTCTAATGTAAAAGAAACAAGTTCGCCAACAGCAGAACCGCCAACTACAACTTCTCCCTCTTTACCATGATGCACAGCCATATGTTTTCTCCTTATTAATTATTAGTTTATAGTATTATTCGTCTTCCTCGTCAATATCTTCTTCTTCTTCATCTTCGAAATCTTCTTCAAAATCTTCGTCTTGATCTTTTAATTCTTCAAGTAAATCTTTGACTTCTTCACATAGCATAGATTCTTTATCATGTAATTTTTCTATACTATCAATTTTTTTTATAATTTTATTTATCTTTTTGTTTGACATAATAAATCCTATGGTGTTCCAGCTTGATGTTCATAAATGACTCTTACTGTAATTAGAACTGCACCATAAGGAAATAAACTTCCAGCATCTGTTTCAATAGAAATTACTTCTGTATCTAGTGCATTTCCATCACGAGTAATATCAGATTCAAGTGCTGTTTCAATAGCAGATGCTAAATTATTTCTAGCAGTGTCAATATTACTTTCACTGCCTTTAGTAAATCCTGTTATACCAAATTCTAATGTACTAATTCTTGTTTTAGCTCCAGATCCTAATTCTTGATCTTCTTTAGTTTCTTCTATCGTTTGAATTAAAACTGCTGGATATTGTTGTTGTGATAATTCGTCTAATTCGAATGGTTGTCTAGTAACTTTTTTTACTTCTGGACTAGATATATTGCCTATCACTGTAACTAAATTAGATGCAATGTTTTCTCTAGTACTCATAATCCTAATTTCCTAATTTCTTTTTTTACAAATTTTTCAAATGTGTCTTGTATCACTTTTTCTGTTTTTTTACTATATCCAAAGAATTTTCTAATAGGTAAATTACCTGCTCCTGTTTGATGAAAGAATGCTTTTGTAGCTTCTCTCGGACTTCTAAAAAATATTCTTGATTTATTTCTGCCAACTGTACGTGAAGAAATACTTTGTAGCATTCTATTAGTATCTGATAAATCAACTGTAATCTTACCTTTAAGATCTGCATAAGCTGGAGAGTATGCAGTAAAGTCTTTCATCTTCACATCTTTACCTTGCTCTGTTCTTTTAACTATTATTGTTTTTAATTGTTCGCCAGCTTGTTTAACACCTTTAGTAATTATCGGTGGAATCTTATGTGCAAACTTTACATATCTTGCTTGAACATTTCTAACATTAGATTTTATTTTTAAATCTAAAGCCATTATCTAGTCAATCTTCTAAAGCCATGCAAAGGTTCTCTTTCAGATTTAGTAATAGTTCCGCCATCGTCAGCATCATATTCTACTCCATCTTCAAGAATCATTCGCCATTCTTTGTTATATTCTCCCATGTAATATTCAGCCATTCTTTCAAATCTATCTTTATCTGCTTCTGGTCTAAATTTTGTAAGTGCTGGTAAAAAGAATCTGCCTAAAAATAAATATACTCCAGCTCTTTTAAACTGATCTAAATTTACTCTCGTATTATCCATTTCAGCAGTATTTAAAACTGTAATATCTGTAAATACATTTGTCTTATAAGTAGGCCACCATTCAGCTCTTAAATTTCTTAATATATCTGAATTTGTTTCTGATAGAAAATGTGTGACTTTCGAATCACCTGATGCTATACCAAAGTTAAATGTATCTGGTTGATACTTTGATATTTCGCCAGCATCTACTACATTAAGACCTGTAAAATTAGCCATTATTTAATACCCATTATCCAATTAAATATTTGCTTAATTTTTTTTTTTAGTTTTTTTAACATTTTTTTTCTTCTTTGGTTTTAGTTGTACAACTTTATCAGCTATATCTTTTATTGTCGCCTTTTTAATTTGTTTTTTTACACTATCGACAGGAAAAAAACCATTCCTTTCAAAATGATTAATATTAGCTTCATAATATTTTTTATCTTTAATGATTATTTTTCTGCCGTTTGTTAATTTAATATCCATAACTTCTCCATTTAATTTAGATGTGAGGGCAGTCTCCCACCCTCACAAAGTATCCAATTATTATTGGATTGATGAATCAGATTCGATTTCACAACCATTAGTATCGTTTAATTCACCGACACCATAAACTGCTGTTGCAACAATTTCATCTGCACGCAAACTTGCGTCTCTTTGCGTTTCAATTTTCAGATCTTGCATCATAGCTAGACCTAAAGCATCTGGGTGGAATACTGCACCTTTGTAATCTCCAGTTGTACCTGGGTTATTACCTGATGAGTCAGCCATATTTGAAGTTTCAAATATATTCACTCCAGCGATTTGACCTACTAAAGATGATCTTAATATTTCATTACCAACACCAGGGTTAGGGTTAGCAAATGTATTTGTAAGACCAGATTTTAGATCGAACGCTACTTGCGGATGTATTACTGCAGATAGGTTATCACCTGGTACTGCATTAGCTCTTAATTTTGCTACTGCTTGGAAAATTAAAGAAGCTGACATAGCTGTTGAAGCTGATCCGACAGTAGTTGAGAAACCACCGAATAAAGCTGTTAAGTCTGTGTCTATTTTTTTTGCAATTGCTTCTCCGAACAATCTTCCAATGTCTGCCGCAACATTTCTTGGAGCTGAATTTCTTCCAAGATCTGTTAACGTCGTCATAATTCCATGCTCTGAACATGTAATTGTTTTTGACGTTGGATCTATTGCAGTGTTAGAAAGATCAGAAGCTTCACTTACTGCTGCAGCACTTACCGCAGAATAAATGGGCACCTCAACGCTCTTTCCGCCACCTGTTACAGCATAGTTTCTTACAAGTGGTCTCATAATTGATCTTTCACTTGCTACGAACAATGCTTCTGCCACTATCTCTGTATATAGTTCCGATAGTGTAGAACTTGTGCTTTCGTTTGCCATTTTTATTTACCTTATTATTTATTTGTTAAATTTATCTGAACAGGAGCAGAATCTCTTTGTTTGCGATACTCAGCATACTTTTGACGATCCTCCGCCTTGCTCATATCTAAGTCCTGAATATTAAAAGGTTTTACAGTTTTACCTTCGACACTACTGGTTGATCCTGTCCCAGCTAAAGACCCTTTTCGGAAATGTGGGTTAGCATCTAAAAACTCTTTTACTCTTTCCTCTATCGTAAGTAGTTCTCCTTTTGCGTTATAGCGAATGTTTGAATTATTATCAAGTATTTCAACTCTTCCATCATCATTATAATTTACCTCGTTTTTTAATAATGATACGACTTGACTAGGTGCTATTGCATTTTGATTAGAAGCCATTGAAAGAATTGAATTATCAACATTGATTGTTTTAACCTTTTCTTTCCATTTCGATAACTCTTGATCTTTTTCTGCTATTCTAGCTTTCATTAGATTTTCAAGATCTGCTTTTGTTTTAGCATCTTGAATTTCTTTTTCTTTAGCTATTTCTTCTTCTTTCTTTTTAGCTTCATCTAGCATTCTTTGAGTTTTTGCTTTTTCTGATTCAAGTCTTTGTTTAATTATTCTATCTAAATCTTCTTGACTGAATTGTGCTTGATTAGTTTTATTTTCTTCTGTCTTAGTTTCTTTTACCTCAACTTCTTGAGCATCATTTTTCGGTTGATTAACCTGTGTGTCTTCTGACATTTTTTCTCCTATTCAATTATTAAATTTCCATCTCGGTCATACCAATCTGGATTGACAAATGACCATTGATGACGACAATTATATCCTCCTCTAACGATAAATGGATCTCCTGGTTTTTTACCTTTCCAATTTCTTCGCCAAAGTTTCCTGACCTCATCAATAGTAAAAAGTCCACCTTTTCTTTTATCATATGCTCCAGATCTTACAAGCCTACAGAAATCTCGAGTTGTAGGTATATTACTTCCTTGATAAACTACATGAGTTAATCCAGCATCATTTGATTTAGCTAAATTAAGGGTTGCATCAAATTCTCTTAAAGAATCATTTAATATCTGTCCAGCATACCTTTTCATATTCTCGCCAGCTCTATCTCTTGCAAATTTTGATTGTAATGTTTGAATATTCTTATCTAATTTATTCTTTAATGCTTTGCCTTGTACTGTTCTTTTATCTAATTTTCTTAATCTTACTTCATCTCTTTTGATAGATTTTACTAATTCGTTTACTTCTGAATCTTTAGCAGATGCATATATTCCGTTTATAGTTCTTCTTAATTCTTCTTCAAGTTCTACAGGATCACTTCCTATCAAAGTATATTGATAAATTTTTTCTGATAATCTTCTTGTAAATGTATTAGATACATCTTTGAATTGAGTATAAGTCTGTCTTTTTAAATTTTGTATCAATGTCAAATCAGATTCAGTGAGCTGTTGAAATCTCACAGGTATATTACCTACTTCTCTAAATGCTCTTTCAATTCTTTTAGCTTGTTTATTGAATCCATCTCTTACGACAGTATCAGACCATCTTAAATATTCCTTTTCTAAAGTTTGTCTTATTAAAGGTTGTACTGCAATAGCTGATCTTAAATTAAATAGTTTAAAGTCATCACTTTTAGGAAGATTTTTATTTACTAAATTAACAACATCAGTTTCTATTTTATCTAATGTTCTTATTAATGTTTCGTAATATTCTGCTTCTGCAATCTCTATGGATCTAATTCTATAATTAGTAAAGTTTTCTACTATATTGGCCATTCATTAAACTTCTTCCTCTTCTACTTCTTGAGTTGTCTCTGGCTGTTGAACTTCGTCTTGAGTGAATTGTCCTAATTCTTTTTGTTGGTCGATTTCATCAAATATTACATTTAACTTTTCGTCATCATCAACAACTGCTCTAGCTATTTCTTTATCAATTTCTTTTTGTAATGTAGGCGATTCTATATTAATTGCTTTTGCTTGCTGAAAATATGCAAGATCACTAGCATAGTCTCTAATGTTAAATGAATCTGGATAATTTATTTCTCCATCAAAAACTGTATCTTGAAACATTGCATAACATCTAAATAATTGTTCTTCTGCTATTTCTAAATTATCTGCTTTTTCAGATAATCTTGCATTTAATAATTCAAATTCTGTTTGTAATGCTATTCCTGATGATACTGCTTGTTTAGTTGTTCTTACTGCTCCTGTGTGTGCAATTCTATTTATAGATTCTACTTTGTGATTTATTGATTGCATGAGTCCTTGTAAATTTTGTCCTGATGGTTGTAATAGATAAGGTTTTAAATTAGGTTCCATTTCTTCTGGCATTTCTATAACTGCACCAGCTCCAGCACTTGCATTTACTGATGGAGTCTTTACTAATGATGGGTGGTTTGTTAATCTGATTAGTTGTTCTATTTCTGAAAATTCATTATAAATAGATTTTTGTAAATCTGCAATATCTGCCAAATCGGAAATTCCTAAACCTTTTTTGTGGCTCTTCGAATTATAAAGAATAACTGCTGGTATTCGTCCGATCTGGTTATCGGCAGTATCTATTGTAGTTGGATCCGATCTATCATCTTTTGCATATATTGTTTCTATTCGATCTGGAAACCATAGTCTAAAATAAGTACCACCATCTTTGTCAACTTCTTCTCTAATTTTAAGATAGTCTAAATAATATTTTCCATTAACTTCTCTTTTAAAATTCCAATCTAAAACATTTTCTGGAGTCACTAATGATAAATAAGGTCTTATATCTTGTTCAAGTTCTTCTGCTCTTGTTCTTGTTTGTATTGCTGGTTTATCTAAAATTAAAAAACAATGTCCATATATTGATGAATATATTTGTGCTTGTTTCATTACAGAATTAAAACTGTTACCCTCTAAATCTGCATCTTTTAAGAATGATTCTAAACTAGGATCATCTGCCATTTTTCCAAAATCTCTTGAAGCTTTTACTCTAAATAAAAATGATGAATATATTTGTATAATATTTTTACAATGATTATCGCAAGGAGTATTTCCTAATCTTTGATTATATTCGTTATCTAATTCAAGATTATATCTATTAAGATATTGACCGATTGTGTAATCGTATCCTCCATTAAACGAACGTATAAAAAATTCCCATTGATTTACATTCTCCTTGTAATCTTTATGAGTATCAAATGCTTCGTCTCTTGAATATGCCATAATTATTTATGAGTCCATCTTACTGGTTTAAAAGGTTTCGAATCTGCAATTAAAGGTTTTATTATTTCAATGCAATATCCAATACTATCGTTCATATGGTCGAAACCCTCTTCCTTATCAGGAATATTTGTATTTTCCTTATATATCTGTCTTTGTAAACCTTTAATTATAATTTTGCAAGATGGATTAACAAATATGTGTCTTTTACCATTAGCTGATTTTAATCTTGAGTTCACTGCATTTATTCTATCTCTTACAGGACTATGCTTTAATTTACATTTAACATTAAATCCTGCATTCTGTAAAATTGTTAAATCTGTTCTTCCTCCAGCAGATGTTTTTCTTTGACGACATGCTGGATCTGGATAAACAAAAATTTTCATTTTAGATCCATATCTATTTCTTATTTCTTCGACCATTTCATCAGTATTACTTGAATAAATTACTATTTCGTCTTTAAAATGTATTATATCTTTTTCTATTTGACATACAGAAGCTGACATCGGATCTACGTTAAAATCTAATCCGATATGTAAAGGTTTTGACCAATCTATATTACTATGCTTGACATTCTCTACAGGGTGAAAATTATAATAAACTGATCCAGCATAATTCTCGAATGTGCCTTCAAATTCTTGTCTATAAGTTCTAATATCTACATCTTGTTTAGCTTGATCTAATTCTTCTTCGGAAACCATTCCACCTTGAAGAGTTGTATATTGAAAACTTTTCCATTCTTTATCTTCTCCTTGTCCTTTTAAATACATTCTATAGGACCAATTACCATAACCTTTAGGAGATCCACACATTAGTACATGACCAAGTGTATCTGCAACAGAAGCTCTTAAAACTTCTGTCCATGCTTTTTCTTCTATATCTGCAAATTCGTCTAATATTAAAAAATCTAATCCTACTCCACGAAGAGCATCATAATTTTCACAACCTTTTAATGATATAATACTTCCTGTCTTTTTGATCTTAATTGATAAGTTTGTTTCATTAATAGAATCAATCCAATTAAAATCATGTAGCATTTGTTTTAATTTAGACCATACGATTTCTCTAGCCATCTTAAACGTAGGTGCTACATACCATATATTTTTATTGACCTGACAAGCATATTTCATCATTTCAGTAATACATAAAAAAGTTTTTCCAAATCTTCTCCCTGATATTAAAACTCTAAATCTATTATCTGATTTCGATACTGCTAACTGCGGTCTTGTTAGGCTGATTTTCATGGCATCCAAATTTTATATAAACCTTATACTCATTAACATCTTCTCTGCCTAGTTCTATAATTTTATTATATGATTGATTATATCCATCTAACATACAATCATAAGCATCAACATATTCTACTTCGGATTGAAAGGGAGGAAGGCAAGTTGTTTTTCCATCTATAATAGAACACATTAAAAAAGTTAAAATAAATTTCATTCAAATTGATCCTTATGTGGTGTGTTATTAGCTATATCTTCTTCCCATTTATCTATAATTTTTTTATTATGATTTTCTTTAATCTTATTTAGATTATTTGTTAATGTGGTTATTTCTACATCTTTCAAATCAATTACTGCTTTTAATGTATCTATTTCTTTTTCTAAAATTAATATTCTTACTTCAAGATCACTACTTCCTCTATGTTTAAGCTCTGTTTTTAATTTATTTACTAAACCTAATTTTTTTACAATCTCTGCTTTTGTCATTTTAACTTTTCAATTTTTAAAATTTTATTATCTTTATCTAGTTTTGCTTTTACACGAGAACACATAAAGGTTGCATTACTATTCCTAGTAGCTATTCTTTTTTTCTCTAAACATTTTGAAATAGATGGAGTCCATGTCATTTCTACGAGTTTTTGATCTGAACCTACAAACATTAATAAAGCTACTATTATTTCCATTAGTGATTTCCATTTCTTAATTTTTCTATTTGTTTATTTATAATATCTACTTGTTCTTTCAAATGATCTATATTTACTTTGTTATATCTGCTAGCTTCTATCTCTTTTTCTATTGATTCTATTTGTGATGCTAAATGCTCAATCAACATAAACATTTCAAGATTTTTTGGCTCTTGTTCAGCTTTTTTTAGAAGATCAGCTTGAAACAAAGTATCTGCTGTTTCTAATTTATTTAATCTTTCAATAACTCCGAATGCAAACCAAGCTCCGATAAGAATAGCACTAATCAAACCTATTAAATTTCTTAAAGGTAATCCAATAGAAGTATTTTCGTTGATGTCTAATTTCTTCATACTCTAAAACCTTTTCTCCATGCTTTCATACTCCAAAATGCAGGACTCAATGATTTTTGACCTTTTACTTTTGCAAGAATAGGACGAAACCTCGCAAAAAACATTCTCTGTCGTGTTGGATTATTTTTCTTAATTGATAAGTTAGGATCTCCGAACCTTACTACTTGAACTCGATTCGTTTTAGTATTTCTTACATAGACACCGAACTTTTTAGACCTACCAGGTGTTCTAAATGGTTTATTTAATTTTACAGATCTACCTTTGAATTTTGCCATACAAAGTAAATAACACTAATTATCTACAAATGCACCCATAAAAATAACCTGAGCCATCTTTCATCTGATGTAGGTTAATCGGATAATCTAAATATTCTGTAAATTCTAATCTAATAATATCACAAAGAGAAAAACAATCTACATCTGCTAATATCTTTATGTGATCTATCATTTGTTTAGTAACTTCGACTAGCGAATAAGTACCATCATTATAGATAATTAATTCCATTATCTTTGAAAGTGTCTTTCTCTCCATTGATTGCAAACATAGACATCTTTCACATGAAAAGCTTTGTGAATATTACAAAAGGATCTTCTATTAGAATACATGCCACAATTACCACATGCTTCTCTACCTTGAGATTTTCTAAAATCTTGTGGTAATCTAAAATCAATCATTTCGCCATTAGAATAAAAATTAGATCGTTTCATTTTCCTTGTCCTCTATATCGCATTTGTTTTTTAGATCTGCCTTGTCGTTTAGATTTATTCATTGTTTTTATTTTAGATCTGCTAGTGATTCTTCCTATTGAAGTACCTTTATGCTTTTTCTCATACTGAACTGCTTTGCCAAATATATTACCTTTTTTCTTTGACATCTTTAGCTTCTATAATCAATGGCAATGGCTCATTGTAATTAGTTTGCTCTATCTTATCTTTTTGATCTAAATGTTGTTTACCTAGCCATATCATCATTGGAACTGAACCACCTAAAGCTTTCTCGAATTGTGCTTTTCTTAAACTTATTTTGCCCAGCTCTCGTCCCTTTTTTATATAGTGGACATAACTCCTTTGTAATGTCTTTGTTGAAACACCTACAAACTCTGCAATCTCTTGATATGTACAATGCAATTGCGCTAATTTCTTTATAGTTTCTACATCTACTCTTTTAATTGGTCTTGCCATTTTGTCCTTTTTATGTCTTTTTTAAGATAATTGCAATATGGAGCGTGAGGGTTGGAATCGCACCACCTTATTTATTGAGGGTATCAATAAACCTTCTAAAGCTCACGCAGGATATTTTTGTATTTTATCTCTTATTAAATTAAATAACTTCTTATCAAATAAATAAACATATTTGTATTTACCTTTAGTTATTTTATAGTCTAGGTTGTGATTTTTATCTAATTTATTAAATCTTATTCTATCTGAAATTGTTTTACTGTGAACTTCTTTGTCATTAATAATATAAACTTTAGCTTTAGATGTTTCACCAATGTAATACCAATTCATAGCTTGATATATTTTACCTTTATGATCTTGTTCTGGATCCGCATATGATACTATCGCTTTTAATTTAGGATAATCTTTTTTCATCTTTTTTAATGTATATGAAACAATTTTAGATACAGGGTTTTTATGTTGAGCTAAAGCTACTCTTACTAATTCAGGACATTCAAAATTATTTATTTGTAAAAATGCACCTGATTTAGGATTAGCACCTAGTCCATATATAACAGATCCTTTAAATTCGCCTTTTTCCCATACACCGAATCTTACTAATTTTGATTTAGGCATTCGCTTTGAATAATGCCATTTATATACAGAATATTCGCTAGCTTTCTGTGAACAATAATCAATATATAAATCTCTATTCTGCCAATTTTTTTCCACAATCCTCGCAAATCTTTTGTGATGATTCATCTATTTGTGATTGATCTTCTTTATCAGTAGGGTTGAATGTATCTACTGACATGAATTTTTTAAGCTCTTCTTCAGTAAAACCTAAAATAGGCAAACTAAAATTATCTTTTTTTAAATCTTCTATTTCTAAATTTAATAATGGAAAATCCCACTGATTATCTTCCGAAACTCTATTATCTGCTATTCTATATGCTTTTTGTTTAGTATCATCTAATTCAGCTATCACACATGGAACTTGTTTCAATTCTAATTTTTTAGATGCAAAATATCTTGTATGTCCAGCAAGGATAGTTTTATCTGCATTTATTACAATAGGTTGTTGAAATCCAAATTCTTTGATTGATGCTGCAACTTTGTCAACATTGAGACTCTTTCGTGGATTATTTATGTAAGGTGTTAAAGATTCTAAAGGTATTAATTCGATCTTCATAAAAGAATTTTTTCCATTTTTATAATACAGCCTATAGGAAATACATTTCTATCAGAAAAAGTTTCATCATCAAAGCTAGAAAAAGTTTTTAATTCTTTCTTATCTTTACTAAATACATAAGCATTTGTTGTCATTTGAGCTGGTTTCATAGCTTTAAATTCTTTTTCTGAAGCATGCCCTGAATCTCCTAAAATATCGTGCCATATGATTGAATAAAAGTAATATTTCTTTTTATTGATTTCAATGTGCCTGTATTTCGCTTTTTTCTTTTTCATTATCTAATACTAATTGATGTTTTTCATCATATACATCAACTTTATAATATTTTCCATCTTTCATAAATTTTTGTATATTTCCATCTCTAGCATAGTGCACATATCCTAAATCTTCCAATCTTTTTACTAAATCTGGAATTTCTTGTTTTTCGTCATTTTCCCATCTATGTTGATTTAGCCATGTTGTAAAATGTGGTATAAATGTGTCATCTTGTATATTTTTAGTTTGATTATTGTATGCATTTATAAGCTCTGGCGTATCTGTTTCTTTCAAAATACCTTTTGACCATAGTTTTAGCCAAATTTTATGAGCTTGAAATTTTGAGCCTTTTTTTCTATTTAAACTACTCCATAGATTCTCAAAGACAGGATCATATTTATTATTATTAGGTATAGGTATATGTATAGGTATAGGTGCTTGATTTTTGCTTCTAGCAAGACCGCCTTTCCTACCTGACTCCGATCTTTTTTTATATTTCGCTGTCAAATATTCATGTTCTGCTGTCAATCTTTTATGAGTCCAACCTTCACCACTTTTAACTTTAAAAAATTCTTCTAAAACTTCAGCGACTTGGATTTCGCAATCTTCATTTTTACATTGACAAATTCTATAAGCTGATTCTGATGTAAAAGGTTTTGCATTTTTAGTCCAAGCAAAACATAATAATCTTATATAGATTCCTACTTGTTCATTTGTAAGATGTACTGTTTCAGCGGCAAATGTATCTGTAAATAATTGCAATGCGTGAAACTTATTCTTTGATTCCTCCATAAAATATATCCTCCCTTTCTAATTGAATTATATTTAAGTTTGTTTCTTTTAGTAATTCGAGCTCTGTTCCAAATAGATGCTCAAATGCTTTACGATTCAAATGTACAGATTGATTTCCCATATTGTGATGTTGAGGACACAATGGAATTGTATCATCATGGCTAGGTCTTAATGAAAGTCCTGTATGCTTTCTAATATGATGAATTATCGGATCTGAAAATTTTCCATATTTAGTTTTACAAGCTATACAACCTATCTGTTTTAATTGATCGAATCTTTTTTTATGTTCTTTTTTCATATAACGTTTTTTCTCTTTTTCCATCAAAATAATATCCACTAATTATTTTTTTTCGTTTTATTTTTTTTGATGTTTTTTTTATTGGTTTTTTTTTCGCCATATTCGTTATATCCACTTATAATTTTACCCCTAAAAGTATCAAGCCATTTACAATGTTCTTGCCATTCTTTTTTATCCATCTACAACCCTCTTAATTTCATCACAATGTGCTTTTATTTTATTAAGTTCTTCTGTGATTTTAACTTGATAAATTGTATTTTTTGAAACATCATCAACTTCAACTAATTGATTGAGTCTTATCATTCTTAAAAGTCTTTTAAATGCTCTTCTAACATGCATATCAGACATATCAGAAACCATGATCCATTGATTTTTAGACCTTGAAAAATAATATTCTTCTGGAGTAGCCTGTTGAGTTATGTCATCTTTTGTATAATCTAAAAATTTTTCACTCATAATAAATTACCTTGATTCTTATCAGCTTCTTTGTAAGGTTTCCATTCAAAATCAATTAATCTGTAAGATTTATCATTATACTTACTTTTAAATGATTGATCTGTATAGATCCTAGCTTTTTTTAGATTTTCATATGGAATAAACATATATTCTTTTCCATGAACAATACCTATTGATTCTCTTTTTCTTAATGCTTTCTTATAAATATGTTCTCGGATTGAGACTTTGCCCAACCATATCTTTGTGACTTCTATCTTTATCATATTTTTGCTCCCTGTTTATTTTAGTTTCTAGTTCGTTCAGATTTATATAATGTTTTTCTTTTACAGCTGGGTGTATATCTGAACTTTGTATTACACCATACGGATCGCCATTCTGAAATTCAGAAACATTTATTTTATAATGATTGCAAAATTTCAAAAGTTTTGTACTCGGAATACCATTTGCAGATTTTTCATATTTCTGAACTTGTTGGAATGTAACTCCTAATACTTTTCCAACTTGAGTCTGCGTCTTTTTTTTAGATATTCTTTGAGCATATAGCATTTGAGCTATCTGTAGTTTTTCCATTGTTTTTCCTGATTGTTAAGTGGCGAGAAATCGGAACTCGCCACGTTATTAACTAGAAAGGGAACATAGATTTTTAAGAAAAAAATTTTACGTTCTCTTTCGTGATTATCCGATTTTATCATTATTAGCAATCTATAAAAAATTTTTACGAAAGATTCAATCTATTATTGATTTGAAATTATTACTAATTTTCCACTAATCATTGAATTTTTTATCGTATTAGCGTTGATTTTATTGAGTTTTTAACGGTTTTAATGTGCATTCAATTTGATACAAATAATTCATTAACTAACAAAAGGAAACATATGACATACTATAACTTATATACAAAAGAATCTTTTCAAGGAAAAAATCTTGAAAGATTAGAAGCTACTAAATTAACAGGTGGTTTTTGCACATTCAATCAAGCTAGAAAGATGGGAGCAAAAGTTATCAAAGGATCAAAAGCAGTAGCAAGATTAACTAGATTAGTTCAAGATTCTGGCAAAGATTCAGAATTTAGAAGCTATCCAGTTTTTCATCAATCACAAATCCAACTTAAATCGGAGGATAAATAATGAATAAATATAAATCAAATTGGGATCTAGGTACTTTTAATAAACAACAAGAAACCCTTGATGTTTGCTGGACAATCGAAGATGAAATTGTTCTAAATAGCTATTCAGAAGCATTAGCTTATATAGAAAAATTTTATTATGATTTTAGTCCTAGAAAACAACATTTAAAGCTAAAGAAAACTTATTTTAAAATGGGACATTTAGATGCTCATTTTGAAGAATTAGTTTTAAATCCAAATTACGAATATTTGGAAGATCATTATAAACCTACAAATCAGATCGGAGGATAAATGAAAAAAGTAACTACTACATTTTATCTAAATGGCAGAATCAAAATATTTAATGGCGATTCTGAATCAGATAATCTTTCGCAATTTTTAGATGAATATTCTGAAGCTACTCCAGAATTATATCAATCAGATAAAAATAAAATTGTGACTGCAATACAAAGAGATGGAAATACTACATTAAATTTCATTTATAGACAAAATTATGAAA
>VTLG01012408.1_pt1 | contig 18941 bp, 9 predicted proteins | sample 4694571 | NCBI WGS metagenome assembly VTLG01 (sample SAMN12604809, study PRJNA352737) | marine metagenome | biome: ENVO:00000447; feature: ENVO:00000209|ENVO:00000569|ENVO:01000036; material: ENVO:00002151; isolation source: viral sequences binned using virsorter ...
AATTGTTGAGATCGCTGGTATCAAGATCTACAAGTCTATGAACATACCATTCTTTGGTTCTTATGGTACTAAGTATGGTTCAGCTTCTGCTACTAACCCAGGTGTAACTTCACCAGGTAACGTAGGATCCTTCATTGGAGAAGCTGCAGAAGATGCTCGTGCTTCAGTCACTGGTATCAACGGTAACTACGGTAATGCTACTGACTTCGCTAATAGCTGCGGACTTATCTTCCAGAAGGAAGGCGCAGGTGTTGTAGAAGCTATCGGACCACAGGTTCAGGTAACTTCAGGTGACGTATCAGTTGTCTACCAAGGTGATGTGATACTTGGACGTCTAGCAATGGGTGCAGACTTCCTAAACCCAGCTGCTTGTGTTGAACTTATTGCAGGTGCTGCTACCGGATCTACTGGTAACGCCGCCTTCGGTACTACATACCCAGCTAACGCTTAACCTTATATACGGGGGCTTCGGCCCCCACCCTATTAAATTAATATTATGCCTTTTCCAACCACAAACGCCACCGTAGAATTACCAGCTATAAATCAAATCCTGTCGTCATGTGGTCAGGCTCCTGTAACCACTCTCGATCAAACCAACCCGGACGTTGCGATTGCTTATGATACACTGTTACAGGTGTCTAGAGAGATTCAAGCAGAAGGCTGGACATTTAATAAAGAATATCATTATGAATTTACACCCAATACAAGTGATGAAGTAGAAATACCTAATAATATATTACAGATTAAGTTAAGTGAGAATTCCTCTAACATGGAATTCGATGCTATACGTAGAAATGGTAAATTATATGATAGACAGAATCATACATATAAATGGAAAGATATTGCAACTCCTATCGAGTGTGATGTAACATGGGAATTTGACTGGGTAGATTTACCTCAACCAGTTCAAGATTTTATATCTGCTAGAGCTGCGGTTCTTGTGTCTCAAAGGATAGTAGGAGACCCAGAACAATATCAAATGTTACAACAACAAGAAGCTTTTGCTAGAGCAATGGCTTTAGAATACGATACTCAACAAGGACAATACACATTCTTTGGACACCCACAAGGACAGCAGAATTACTATCAAAGCTATCAACCATTCCAAGCACTTCAAAGATAATGGCAGCAGTTACACAACGAATTGATAATTACTTAGGTGGTGTATCCAGACAATCTGATGACAAAAAAATGCCAGGACAAGTTAGAGAGTGTCTTAACGGATACCCTGACCCAACCTTCGGTTTAACGAAGAGACCAGGTTTTAAATGGATAGCTAACTTAGGTACAGGTACAACATATGATGCATGTAAATGGTTCTACATTCATAGAGATGCAGACGAAAGATACATAGGCTGTATAAAGCCTGCAGGAGGCTCTACAGGGGACATAGATATATGGAATGCTGGAACAGGTACAGCGTGTACTGTAACGTACGGTACAGGGGCACAGGCATACCTTACAGGGGCTCGTACAAACTATGATGTACTAACTGTACAAGATACATCAATAATAACAAACAATTTAATAACAGCAAATAAATTAGCTGATCCTACATTTATAAGTAAAACTAGAGCTACACTTGTACTAACTGATAATGCTATAGATTCACCTTATAGTGTTACACTTAATGCTGGAGGAGGTGCATCAGATCAAACATATAGTGTTACAAGTACTAGTACTGAAACTTATGACTCACTACTAACTAAATTAAAAAATGGTATTGATGCATTAAGTATATCAGGTTTAACAGTAACTATATATGCTGCTACTTTAGAATTAGATAGAGTAATTAGTGGTACTAGAACTGCATTTAGTATATCTTGTAAAGGTGGACCAGCTAATAATAAGTTAAGTGTATTCCAAGATCAAGTTGATAATGTATCTCAACTACCTACACAATCTTTCCAAGGTAGAATAGTTAAAATTATAAACACTGAATCTACTAGTGATACATACTTCGCAAAGTTTGTAGCAGATGATGGTGTATCAGGTCCAGGATACTGGGAAGAGACATTAGATCCTAGTAAATCTACAGGACTTGATAGCTCTACAATGCCACATGAGCTGATTAACACAGCTACTAATACATTCCAATTAAGAAAAGCTACATACGCAGCACGACTAGTTGGTGATGATGTTACTAACTCACACCCTAGTTTTGTTGGTAATAAAATACAACAGGCTTTCTTCCATAATAATAGACTTGGATTCTTAACTTCAGATAATGTATCTTTAAGTCAAGCAGGTCAATTCTTTAATTTCTATCATACTTCTGCACAAACAGTAATAGATTCAGATCCAGTAGACCTTAGTGCATCTACAATTAAACCTGTACAGCTACATGGTATTATACCTACAACACAGGGTCTAGTATTATTCAGTAGAACGCAGCAATTCTTGATGTCATCTAATGATAATATCTTAACACCTTCTACTACTTCTATTCGTACTATATCTAGTTATGAGATGGAGACTGATGTAGATCCAGTAGATATGGGTAAAACTATTAACTTCATCAGTAAGACACCTAGTTATACACGTATCTTTGGTATGGTCACTCGTGGTCAGAATGAAAACCCAGAGGTATTAGACGTCGGTAGAGTAGTAAATGAATGGGTTCCAGCTACAGTTGATACGTTAATTGCTAGCCCACAGAACCAGTTCTTAGCTATGTCTAGTCAATCTTCTAGGTATGCATATTTCTTTAGAACTTATAATGATGGAGAAAAGAATTTAGTTGAAGCTTGGTTTAACTGGCAAATGCCAGGTACTGTACAAACAATCGCAGTAGATACTGATGATTTATATACAGTTACTAAACAAGGTAATCAGTTTACACTTAGTAAAGCTAGTATCAGTCAAAGTCCAGAAGATGCTATTATTGTTAATAATGTAGGTACAAAGATTAATCCATGTATGGATCTATATGCAACTGCAAGTTCAGTTAGCTATGATTCTACTAACAGATTCTCTAAATGCTATATACCTTGGAATAATGTAACAGATCTAACACCTGTTCTTATTATTAAAGGTACTACAGCTACTGGTAACTATATTGAATCTGGATTTACTGTAACACCTGAAGTTATAACTGATGATGGTAATCCTTACTTTAAAGTAGTTAATAAAGACTTAACTAGTGTAGCTAGTGACGTAGTTGTAGGTTGGAAATATGATTTAAATGTTATATTACCTAGAACATACTTTAGAACAGATGATCAACAAACAAGAACAGATTATGCAGCATCTCTAACTGTAGCTAGAATGAAGTTTGCTGTTGGACTATCAGGAGTTTTAGGATTTAAACTGAAGTCTACTGGTATTAGACAAGGTACTAGGAATTATATAGGAGATGGTAGTACTAAGGTATTCCCGTGGAATGAAGGTGACTTTGACTACGTTGATAAAGATCAAATTAAAGTAAAAATAAACAATGTAGATAGTACAGCATTTACCATAACAGGTGATTTTGAAATAACTATGACAAATGCACCTGCTGTTGGAGATGAATTATCTATATTTTTAGATGAGTGGTATAGTTTAAACCCAGTACAGATAGCCGATGATTACTTAATCAGTGATATCCCATTATCTGAACAATCTACGGTTGTAGTACCAATCCATCAAAGAACTGATAGATTCCAATTAAGAATTTTTAACGATTCACCGTTTCCAGTCTCATTAAATTCAATGATATGGGAAGGTAACTACTCACCTAGATTTTATAAGAGAGGATTTTAAAGTATGAATCAAATGAATGAATTCGGTACTCCATTTACCGAAGCTGAAGAATCTATGCGTCCTAAAGGCTATAGATTAATAGATAAAGAATTAGCTACATCAGGTCTGGAAATGTCGATCTCGATTGACCCCGTTAGCCTTATTGTAGGTACAGGTCTTAGTCTTATTGGTGGAAGTAAGGCGGCTAATGCTGCTAGAGAACAAGCTCGATTAAGTAATGAAGCAGCTCAACGTCAATTAGGTTATGACCTAGAAAAGTGGGAATTAGATAAACAGAGAATTGTAGCAGAAAGAGATTATGCTGTTCAAACTGTTGAGATCCGAGCTCGTAATGAAGGTAGAGTAGCTCAATATAAAGATGCAGTTAATTTACAGAGATATGTTTATGATATGCAAATTCGGAATAGAGAACAGAATTCTCTAAACCAACAGTATCTTAGATCAGATGATATTTATAATAAACAATTAACTTTAAATGCCTTATCAGCTAGATCAGGTGAAGAAAAAGAACTTAGAAAATATCAAGAGTTACAAGCAGAAGCAAGTTTTGATAACCAAGAAGCACAGATACAAGCTCTGGTAACTGAAGGTAAGCTTAGAGCTATGGGTCAAAATGGAAGATCAGTTACTAAAACTACTCAAGCTACTTTAGCAGATTATGGTAGACAACTAGCTATGCTAGAAGAGAGCATGTCATCTGCTGGTAGAAATACAAAAGCAATTCTAGCAGAGATAGCTCAAGATAAAACATCTGCTGATTTAGCTGCATGGGCTCAAAAGATGTTAGATCCTGGAGTATTACCAGAACCGATTGTACCATTCGCTACACCTATGGCTCAAATGCAATATCCAAGAGAATTCGTTGAAGGTGACTTTGGTCCTCAACCTGTATTAGGTGGTTATACATCTCCTTCTGCTGCTGCTAACCAAGTATGGGGTTCTACTATCTCTGGTATAGCTGGTATAGCTGGATCAGCTATCACCGGCTAGATCTCTTACACTAAACTAATAAATTATGGCTAAAAACTACAGAGTACACTCTACGGGAGGGTCTTTTAAAAGGCAAGATTTTGGTGATTTAGGATTACGATCCTTTAAAGAACAACAAAAAGAACTAATTGATGCCTTAAAATTACAACAAGCTCGAGCACATGAGTATGGTGATGATTACATTGAAGATTTAAAAGGTGTAGGCAGAACTGAAGCAGAGAATAGACGTAATCTTAAAGAACTAGAAAATAAAGTATACCAAGCAAAAAGGGAAGCTCTTACTAAAAGAGCTGAGACAGAAGTTTCTTTTATAAGAAGTCAAGCAGATGAAGCTGGTAGGAAATCTGATTTCTGGAAAGATTTCTCTACCACTTATTCTAAGCAATTCGGTAAGTTAGCTCAAGGGTTAACTGATTATGCGGATTATAGAGATTCTAAAGAGACGATGGATGAGGCGTTATCCACATCAGCAAAGGAATTTCTCACCTATGAAACAGGTGAGCAGATAATTGCTAAGAATTTAAGTAAATCAGTTGATAAAACTGATGATGTATTTACAGCTAAAAATACTAACGCTCTTCATCTAAAACGTAATGATATTCATGGTAAGACTGTATTAGCTCACTATCAAAAAACATCAGATGTCACATTTGATGTCTTCAAATTAAGGCTGAAAGACTCAGGTCATAAATTAACTGCGTCTTCCGGTCCGGAGTATGGATCAAATTATATCTATAATTATTTAGTAGCTCATAAGATACGTCCTAATTCTAAAGCAGGAAGAGAAATAACCGAGAGATGGGATGCTAAAGTACTAACAGAAATAACGAAAAATACTCTTACTGCTGAAGCCGACGAAGATGAAAAGAGGACACAGGGATTCCTTAATGCTTTTCAGAATAATCCTACTACAGAGAACATACACAATCTTGTTAGGCATGTTCAGCTGCGGACTTATAAAGACGAAGATGGTCGGATACACCAAACTACCGTAAAGCGGAATCCAGCTGAATCTTGGATAGAAGTAGCTGAATTACTAATTAAATATGGAGATACATCCCTTGGATGGATGCAAAGTTGGGACCAATTTCATAAGACAGTATTCAAACATTTAGCATTACCAGATAAGAAAGGTATTCCTTCTAAAGAATGGTTTGATAGAAAAGGAGAGTCTAGAATATCTGAGCTAAAAACAAGATTCACTGCCTTACGTACAAAGGACATAACTGAAGAGCAAGCTAGAGTAAAACTGGAAAAAGAACTAATTCCTATAAACGATATAAACGTAGAAATATCAGAAAAAGGTAGAGAGAACACATTACACGATTGGAGTGATAATGGATGGGTTGTAACAAATAGAAAGTCATTACAAACTGCTGGGAATCTTGAAGCAGAAAAACAATTTGAAGATATAATAGGATATGATAGATCGAAGCATAGTGAATTTGAAGAACATAGACAATTCATGGATTCGTTAGATGATAATAGCTTAGAAGGGAGAAGAAGAAGTTTGTATTTACTTGGTTTAAAGTTTGATAAGAATAGTACTTTTAATATTAAGGGTTATACAAACTTAGAATTGATGGAAAATGACATAAAGGATTATTTAACATCTGGAGTATTTACTAATTCAGATAGACGAGCTTGGGCTCCAAATCTAGTAAAAGGTCAATACAGGACAAAGAATGTTACGGACAAAATGTTAGATAACCATGCTCTTACCGTTATAGATAAATTAGAAGATTCCAGGGCATATTATTTCAATGAACTTAATGCAGAGGATTTTAGAAATCCTCAAGATAGACTTCTAAAAGCCGAAAGAATGGCAGAAGACGAATTTGAAAGGGGTCTTAAAGGACAAGGACGGTTTGCTGCAAAACCACCAGAAGTGGGAGAAAATTCAAATTGGAAGGTAAGATGGGTTAATTTTGACAATCCTGATGAGACTCAGCCATTACTTAATGCTACCGAAATGATAGATAAGTTTAGCTCTGAAGGTTTTGGCATGTCAGATATAACAGAGTATGAAAAAACCCTTGCTACGAAAACTGAATTAAATAACTTCGTTTCAAATATAATAGAAGGTTATCCACTACGTAATAAGATACCAAGTAATGTAGTACTTTATGCACATATGAGAAGAATGGATCCAAAAAAAGTAATGAATCGTTTACTTGAAAAAAATGGATTTAAAATAAGAGTACCAGTTGGCCCTGATGATCAACTAAAAGCTTCAAGCGAAAAGTGGAGAAATACAGAAGGGAAGATTCAGAAAAGGCATACCGAATCTATGATGATGTGGAAAGCTTATGTTAAAGAACAAGCTACCACTGATCCGACTTGGAGGCCACAACCTGGGCTTGGAGGTAATCAAGACTTTAATAAATGGAGACAAAATAAAACGTTAGCAGTTTCGCTTGTCCAACAACCCCTTTCTCCTACTCAATTCAGTACTACTCCAGAAGGATTACCTTCAGTATCTGGCTTAAATCAGGGTGCTACATTTAACCCTTGGAAATCACAAGAGAAACCACTATCTGACGGCTGGTCTCCGAAGGTACAAGAACGTAAAAACATAGGAGACGGTTATGGATCCTGAAATGCAAGATGAAGAAAAACTCAAACAACAACAACCTGTTCAAGAGGAAACACCTGTTCAAGAGGAACAACCTGTTAATGAGTTTACATCACCCTTTGGAGGTTATATAGGTAAAAGTTCTATTGACTTAAATAAACCTGGTGCTAATGAAGCAATGCTTGAAGAGTACAATGCTTACTGGAATACAAATCGTAATAATCCAGACCGGAATAATTTAAGAGAAGCTTTCCATCAAAAGTACTACGGTATGGGTTGGGAAGATTATAATAAAGCTAAACAGCAATTAGTTTTAAAAAATGGATCAATTACAAGATTAAAGAATCATTTCGAAACTTTATCTATACCCGGTATGGCTTATGCCGACTTTGCTACTGATGCTTTAGGTACAGTAATACCTGGATTTAGTAAATTAGATGATAGATGGGATGAAGCTACTCTACTAGATAATCCAGTTAAGCAACAAATTAGAGAAGTACTTTCTGTAGTATTACCTGCTATTACAAGTGGTAAATTTGTTACTGGTCAATTAAAAGCCTTACCTAAAGGAATGCCTTGGATACAAAAGGCATTAATAGGTACAGGTGCATTTAGTGCTCAAGAAGCAGCTATAATTGGTTTAAGCGATGTAGGTGAAGATCACAATGCTTTTAGAGCATTAGCTGATTTATTACCTGGTGTTTTCGGAGAGAAAGGTAGAGTACCTATTCCTGATGCATTAAAGACTTTAGATTCTGATAGCCCTGCTGTTAGAAAAAGAAAGAACATGTATGATACTGCTGGTCTCAGTATCTTAGGTTCTGTAATAGGAGCTAGTATAGATATTTTAGGTAATAAGAAAGTATTAGATTGGTTACAACCTGCTAGTGAATCAGCAGCTAAGTATAAACAACTTAATCTTTTATCTGAATCAGAACCAGATAAACTAATTCGAATGCAAGAAATCAATGAAGTATTATCTACTAAACAGTTAAGTAGACAGAATGAAAACATACTAATTGATGAATTAGAAACTATTCGTAATGAATTAGGTATAGTAGATGATGTTGATGAAGCTGTAAGAAAAGATTCAATGAGAAGGTTAGAAGAACAGGATATAGCAGCTCAAAGAAAGGCAGCTACTAATAAAGAAGTTCAAACTGAATTATTTGATGTTGATTTATATCCTGGGGTATTGGATGAATCAGGTGAAGCTAGACAAACAATACCACCTGCTAATGTAGCTAGGAATATGGCTGACACTACAGCTATCAAACAAGGTGTTACTGAAGGTGATCCTGCACCATTAATAACGGAAGCTATGAGAAAGAAAGGTCTCATGGTAGGTGAAACCTCTCGTGCTGCTGTTATGGGTGTAGCAGAAGAAACTAGAGATATAGGTAGATTTAATGCTATTGTTGATGGATTTAGATTTAGTAATAAGCAGATGAATGCTGCAGCTTGGGATATCTATACAAGTATAGTAGACCCAAGTGTATCAGTAGATGATGTTAGAAATCTATTCTTAGAGAACCGAGACGTTAAGAATCTACTTATGGGTAGATTTAAAGTAGAACATATTAATGAAGAGCAAGCTAGAGCAGCTGCATTTGCTATGAGAGATCTAGTAGATAGATTCTTAGGTAGAGAAGTAGGTGAAGCTTCAGCTAGAGCTATGGATACTATTGGTAGAGAAGCAGCTACCTTAGCTGAAGCTGTTCAAACTATGGCTCCTTATGTAGATGATGATAGAGCAATGGAGCTTATTATTGATAAGATGCAATTCCTTATGGATGAATATGCTCTAAATAAATACATATCAGGTTGGAGTTTAAGGAATAAGAATTGGTTTGATCAAGTACCTCCTAAAGAATTAGATACTGTTATTGAACAATTAACTAAAGAATTTACTTCTGTAGAAAATGCTATTCATGCTAAGAATATGCGTTTTACTCAAACTTTAAAAAGATTAAAAACAGAGAATCCTTTAGCAATGAGACCTTTAGTTGATGCTTATGCACATACTAATGGTGACGTAGATAGCTTAGCAAAACTTCAAATATGGGCATCTGAACAAATTACACCTTTAGGTATGATTAAAAGCCCTGATCCTAAACAAATGAATTTATTTGCTAGGGGTGCTTGGGGAGTTATTTATAATAACGTACTAAGTGGACTATCAGCATTCAGAGCTGGAGTAGGTAATACTGCTCAGTTAATACTTAAACCTATTACTGGTGTATTAGGGCATGGATTCTATGGTACTACAGATAATTTCGAAGGATTAAAGCGTACTTTCTATGCTAATGGTGCTGTATTTGAAACTAATAGAAGAGCCTTACATGATGCTTTCCAGATGATGAAAAAAGCTCATAAAGATCCCGATATGATGATTAAAACATATCGTAAGGATTTTGTATTTCAAGAAGATAAGACTTGGGATATAATGGAAAGTATGAGGATGGTATGGGAAGCTGAAGGTAATTATGGTAAACTTATACAATATGATATAGCAAGAGGATTAAAACAATTAGGTGCTCATCCTGCCTTACGTTATGGCATGACAGGTATGGTATTCCCTGATGTTTTTACTACTACTCATTTAGCACATTATCTATCTAGAATTAAAGCTTATGATGATGTCTTTAGTGAATTTGGTTTTGCTGATTGGAATAAGATAAAAATAGCAGAAGCTGAACATTATAAGAAATTCTTTGATAAAGAAGGATTAATTAATGATGATGTACTTAGATCTATAGCTGGTGAAGTGCAACTTAACTTAGATGATGGACTTGCTAATTGGATTAACCAAGGTACAACAGCTTATCCGATGACTAAGTTTATGTTAATGTTCCCACGAACATCTAGTAACTATATTAAGAACTCATTATCTTGGACACCAATTAGCCTTATACCTGGTATTAATAAGTATAGTAAAACTATCTATGCTAGAACTGATGATCAGATTGCTGATGCATTACTAGAACATGGAATAGATATGGCTACTACACCTAATGCTAGAGTTATATGGCAGAACTTAAGAGCTGAGTATACTGGAAGATTAATCTTTAGTGGTATGTTAGGTTCTGGTTTATTTAATTATGCTATGGCTGGTAACATTAGAGGTAATGGACATTATAACGCATCACGTAGATCAAAAGAAAGAGATCAATTTGGCTATGAACCTAAAACCATTAATATTGGAGGTAAGTGGGTAAGCTATAAAGGTATTATTGGAGTAGAACAAGTATTATCTATTATAGGTGATATGGCATATTACTCTAAGGATTTAAATGAATCTACGCTAGCTAATTGGCACGCAAAGCTTGCTTGGACCATATCAGCTAGTTTCCTTAACGAGACCCCTTTACAAGGCTTAGAGCCGCTTATAGCTGCCACTAACGGTGATTTAAGTGGATGGAATAGATTAATTGCTAACTCATTAAGATCAACGCTTCCATTATCTGGTGGTGCTGGAGTTGTAGCAAGAGCTATATCTAGTTCTCAAAAAGACCTTCAGGGTGAAATATTAGAATATATACAGAATAGAATTCCAATTGCATCAAGTTACTTACCAGAACAAATTGATATATGGACAGGTAAACCTTTAAATGATATTGATAATCCATACCTAAGGATTCTTAATTCTATTAGTCCATTCCAAGTAAGTGGTACTAGAGAACCATGGAGAGTATGGTTATTAGAAACAGGTTGGGATGGTGTAAGTATGCTTAAAAAGGATTCTACTGGATCTATAACTTGGAATCCTGATGAAAGAGAAGAAATTAATAAATTAATTGGTGAGCAACAAATGTTCAAACAAGTAAAGAAATTAATGAATTCTAAACGGTATGCAGAAGACTTAAAAATATTACAAGCACATCGTAGTAATAATGCTGAATTAGATCCAGATTTAGTTAAAATAGAAACACAGAGACTACCTTTATATCAACAACTAAATAGGATTGTCAAAGAAGCACAGAAACTTGCTGAAATGCAATATTTAAGTAAGAATCCTGAACGGATGGAAGATATAAGAGCACAAATGATAGCTACTCAACAAATGGAACGAGGTAATATAGAAGGTGCAATAAATACACAACAGAGAAGAAAACAACAGCAAGCTGAACAATTATTACAAATGTCTAAATAACACATTATGGCTGTTACACAGAACTCATACATAGGTAATGGATCCACCACCAATTACTCTTTCACATTTCCATATCTTAAGACGGCGGATGTCAAAGCACAGATCGACGCAACCGTTACTACAGCTTTCACCCTAGCTAATGCTACAACGGTACAATTTAATACTGCTCCAGCAAGTGGAGCCAAAATCAAAATATATAGAGAAACTGATGATTCAGCCCTAAATGCTACCTTCTATGCAGGATCAGCATTGAAATCGGAAGATCTAAATGATAACTTCACTCAGAACTTATATTCAACACAAGAAGTTACTGCTAGATATCTAAGTAACCTTGGTGGAACCATGGTCGGAGATATGACCATGGCAGAAGACGTAGATATAATATTTGAAGGTGCTACAGATGATGCATATGAAACTAGATTAACTGTAGCTGATCCTACTGCAGACCGTACTATTACCTTACCTAACGTAACTGGTAATGTTATAACTACTGGAGATACAGGTACAGTTACATCAACTATGTTAGCTGATGGGACAATTGCAACAGGTGATCTAGCTAATAATGCTGTTACTACAGCTAAGATAACTGATGCTAATGTAACTACTGCTAAGATAGCAGCAGATGCTATTACTGGAGCTAAGATAGCTGATAACGCCATTGATTCAGAACACTATGTAGATGATAGTATTGACACTGCACATATAGCATCTAGTGCTATAACAGCAACAGAAATAGCTGATAATGCTATAACTACTAGTAAAGTAATTAATAATGGTATTACAAATGCTAAGATAGCATCAGCTTCTGTTAATACATCTGAACTAATAGATAATGCTGTAACTACAGCTAAGATAACTGATGATGCTATAACTCAAGCTAAGGTAGCAGATAACTCCATTGGTAATGCACAGATGCTTAACGATGCTGTTAGTACAGCTGAGATAACAGATAATGCTATTACTAATGCTAAGATGGCAAATAACGCTATCGGTACATCTGAGATAGTTAACGATGCTGTAACTACAGATAAGATAGCAGACAATGCTGTTACTACAGCTAAGTTTGGTGATGATGTTATTACTAATGCTAAGATAGCTGATAATGCAGTTAATACATTACAAATAGTAGATAACGCTATTACTTCAGCTAAGATAGCTGGTACAAGTATAGACTCTACTAAATTAACTAATAATACAATCATTACAGCTGCAGAGCAATCATCTTCTTCAGTTAATGATACATCATTCTTAAGTAGTGCAGCTTCTGACGGTAGATATTTCAGACAAAGTAGTGCTGAAACTATATTAGATGGAGCTACATGGCAGAGCAGTGATGCTTATATAGCCTCTACTGCAGCTATTGATGATAGAATAGTTGATTTAGTAGATGATGTCGGTGGATTCGTACCTATTGCAAATGAAACAAGTTTTCCTACCACTAACCCTGACGTTAATAATGGGGCTGGTACTCTTGTCAGTATTAAAGCACTGGCTAGTAATCTCACATCTAATGGTAGTGGTATAGCTACTATTGCTAATGCTGCAGGATCTGGTAATACAGTTACTATTAATGGATTAGCTAATAGCACAACGTATGCTGCTACATATGGTATGATAGTAGAAACTACTTCTACGACTCATACATATACATTCCATAGACAAGTACCTAAAGCTACAGAAGTAACAACAGTAGCAGGTAGCATATCAAATGTAAATACTGTTGCTGGTAGTATTAGTAATGTTAATAGCGTAGCTAGTAATGCTACTAATATTAATACAACAGCTGGTTCCATCTCTAATGTTAATACTGTTGGTGGAAGTATATCTAATGTTAATACAGCAGCTACAAATATATCTTCTATTAATGACTTTGCTGATAAGTATCGTATAGCTTCTTCTGCACCTACTTCAAACAATGATGAAGGTGATCTATACTATAATACATCAGATGATAAGTTATATATGTATAACGGTAGTGCATGGGTACAAGCTGTTACAAGTACAGCTGACTTAACTACTGATGCTGAGCTTGCTGCTTGGACTGGTAGTACTAATGTTACGACATTAGGTACTGTAGGAACAGGTACATGGCAAGGTACAGCTATTGCTTCTGGGTATATAGCAGCTGATGCTATAACTGGTGCTAAGATAGCTGATGATGCTATTAATTCTGAACACTATACAGATGGTTCTATAGATACTGCACACATAGCAGATAATCAGATAACTAATGCAAAGATGGCAGATGATGCTATCGGTACTGCAGAATTATCAGCTAGTGGTACAGCTTCAAGTTCTACATTCTTAAGAGGTGATAATAGTTGGCAGACTATTGATTTAACAAATCTAGATGCAAGTAACTTAACTTCAGGTACAGTTAATGCTGCAAGGATAGGATCAGATACTATAACAGGAGGAAAGATAGCTGATGATTCAATTGACTCAGAACATATAGCAGATAATGCTATTACAAATACTCAAGTATCTTCAAGTGCAGCTATTGCTGGAACAAAGATTTCACCTGACTTCGGATCACAAAATGTAGTTACAACTGGAACTTTAGGATCAGGAGCTATAACTACTACTGGAGATTTGACCATCAGTAGTATTTATCCACAAATTAAATTAACTGATACAAATAATGATGATGATTTCGAAATTAGAAATGCTGATGGTATATTTATAGTTAGAGATGCAACTAATAGTGCTGACAGATTATCAATCAACTCTTCTGGGGCAACCAGCATTGGTGGCAATCTTACAGTTATTGGAAATGTACAGGTTGGCAATGATAAGGAGATTATTGCAGGAGGGTCAAGTGAGCTAAAAATTTGGCATGACGACGATAACTCTTATATAAAAAATAGTACAGGTGATTTATACATTCAAGGAGATGGTGATGATCTTTACTTAAGAGCAGCGGATGACATTACTCTTTATACACAAACAAGTGATAAGGCTATTGAATGTATAGGTGATGGGGGAGTTAAATTATATCATGATGGTAATGCTCTAAGGCTCAATACTGAATCTTGGGGTGTAACAATTGGTGGTGATATAAAAATAGCTACTGATAATCATATTTTATTAGGTGATGGGAACCAACTTGCCATTGAACATAATACTGATGGAAACTCCGTCATTAGTGAATCTGGAAGTGGAAGGTTATTGCTTAAGGGATCAGGGATACGTTTATTAGGAGCTAGTAATGAAAATCTGATCCATGCTGAAGCAGGTAGCAGCACACAACTCTACCATAATAATAGATTAACCCTAGAAACTCAAACCAACGGGGTTCAAGTTCAAAGTCCAGATTCAGAAGCAAAGTTAAGAATTAAATCATTAGCAAATGATGGTGCTGCATCTTTAGAACTTATTGCTGATAACGGTGAAGATAATCCTGATTTCTGGCAGATAGCCATAGCGGGTGCTGGTGGTGATTGCTCTATTCAGAACTATGCAAGTGGTGGCTGGGCAAATAGTCTTACGATGACGGAAGAAGGAGCTACTAAATTATATTATGACGGTGGAACTGCAAAACTTGAGACACTTGATACGGGAGTCCGTGTTAATGATTGGAACTTTGAATTAAAAGCTGGTTCTGGATCAGAAGCTAGGCTGAATATAATAGGAGATGCCGGTGCTCAGAATAATGATTTATCAAGAATAACTTCTTATAACGGAGTTTATAATTGGGAGACTTATGAAAGCGGTAGTTGGGCGAATATGATTGAATGTGTTGGTGGAGCAGCAACTAAATTATTTTATAATGGAGGTACTGCAAAACTTGAAACCACTAATACTGGTGTTAGTGTAGCAGGAGGCATCGCAGCTACAGGAACAATTACATCTACATCTACAGCAAGTGGAACGCCTGGTGTACGTAAAATAACAACTTCAACATCCGCACCGTCAGGTGGTGCAGATGGTGATGTTTGGATTAAATATACAGCTTAAAGGAGGTAATAAATGGCAACACATTATGTGGATTGGTCAGGTGCTGCAGGTAATGGTGATGGCTCAAGTTTTGCTAATAGATCAGCAAAGATAAGTACATTAACCTTTAATGCAGGTGATGAAGTTAGAATTAAGAAATCACCTGATCCTACTTCTTTAGGTACAGGTAAAGTAAAAAAAACCCTTTGTCATGGTGCGTATAATCCTAAATCTCAATCAACAAGTCCAACATATAGCACTACAGAAGGTGAAACATCCTTTCCTCAATCAAATAATGATTGGCAAGGTTGGGAAACAGGTGATGTAATACATTTCTGGGGTATGTCAGCATCAGATGCAGCTGCTGGTAAAAATATAAATGGTTTACATACTGTTACATCTACTGATAACTGGGATACTACAAATGGAAAAGTAAAAATAGATGGCTTCACTGCTGCTAATACAACTGCATATAGTGGAGCTGCTTTTAAATGGAGAAGTGTAACTTCTAATAGTGTTGTTTTAAATACAGCTGATATCACTAAATCAATTGCATGTAGAGATGCAGCTAGAACTGCTTGGACAGCTTCTAGTAATGTAACTTGTACAACAAATGTAGCTACTAGTAATGACTGGACTACGAATGGAGTTGATTGGCAAGTTGGAACAGGTAGTGATAAAATAGTAGTTGAATCAGCTGCGTCAAGTGGAAAAGCAGCTTATTGGGCTACAGGAACATTAGACCTTTCTGGTTATCAACAAATATCAATGTTGATACGTTGTTCTAGTGGATCTGATGCGGATGCTGATCATTCTATACGTCTTTGTACAGATACATCAGGAGAAACTTCAGTTCATACAATACCTATTAATATGAACAATGCCCATAGTGGTCATTGGTATCCATTAGTTGTAGATTTAGGTACTAATTTAAACTCTGCTATTAAATCAATTGCTTTATATGTAGATACAACTGGTGTAAATAAAACATATTATATACAAAATATAATTGCATGTAAGGCTTCTTCAGCTAACGATAGTTTAACTCATAGAAGCCTTATTGGATTAAATACCACTGCTGATCCTGTTTGGTATCCAATCGGATTTATTTGGGATAAAATTATCCTCTTAAGAACTTGGAATGGTAGACAGGGAGCATATGGATATTATATGGGTGATGGTGCTTTCTGGTCAGCTTCGAATAATAGTGCAACTATTTATAAAAGAGAAGCAATTAATACTACAGGTATAACAAGCGAAAATACTAATTGGGATAAACCTAGTGGAAGTGGTAATACTAGTAATAGAAAAGTTATTTCTGGTGGATGGAATTCCACAGATATGTCTTCACAAGATGGGTTAACATTCATTAGAAGTAATGGTCAAGGTAGAGGTTTAGCATTGGATTGGTTATCCCATTATGATATATCTAAAATACACACAACTGGTTGGAAAGAAAGCTTCAAGCTTGATTATGCTACTTATCTGAAAATTTGGGATGTCGGTTGTTCAGATGCAAAGCAATATAATATATACCTGATAGGTAATACAGAAATAGCTAAATGTGGTATAGACTATGCTTTTGGATGTTATACTAAACAAGTTGAAATACGAGATACTGTTACCCAACCATCTAGCTTTAATAAATCTGATTTCTATATAAAATGGGCTGGTGGCGGTTATCAGGATTCTTCTGTTTACCTTAATACTAAATTAGATTGGAGCAGTATAAACGCTGAGCATTCTGGCCAGTATGGGTTAAATACTGGTAGTAGTAAGACAATGGTTATAGACACATTAAAAGTAGGTTATGCATGGCCATCCTATTGCATGGGTTGGGGTAGTCATACTGTTGGAACTATAGGAGCATATCATGGGTACTCTACTGGGACTATGGGTATATTCATGAATACAGGTTCTGATCTTACTATTAATACTATTACTCATGATAATTTAACAAATGATACGAATAATTCAGGATCAGGACGAAGATTTGGAATAGCTCAAAGTAATCATACTGTTTCTCAAAATAGTGCATTGAGTAAACTTTACATCAATGATGGTACTATGAGAGGTAGGATGTATAATTACGGTGGGTCTACATATACAAATAGTGTTGTTCAGAATCATTCATCAGATGTAACGTGGGCTGCTAATATAAGTACAGGAGGTGTATTTGCTACAGATTATGATGGTGTAAGTGGTGCTTTAAAGAACTTTCTTCCATATGGTAAACTAGAGCCAGAAACATCTATTAGGCATACTGCTAGTGGTAAAGCTTGGAAGTTTACAATGGATGCAACTGGAACTACACAAGAAGTCACACTAGGACAAATTGTAGTTGCTGCTAGTTCTTTAGTTACAGTAAGTCTTTGGGTTTATTTAACTAATACAAGTAATGTTACTGGTAAATTAATAATCAAAGGTGAAGCACCAGTAGGATTAACATCTGATATTTCAGTTGACACATCAGGTGTATCATCTAATAATACTTGGACTAAAATAACTAAAACATTTACTCCTACTGCAGCTGGTACTGTTGATATAGCAGTATCATGTTCTACTACGTCAACTTCTCAATACCTTTATATAGATGATCTGGAGGTGTCACAAGCATAATGGCTAATATAATAAGAACAGAAGATGCAGCTAGAGATTTAAAGTACTTCTATGTTGAAGTTGATTCAACTAGAGTACTACCATTTAAATTACCTGCATCAACATCTCAAACTGAAATAGATAGAATAGTTAAAGAATATACAGATAATGAAAAAGAGTTACTTAGTAATGTACAAGAAAAATATGAGAAAGCACAAGTAGAAGCTTTATTACCTGATGAGGCTAAGGTATAATGTCTAATACTGTTTACATTAATGTCAGTGGTACTTGGAAACAAGCTGATGCCTACTACGTAAATGTAGGTGGTACTTGGAAAACTGGTACTGAATTTCAAGTTAATATTTCTAATTCTTGGAAAGGTGAAGCCCTTGCTGGAGGATCATTACCAACTATTGCTAATATTATAACTTTAGATTACCTAAATTGGTCAATGCCTACCATTGGTATCATTGATGCTAAATCAGGAATTAATAGTCCATCTTTAGATTACACAGATTGGTCAATGCCTGTTGCTGGTAGACAAGCTTAAATCTAATGAAGATAATCCTCCCAAACCCTGACTTACCTAAACCTCTAAACATCCCTCAGTTGTACTTTAAACCGCCTACACCGGACGTTCCAGCCTATAAACCTCTATTTATACCTCCGAGTGATTTAGAGCCCCCTGAGGACGTTGAGGAGGAGAAGACAACAGAGGAACCTGAACCACCTAGTTTAAAGATTCCGGTTATTGATATTAAAATGCCAATACCAGAAACAGCTGTGGTGGTTACAGCAGTGACAACAGCAGTGGTAGCAGTAGCTACTACTTCTGTTACACAATCTTTATTTGAACCTATTAAAAAGAAAGTTCAAAAACAACTACAAGCTAAAGTTAATAAATGGAAGGAAAACCGCCAGAAGAAAAAAAAGGACTCCTCAAAA
>VTLG01014142.1_pt1 | contig 18941 bp, 16 predicted proteins | sample 4694571 | NCBI WGS metagenome assembly VTLG01 (sample SAMN12604809, study PRJNA352737) | marine metagenome | biome: ENVO:00000447; feature: ENVO:00000209|ENVO:00000569|ENVO:01000036; material: ENVO:00002151; isolation source: viral sequences binned using virsorter ...
AAACATATAAACTGTTTTGTAGTGCGGCACTTGTTCTCATATCAAACAATGCTGTTGATTGTAGTGCTGATAAATTACCCCAGAAGTCTATTGTAAAGTCTCCTGTTCCAAATCCAAAGTCTGCATTAGTGTTTATTTTTGCCGCATCACCTGTACCACCTAATTGTAAACTTGCAGAACCATATTTCTTTTCCGCTGTGTTAAGTTGTGCATTACCTAAAGCATTAATTGTTTTTCCATTTTGTTCTGCTGGTAAAATAAATCCTGCAGATTTACCATTAATAAAAATTTTATCATTATCTACTGCGGCAATAGTGCCTGATGCAACTAATGATCCGCCAACATCGTAATATGAAATTACATTACCTTGAGTGATTGCACCACCTGATAAGCCTGAAACTCTTAATTGTGTTGTACCTGTACCTTTTAATCCGTTCACTCCGTCATAAGCATTAATTGATGTTGTTGCAAAGTAAGTGAAACTGTTTAACCATTCAACTCTTGCACCATTTGTAAGTGTAATTGCATCAACACCTGGAGTGATAAATGTTGCATTTTGAAATAGTACACTTGCTTCTTGACTGCCTGGAGCCGCCAATTCGCCATCAAAAAATCCACCTCTACCAGCATCGCCCGCCAAGAAACCTCTTGGATCTGATGCTGTTGATGTTGTTCCTTGTGTAATTACAGAAACGTTTCTAATGTAAGGTGATCTGTTTGTTACTGTGAATCCAGTGCTGTCATCATTTCCAGTAGGATTAAATCTAAATGCGTATCCAGTGTTGTTACCAGAATCATAATAGAAATTTTTAACAGTTAAGTCTTCAATTGTTACTTCACCATTTAAAATAAATGCGTCTTTAGTGTTTGTTGCAACACTAGGTTGAATGTTTACTGCTCTAAGTCCATCACCTCTTATTGATACTCCAGTTGGCACATTCATTGGAAATGCTTCTGTGTATGTTCCTGGATATATGTAAATGTGATCACCTGCTATTGCTACTGCCAATGCTTGTTCGATTGTAGCATAAGGATCATTTTGGTGCGTACCTGAATTACTGTCATCACCGTTTGTTGCAACGTATATTATTTTGCCTGGACGTGCTGTTAAGTTTAGTCCTTGTACTGTAATGTTTCCTGAAAGTGTTAAATTATCAACAGTTAAATTGTTTGCATACACATTGTTCCAACGTTTTACAGCAGAACCAATATTGTATGTGTTAGATACATCAGGCGTTAAGTTCGATGTGATATCAGCATTAATAGTAATCGAATCTGTATCACTGTCACCTATTTGGATATTACCATCTGCTCTTATATTTCCTGTTGCGTGAATATTTCCGTTTACTCTTGTGTTACCGTGTACTTCTAAAATACCAGTACCACTTGTTTGAATTTCAAAATTTTGATTGGTGTCTGTTGCTGTAATAGAATTACCAGCAATTATAAGGTCATCTACCTGTAAATTATTGTTGTATAAAATACCATCAGGAGCAGACAAGTTCAACTGTCCAGCAGTTGTTGTTATAGAGTTACCTGATATTGTGATTTGACCAATGTCTAGTTGACCTGTTGCTTCTAAGTTTGTTGTACGTGCTGTTCCAACTACATCTAGTGGATATTGCGGAGTAGCGGTTTTTACGCCGATCCTATTGTTTACTACATCAATGTATAACAAGTCAGTCTCAAAAGCCAAGTTTGTACCTTGTCGTAACAAGTTTGACTTTAAGAGTTGACCCGAAATTCGACCAACGGCCATTGTTTACTCCTTTTTAGCACGGGGATCTTGTCCCACCAACCTACCTTTTCACCTTACACTATTCGTAAGTTCTTCCCGGGTTGAACCAGGGTTTGTCCTGTTGCATCTGGTCTGATAACAACATTAATTGTATTTATAGAATTTTGGTTTTTAATATAGTACACGGTTAATATACTAGTTTAATATAAGATTGTATAACACGTTTAAATCCTGTGCAAAGTCTTCTGTAACTGTTATTTCCTGTAAACCAGTGGCTGATTTCCAACCATTTGCTGTGTAAACTTCTAGTGTAGAACTTGTTTGATTCCAAAATATTTCACCTGCTCTTGGTGTTCTTGCATCTCGCTCTGCTTCAGTACCATAGTGTCCTCTGTATGCTTGAGTTGTATCAAAGTGGATATATCTGTTGGCTTTAGGAGCCGTACCTGTTAGCACAAAGTCAGAGTTGGTTACTGTGTTTAAAAATGTACCACCAAATACTTCAAAATTTGAAGTATCCATGAATATTTTACCATTGCCGTTTGCTTGTAAAGATGCTTCAGGACTGTTTGCTGTTCCTGTTGTGATTTGATTATTATCTATTGCAAACTGATCCTGTGAACTGAGTCTATTTGCAACAAAATTACCTGATCCATCTATTGTTCCTACAGATGTTCCGCCTGCTATAAAGTCAAACTGATTGTTTGATAGATCAATATAAGTGTCATAATCACCATCTCTGATTCCACCAAATGGAATTTTTCCAGTAGAAAATGCTTCAAAATTTTGTCTATCTGTATCATATCTAATTGCATTACCTTGTGCAGGATCTTGTGCTGTTGTACCTGCTGGTACTTCTATATTTGATAATCCTGTAAATTGTAAACTGTTTGTACCAACTCCAAATCCAACATCACCAGCACTTTGTATTTGTGTGTTGAAAGATAAATTTTCTAAATTAACTGATCCTGTACCATTTGCTCTTAAATCTACAGCACTGTTAGAATCAGTTGCTCTGATTACGTTATTTGTAATTTCTATACCATCAAATATTGCTTTGTTTAAATTTGCTTGTCTCCAGTTTTTACTTGCACTACCTAAATTGTGTTCTCTATCTTCTACTGGAATTAAATCATTTTGAAATTCTTGTGCAAAGTCTATGGTATCACCTGGTTGATCACCAAGGTTTATGCCTGAACCTGCTATTGTTGTATTTCCAGTTACATTTAAATTTTGCATCATTGTGGCATTACCATCTATTACAGTTTTGCCAGAAGCATTAATTGTTAAACCATTTTCCAATGTAGAAATTGCATTTGCAGAAATTCTAAAATTAGGCACATCTATTTTTGTTGCATCAATTATAGTTGTTGCACCTGGTGTTCCAACTGTTAATGTTGAACCTCCTAAATCTGAATCAGTAATATTAATACTTGTTGTACCTTTGCCTAAATCAACTATAAAGTTTTCACCTACTCTGAAATCTCCGTCTTGGTCTTGACTTACAAAATGTACTTTTGCATTGTTCGTTGTTACAACTTCATTTTCTTGATTTATTAGATAGTCATCATTTTCTACATCTTTTCCTGTGCCAACATAAGCAAAGTTATGACTAATCAAATATGCTAAACAACCATTTCCATCTGCAACAACACCTTTATTACCGTATATTGTTGCACTTGCTATTACTCTTGCTTCATTCATTGTGCCTTCAGTAACAGCATTGGCAGAAGCACTTTTGAATATGTGTGCTGTTGTGTTGCTCGAGATACCAACGTTACAAGTTATTGACGTTGCAGTTGTTCCTGTAATAGTAACTTTTTTACCCGAATAAGGATCTGTTGACCTAGGGTAAGTGTGATCTGTTTGATGATTGTCCATAGCACACGTAAAAGTTAAACTGTTGTCTGCAATCGTAATTGATTCTCCAACTCTCATTGAGTGATTGCCAATAGTCAATGTCATTACACCAGTTGCTGGTTCATAAGTTCCTGCTGTTGGCGTGTATTGATTTAAGGCGTGTTGCATATACAAACCTCTGTTCGCGAAGTAAGTAAAGCAATCTATAAATTCTATTCTTGATCCGTTTTTAACTGTAACTGCATCTACACCTGGTGTTATAAAAGTTACGCCATTGAATAGCATACTTGTTCTTGGAGAAGCAGTGTCTAAAACATTTGAATCTAGTAATGCACCTTTACCTGCATCACCAGACGCAAATCCTCTTGGATCACTTGCTGTTCTATTAGAACCTTGTGTAATTACAGATACGTTTTGTATGTAAGGTGATTTTGTAACTATGCCGGCGTTTTGTGCAAATCTAAATCCGTATCCAACATCTGTTGTAGAATTATATTGAAATTCTTGTATAGATAAATCTGAAACCATAGATGCATTATTCAATATAAATGCATCATTAAATCTTCCTGGCTGTGTAGGTTTTATTGTGACTGATCTTATACCTGCACCTTTTACAGTTACGTTTGCTGGCACCTCCAAAGGAAATTCTTCTATGTATGTTCCAGGCAAGATGTGCAATTGATGTGGACCTGCAGAACTTTCTTGTATATAACTTAATGCGTGTTTGATTGTACCAAACGCAAAGTTAGGGTGATTACCTGCCAAATTGTCTGCACCGTTTGTACTGACATACCATTTATTTTGAATACCTAAGTTAACGGCAACACCTGCCAAAGAAATTGTATTGTCTATAATTACATCTTGCAAACCAGGCATTGATTGCATATGCATTTGTCCCCAACGTTTGCCTGTTTCACCTAAATTATAAGTTGATGTAGCATCAGGCATTATGTCTGAAGTAATATCTCCCTCAAAACTTAATGAATCTTCTGCTCCATCACCACCAATGAATATATTTCCGTCAAATGAAATATCTCCTGTTGCATGAATATTACCATAGGATTTTAAATCTGAAGGAATATTAAAAATTCCTGTGCCAGGTCCTGGATGAATATTAATGTTATCTCCAGCATATCCTCTGATTGTGCTGTTTGTGAAACTTAAATTGTCTGTACGTAATTCATTAAACGTAAAACTACTACCACTGTTTAAATTAATTGAGCCAACACTAGCGGATAATGTATTTGTTGGACCATCAAATGTTAAATTTCCAAATGATGCTGAATTTGTTGCAATTACATCACCAGTGATTTTTGTATCTCCATTAACTAATAATTCTCTAGTAGGTGAATCAGTTCTTATACCTAACTTATTATTTGTGTGTCCTATGAATAAAGTAGGTGTAGAAGTGACTGCCGTGTTGTCAAAAGTCAAATCACTATTTCTAGTTAGATTTGCCTTTAATAATGGCCCTGATATTTTACCTACATTTGATACTGGCATACTAATCCTTTTTTAGTATTTATTGGATTTTGGAAATGTATTATTTGTCAAAATTGTGCAAAACGTTCACAGGTTTGCCCGTAGGTACTGCTGTACCAAATGTTATATAATAACCTGCTGGATATGAGTTTCCTGTAACTGAACTTTTGCCATCTAAGAAAAATGTGTTACCTAATGCGTTGTTTGCCTCATTAACAAGTGAAGTATTAACAACCAAATATTGTGTTGTAACCGCTGTAACTGTGTATGTGCCATTGTTTGAAGCACTACCAGTGACTACCACTGTTTGACCAACATGATAACCTTTTGTTTGAAAGTCTGTTGCAAGTAATTGACCGAAGTTTGGTCCTGGAGTTGAATTTGTTTTAATTTTAAATGCACCAGTTCCTGTGGCTGGATTACCTGTAGCAACACCATAATCAAACACTGCTTCCATCTGATTTGTGTTTGTGTTGCAAGGATTTTGTGTTAATGTATAGTTTGTATTTGCAATTTGTAAAACATTTTCTACAAGAACAAAAATGTTTTCTGGAGTTGTTGGATAACCTAAACCTGAACCAAAGTTGTCATTTAGTATACCAAAGTTTACTTCTGTGTCGTCACCATTACCTAAATTTTGTAATGTAATGTTTTGTGGCTCAGATAATCTAAATGTTTTCCATTCTACTTGACTTGTACCTGAATTGAATTCATACACTTCTAACTGTCTGTTAGTTGTGTTGTATCTTACTTGTCCTTCAGATGGTGAAGATGGTCTTTGTGCTGATGTTCCTTTAGGAACTAAAAATGCTCCTACTGATTGTGCTTCTATATCTTCGTATTGAGTGTAGATCAATCCTTTACCATTCAACAATCTTTTGTTGGTACTTTGTCTTTTGAGATATCTCATTATACCTCCAAGTAACTTACTACAACTGAAATGCTGTTAGTACCTGAACAAGAAACTTTGAAATAATCACCTGCACCTAAAACTAATTTTTCTGTGTCCAGTGTAAAAGTTTCAGCACCAGGCAATAAAGCATTATTAACAATCATTGATGATGTTGAACTGTATGCGCCTGTTACTGCATACAAATAAAATCTGCTATCTTCTGCACCTGTGGCATCTTCTGGACCTGTGTTAGTAATTAACACCGAAGTGATTGCATATGATTTGCCTGCTGGCACAGTTAATACATCAACTGTTGCTCCTGTTGTTATGTTTTGGTTTACTATTGCCATTTTTTCTCCTTAAAATATTAATCCAAAAAGTAGTGCTCTGTTTGTACTGATCACTTCTCCTCTTGCGTCATTTGTATTTACAAAATATAATCCTGTATTGCCTCCGCTTGGTGTTTTACTGTACAATTTCACCCCATTAGCGTCATATTGAGGGTCCACTTGCGGGTCTTGTAGGCTTGGTCTATTGTTGACCACCAACGAATCATTTATACGCACACTACCAGTTCCTGGTGCTTGTATTTCAATATCTTGGTTAGAATTTAAACCGCTGATCACATCATCTTCTATTCTGATGCTACCAATATCTGTCATTTGATTGTAAATTTCTAAATGACTTGGTTTCCATTTTGCATACAAAACATTGTCAATTTTTGTTTCAATGATACTTGTTGTGCCTGACGTACTGTTGTCCGTAATTCTTACTTCTGTATCACCTTGTATAATTTTAGGAAAGTTTGCACCTAGTACAACATTATTAATTTCATCGTCAACATATTTTTTATTTGGAATATCATTTACATCTGTTAGTAACGCTTCGTACCCTGCTCTAATAACTCTTAATGTGCCTGCTCCACCTGGTTCAAAGTAAATTGCATTGTTGTTATTAATGTTTGCGAGTTGTAATGATAATGTTGTTCCACCAGCATCTACTAGTTTAAATCCACCTAAGTTTGGACCTTGTCCTGCTTGTTGACCAACTCCTGGACCTTGTGATGTTGTTTGTGTGTTTGGATCATTCCAAGTAATAGTTTCATCATAAACCATTCTAACATCTGCACTTTGTCCTCTTTCAACTCTTATACCTGCTTCTTGTCCTGTAACTGAAACACTGTAACCTGTTTCACCTTTGTTAACAACTATTTCATTGTCTTGAATTTCTAATGTAGAAGAATTTACAGTAGTCTGCGTTCCGTCAACTTGTAAATCTCCTGTTACTTGTACAACACCAGTTGCACCTACATCCAATATGATACTATTAGTGTCGTCAACACTTATCTTGTAATTGCCGTCATTAATAATAATATTCTTTGCCATCTTTTTCCTTTATTTTAGGGAGTGTTGCCACCCCCTAAAAAAATTAATTATTAACCGTTAGGTATTGAAACACTTACGTTTGCTTGTGGACCTGATGCAACAAGAAGAGCTCTGTCTCCTACTGCAAATTGTGATCCTGTTCCAAGAGCGCCAACTATAAAGTGACGTCCTGTAATTTTACTTGCAAAGTATGTTCCACCTGCACTGTCCGTACCAGTTACTTGACACTGACCTGCTGTTAGTGAACCATGTACTACTGCTGTAAGTACACAGGTTTGAGTTCCGTCTGATGTTGTTACACGAAACTTTTTGTTACCTTTTTGGATTATTTCAGTAGTGTCGTTTGCACTACCACCGTCAACAAATGCTTTGAAGATCATCTGATTACCACCAAGTCCGCTTGAACCGATTGGCAATGCTGTGTTCACACTTGCTAGTTTTGATGTGCCTTGAACTGTTTCGGCACTTTTTATTGGTCGTCCCATTTTTTTTCTCCTATTTTAGAAGTCCAATCCGGGTTCTATCCGGTACGCAGTGGGTTATTACTGCATAAGACTCCGACTATGAAGTCAAAGTACATTTGAACTAGAAGTATTTATCGTTTGCTGAGTGATGCCAATAGTTCCACTTTTGAGAACTTTTTTATGTGATTTATGGCGTTTTCAAGTATTTGATCTGCTTCATCTAGGTACCTTTGCTTCTTTGTTCTGCGGTAGTCTATGAGCACATCTGATCTTTGATCCATCATTTTGTCTACTGAATCTTCTAATTTTTTAATATCATTATGGAATATTCCATGCTGTTTTTTCCATACTTCTATACGATCTCTGTAATCATTGTATTCTTTTATAAGTGCTTCACTGTTAGTCATTTTTCCAATGCTCCTTAATATCTCTTGCACCATATGTGACTAGGAAATTTGCACCTGCTCTACGGTATACTTGACATAATTCTATCTGATGTTGAAGACTTGGCAATCCTCTGTATTCATCTGAAACTTGATACAATCCTACTGGTATGTACATATTTGATCTTATTAAACTTATGTCATCTAAACTGTGCTGTGCAGGTTTTAAAATAATATAATCTGCTTTTTGACTCTTGTATTGATTAGCAGTTGCCACCATTCCAAATGCATTGTCAACAGGAAGTTGATATGAACGTCCACTTGTAGGATTACTTTGTGCAACATCTCTAAATGAACTGTAAAACACACTTCTCCATTTTACATATGCCATTACTTCTTTTTTAGTTTCCTGTTTTAAATTTCTTACTGTGTAATCACCCATGTCGCTAGGCGCTAAAACATCTGCACCTGCTGTTTCTAATTTTCTGCCTAAGTCTATTAAAAGTGATTCACTAGTGTCCGGTTTGTCTATTACTCTACAATGTCCGTCTGGTAATGTTGAACACAAACATACGTCAACAATCAATTGTATTTTTGGAAATTTATTTTTTATTTTGTTTACTACTTCTGCTTGGAAATCCCATGTGGGTAGCCAAGTTTTTGTGTCAGGTGTTATGAATAATAGGAAACTGTCAATGCCTAGATCGATATCTTTTTGTATTCTTTCGATTATGTCTGTTTGGGAATAACTCGAATTGTTTTTTCCTAAACCAGCCTCTCTAGTATAGCCAGATTGGTTTACAAAGATAGGCTGGATTAGTTCCATTACTAGTCTTTCTTAGGTAGTGCTTTACACTGTTCTTCTGACGCAGGTAATCCTGTGTTTTTGTCATATATCCAAACGTATGAGTAACTGACACTGTCGTCTTTTACCACACATTTTTTACCCAAAGAAACTTTTGGATTAGATACACTACAAGCAGATAAGAATAAGATTCCTAGTATTATTATCGCGATGTTCTTCATACACTAATAATATAACAAATTTTGGTTATATTGTCAACTAAAATTTTGGTGCTGGAGTGAATAAATCTGGCTTATGTGACAAGCAAACTGCTTTGGCATTGTCTTGGAATTGGTCACTTTTTTGGAGATTTTCGTTGGCATAACCCATATGTTCAATACATTCTTTTTCGGTAGCATATTGAATACTGCTCCAACCTTCTGGATGAACAAAATCACCTGCTATCCAAACCCCTGATAGATAAAAATATATGACCAACCATTTCATAATAATATTTAGATGGTCTACTCAAAAAATTATGTGCTGTTATTCAGTCATAAAAAAAGGACGGACCGTTCTTCATTGCCGCCCTTCAGTTAGATTAAAATTGAAATCTATTATTGTGTAACTTCTGGAGCAGGCTGACCTGACCAAAGTACCCATGCAAATACAATCACAACAACTGCAACTGCAATCCATGTTTTTTTACTTTTCAAAAATGCTTTCATTTTATTTCTCCTGATTGCTTATAAACAAAAAGGGCGACTTAAAAAAGCCGCCCTTTAAATTTTTTCCGTTTGCTAAGAATTACGCAAATGAAATGTTTGACATCGCTACTTCACCCACGTAGTCACCAGCATTACCTAGTGAAGACGCTGTGTTCGACAATTCTACGTAGCCGTATCTTGTCATAAAAGATACAACTGGTTCGAAAGTCGATGGGTCAAGAACAACACCGCTTGACATTAACGGAATGTATGGACAGTAGAACGCCGCCGCATCTGCTTCAGATGAGCCTTTGTAACCTACTAATACAGCACCGTTGTCTGCTTGGTATGTGTCAACGTAGATTTTCATCGCACTGTTCAAAGTACCAACAAATTTTTGGTTAGTTGGCGCTTCAAAAGAACCTTCAGTTGTTCTTGCGAACGCTGAAGTTGTTGCTGACTGAAGTACAGTTAAAGCCTGTGGTGATACCACTGCCCAGTTACCTGCACCACGTCTTGTTCTTTGTGCAATTTTGTTAGCAGTTCTGTTGATTAAAACAGCCAAAGCCGCGTGTTCATCACCTACGAATGTTGCCGTACCTGATACTGCCGCTTGGTTGAATGTTTCTTCAGTTGCCGCTAATGATCTTAATGAACCTAAGATTTCTTGGTCGATTTCAGCAGTTATTTCTTGTGCTAATGCCGCCATGATCTCAGCCTCAACGTCGATCCCTTGTTGTGCTTGTGCATCTTGTGCCGACTCAAATGTCCATCTTGCTTGTAACTTACGAGTTTTTGCTTCAACTGTTTGTTTCAAGATTTGGATTGACATTGCTCTACCACCAGTACCTTCTTTAGTTGCTGTTGCATCTGCAGTACCGTCTGGATCTGTACCAGCACCTGAATATGCTGTACCGATTTTGAATGGTGAAAGTGCTTCTTCACCAGCCGCCACGTTGTCGTTCGCTTCTGCGTAACGTACTCTTAGAGTGTGGATTTGTCCAACTGGACCTGTCATTGGTTGTACACCAACGATTTCGTTTGCGATCACAGTAGGCATAACCCTTCTGATCACCGGTAGGATCACTCTGTTCAAAGTTGCAACGTTACCGGCAGATGTAGCACCTGCTGTTGCCGCCTCAGCCAAATACTTTTTAGTATTTTCTAAAGTCGACTCCATAACTGCTTTTTTATTTCCAGTTAGGCCTTCTAATAACGCACTCTTTGTATCCTGCCAGCGAGTTTCTGTTAGTTCTGACATTGTCGTTTTCTCCTTTTTATATACCCGCCAGTCTTCTAATGTCAACTATATTACTGTTGAACTGACTGCCGTTTACAATGTTTGTTTCTTTGTCGCCTGTTACTTCTGTGCCTTCATTTAACGCCTGTTTTTTCGCTGGAGACCTACCGTTTAATACAGCCGGTATGTACTTTTCGAATTGCTTTCGTAAAGCACCCGTCTGTACACTCTCCAGTAAGTTAGTCATTATATCTTTTTGTTCAGCATTCAATGGAGTTACTAACTCATTGATTACTTTTTCTCTCTCTGCTGTATTTTTTAAATCTTCGATTTCTTGTTCTTTAGATTCGATGATCTTGACTTTCTCATCAGCAGTCTTCTTCGCATCTTCTAATTGTTGGTTTGTTGTATCTACAACTTTTAGAAGTTTGGCTGTTTCGCTCTTGCTGTTCAAGAATGATTGATTGTATTCTTGTGAGTAAGATTCAAACAGTCTGCGACCAAAGTCATTTTTACGAGCCGCGTCAATATCTTCTTTCAATGAAGCAATTTCTTTTTGTAAAGTTTTGCTTACGATTTCAGATACTTTTGCCGCACCTTTTGTGATGAAGTTATTTCTAACTTTCTCAAAATGTGCTTTCGCTTCTCTGATTAGACGTACTTTTGTCTCAGCAACGTCTTGTTTATCTTGATGAAACTCTGCGATCTCTTTGGATAGAGCCTCTACAACAAACTCTTCAAGTTTCTGGAAGTTTTCCGCCATAACTTTTTGGTCTGAATGTAGTTCAGAAATTTCAGATTGTAGCCTGTCAAAAACAAATGCCTTAAGTTTGCTAGAATGCTCACCAATTTGTGTTGCATACTTAACTCTTTCTTCAGCCAATGCTTTTTTGTCAGCCGCTAGTTCCTGCATTTCTGCTTCGATTCTTTCTGATACCATTTTATCCACAGCATCAGTTAAATTTGCTTTGTCGTGTTCATACTTCTCAGCAAATTCTGAACGAAGTTCAGCAGTAACAGAAAGTTTATTTTCTTCAACCTTCTGTGTCCAAGCGTCTTCGATTTCCGCTCTGATCTCTTCCGAAATTGCATTGTTTTCAAAAAGTGATTTCAGTGCTTCTAACATTTAGTTTCTCCTATTTAGATTGGAGTTTTCCAATTATGTTTATTAGTTGTTCTTTTAAGTATTTTTCTGCCTTTACGTCCCTTGCTGTGTTAAATGCCTTCAGACCACCTTTTGTATTCATAAGATGCTCGTAAATTGGCGTAGGATATGCTCCCGGCGCCGATGGTTGAGCAACTATGTCGATGGTGATAATTTCAAAATCTGATACGTTTCCGGAACCGTCTTCTGATACATTACCTGAACCCCTACTGGAAACGCCTAGTTTCACTCCGCTTTCCAGCATTGTTTTCACTAGTGTTCCCATAGGAGTTGGTAAAACTTTCATTTTTCCGTAACCGTTAGGTCCGTCCATCCACATTTCATTAACCATGTGTGATACACGATCCAAATTGATGTTTAGTCCTTCTGGATGATCTACTTCGCCGAGCACTGAGTACCCGCCTTTGATTTGATCGTTGAGCGTACTGACAGCCCTTTGGATTTCGTTAACAGGATACACTCTCTGGTTGGCGTTTTTCACACCTCCCTGAATGCAGATGCCTTTCATATAAAGGCTTTTACCGTTGTTTTCATCCTTGGTCTCAACGACTATTCCCGCTTGGTCAAAAGTCAGTGTCTCACGTAGTTGTAACATCCGTTCGTCCTAAATCAATTATTAACTGCCAATTGCAGATTTTTTAGCGGAACCGTCAGTTCCATCTGCTGTATTAGCCTTTGCCGCTGATTGTTTACTTCCTGCTTTAGAGCCTGGCGTGTTAACATTTCCAGCATTGTCTTCTTTAGGCATAGGTGCTTTACCACCTTTTTCTTCACCGCCTTGTACAAGATTTTTGCCGTCTGCTTTCGCGTCAGCACCACCTGATTTAGCAACTGGAGACGCAGTATTGTCGCTACCATCTGAATGTTTAGCGTCAACTTTGTTTACGTACTCTCTGATTTCTTCTGTTGCTGTTTTAGGTGTGTTGTCTTTTGCCTCTACTGCTGGGATCACTTCCTCAGGAGCAAGTTCGGGAGCAACTTCTACTTCTCCCTCTGCATCTTGACTTACGATTGCTTCTTCTTCGCCTTTGTCTTCTGCGTCGTCGTCGCCTTCGCCCTTGTCTGACATCATTTTTTCAAATTCTGCTTTAAGGTCATCAATTGCATCTTCTAGGTCAACAACTCTGTCTTCGATTTCTTCAGCGTCATCGCCTTTGTCATCGCCATTGTCGTCGCCATTTTCTTCACCGTTATCTGCCGCTATGTCGCCCATCATGTCGTCTGTTGCATCGCCACCGTGTGCTTCATCTGCCGCTACTTCGGAATTTTCAGCATCTACAAGAGATTCGTCAGTTGCTTCTTCATCTTTAGACTCTTCTTCTTTAGTTTCTTCGTCTTTAGATGCTTCTTCTACTGCTTCATCTTCTTTAGACTCATCAGAAGCCTTCTCTTCTACTTTGTCGTCTTCTTTTTTATCTTCTTTAGACGCTTCTGTAGTTGCTTCTTCCTTGTCTTCTGCTTTATCTTCTGTTTTTTCTTCTACTTTGTCTTCTGCTTTGTCTTCAGATTTCTCTTCGACTTCGATATCTTTGATATCATCTTCTAAAAGACCTTCATAGATTGATCTTGATTTTTCTACAACGATATTGTGGAAAATCTCTTCTGCCGCTGATTTATCGTCAGCGATCAATTTTTCAAGCATTTGCTCGAATTTACTTTTATCTGACATTGTTTTTCTCCTATTAACTGTTTTTGATAAGACTGTCCTTATTATTTACATTATTGTTGGTAAAAACGGCAGATAACGGGCCGTTAGAGAGTGTTTTAAACGTCGATTTTACAGGTGATAGCGTCTTTTGAACTCTTGCACGGTGATTTCACTGTAATTTGTGTACTTCTTTAAGTCTTTTGCTTCAAACACGTGTGTTCCTTCGGGTACTACTCTCACAAATCTCTTCAGACCATTCTTCTGGAGTATGATAGAAGTTTGTCTATTCCAGTTGCCATGATATGTTGCCACGTCTGTGTTCTTTTTGTAGTTGGGTGTATCACCATATATGTTGTTTAGTTTGCCATCTTGGTTGCCTATGAAGTCAAAACCCAAGATGTATATCAATTGATGCTCTTTTTGTGTGGCTAGATAAAGTGCTGTGGGTCCTGATGACCAACCTAGACTAGGTTCAAAGAAGTTTAAGCCATTCCACTTCTTATATGCTCTATTTGGATTGGTCCAAACCGGCATTCTCCTGTGAGCATCAGCAGTGCATATCTCGTTAATCATCTTGGCATCTACTGCCACAAGGTAATCTGGTGTGAATGTTCTATATACGGCATTGCAGGCATACACTTTGCCGTGTTGTTTAAGAGGTTCCAATGGTATAGGCTTACGACTGAGACCGTTGCCCAGTACAAATGCCACGGACATCTATTATACCTCTGGTTGATTAGCGGCGCCGTACATATCTCTCACAAAAGTCAACTCTTTTTGTTGCTCATCTTTGTGGAACTCGCCGGCTTTACGTGCTTTGTTGATCTGTTTTAATGTAAGTCGTGTCTTACGTGTATCACTTACACCCATAATACCTTGGTCAGATGTAGGATCGTATTCCTTTTGTTCACCTGATTCAGTGGAAATTTTGTCGAAATAAAATAATTCACGTAGTATCATAATGATATTTATGTTTAAGTGCCTGGAGTTGTGGTACCTGCGTCTGGTGGAGTGCCTGCTCCTGGTGTACCTGCTCCTTCGTCGCCTGGTTCAGTTGCTGGTGCTTCTGGTTCAGCCGCATCTAAGTCTGCTTGAATACCTGCTGTGCTAACACCTGCACTTCTTAACTCTGTTGCCGACGTTGTAGGTTTAGCCTGCGTGGTTGCATCGTTTTCTTCTCTCCACAATCTTTCGTTTTCTGCCATTTCTTCTGGAGTTAATCCTAAGAATCTTGAAAGTGCATAACGTTTGCTCACAAATGGAACCTGAGCAATCTGTGTGTAAGTAGAAATTCTGTTGTTATCTACCTCTGCTTGTCTGTAAGAAGCAAAGTTCATTGGTGGATTAAACTTGATATCAAACATTGCGATGTCAATGTTAACACCTTTTTCTATCAAATACTGTTTGAACTCTTGATTGAATTCATTTGATACCATGTTTTGTAATCTTTCACAGTATTTGTTGAATCTTAATTCTTGAATGTATGCTGTGCCTACTCTACCATCATTGTATTGGCTCTGTCCATCATCTGCACCTGTTGGCAAATAAGAACTTGGTATACGTAAACCTCTTAATAGTTTGTTTGTAAAGTATTTTAGGTCATCAATCTCACCTAAATTAGTACCGCCTGGTAATGTTTCTACTTTAGAACCTCTACCTTCTGCTGTTTGTGGGAAGAAATAATCTTCATTGATTGATAATGGATTGTAACTTGAATCAATTACGTTTGTACCACCACCTGTGCTTGACGGAATACGTCTTTGGTGTATTTCTGTTTTAACTCTTTCTACAAATTGCATTGCCAAGTGCGATGGCATATTACCTACATCAATATAAAACACTCTACGTTCAGGTGCTCTTTGTACTCTGTAAATTATAATTGCATCTTCTAGTAATTCTTTTTGTTTGTAAACTTTAAAAACACTTTCTAACAAACTGTTTCCAAACGGAAAGTTTAAATCTAGACCTTCACTCAAACTTAAATGGAACATATGTTTGGCATCAACAGCAATTTCTCTTTGTCCTGTTGCAAATCTTGTTCCTGGTGAATCTTGATAGTTTGCACCAACCATACCTCTTACACCGCCTGTTAAATATCCTGAACCACCGCCAGTAACATTACCAGTTGTTTGATATGGAGTCGTTGCTACAAGATTTCTAAAGTTAAAGTTGATGTCTCTTACAACATATTGTTCAGGAGTTTTTCCTGTGCTTTCATTTACAATAATTTTAGAAACTTTTGCTGGATCAACATGAAATAATTTCTTTGTTTCCGGATCTCTAATAAAGAATGCATCACCATATTTGAATACATTACGCATTACCTTGAAAATTCTTTTGTTTAAATCATTTAATTTGCACCACTGATGCAAGTATTGTTCAATAATCTGTACTTCTGTGTTTGTTGCTTTTTGATTGTATGTAAATTTAAATGGAGTATTGTTTTGTGTGTTGTTCTGTGTGCAAAATTCTGCAAGAATATCAAGTGCGGCATTGACCTCACTGTCCATATCCATCACATTGTATTGTCCATATCTTTCTATTCTGTTTGGTGCACCACTGTATACATCTGGAAGATAGGATGAATAGTTAGAACGTGCTGGTCCAGGTTTACCTGTTATACCGCCGCCCATTGCTGAATATGTTCCATCAGATGCTCCTGCAACTGGTACTTCACTAAAAAATTTTTTCCAACTCATTATGTATTATCCGCCACTACTTTTGTATTATCTGATACGTTCTTAGCAAATTTATTGTTCTCACTCATCATCATTAAAACTTGCTCCATTGTAGTATTTAACTTATCCAACTTGTTTCCTGTTTCAGTTGCGGATGTTGTGATTGTGCCCGACATTCCGGTATTCAAACTATTCATTGCTTCTCCAAGATTGCTTAAACTATTAGCATATAGGTCAATCTTGCCTTTGTCAAGAGAATCTAGCGTTGCATTGATACTTTTGGCAAAGTTTTCTGGTCCACCGCCAAAAAGTTTTCCAAAAAATCCTGTTGCTGATGCACTTGTGGCACTTCCCATGTCCACCATTGCACCTGCCAGTGTTTTCAAACCATCTGCTGTATCTTTTAGACCTTGACCGTCTATGTTGGTGACCGATTCTATACCAGTTGAAAACTTTTCTAATGCACCACCCATTAGGTATGTTGCACCGGCAATACCTGCACCCAATACTGCAATAGATCCTGCTAGAATTGAGGCACCTAATAAAATTTTAGGATTAGCCAGTCCGCCTAATGCTCTTCCTAAAGCAGAAAATATTGCTCCTGCACCTCTACCTATTCCTCTTGCTAAACCACCTACACCTGCTCCTAATTTGCCAACTGTACCACCGCCACCGGCACCACCTAGATATGAACCAGCAGTAGACAAACCTTTGCTAGCCGCTTTTCCTAAAGTGACTCCGCCTGCTCCTAATCCTAGTAAACCGATTATGCCTACAAGTGCTCCAACAGCCTCTCCCATTTTTTCAGTTACAGCCGATACAACATTGCCTAATCCTTCCAGTACGAATGCAATACCTTTAAATGCTTCTGCTATTAGAGTTGTTGCCGGAGCCAACACTGCCGCGAATGCTGTTCTTAGTCTTTGTGTTGCTCTATCAAATTGAAGTGCGGCTGTGCCTGCGGCTTCTTGTGCTTTTCTTTGTTCTTCAGTTACTTCTTGTAAATCACCTAAAGCATTTTTGAATGCAATAGTTTCAAATCTTACATCAAAGAAGTCTACGCCGAATTGTTTTAATTGTGCAAATCTCTGTCTTTCTTCTGCACTTAAATTTCCTGTCTCTAGTGCCGCTGATTGAAACACACCCATCAACTGCTCCACAGAACCTTGCTCACCTCTGCTGACTCTATCTAGTGCTTCACTGAATCCTTGCAACTGTAGAATACCAGCCTCTCTTGCATTTGTAGGAATACCTCCTGTTGCAATTAAATTTCTTAATGACTGTCCAAGTTCTTGTGAACCTTTATCTGTTAATGATAATGCTCTTTGTATTACTGCTTGTTGTTTTTGATCCATACCAGCCATCTGTAATTTTAATCTAGAGTCCGCGGCATTCTGTTTCATTTCTTGTGCTAACATATCTCTATTTTTTCCTGTCAGCCTTGTTAACAAGTCAAGGTTAGTTAGGTATTCATCCGCACCTGAGGCAAGTTCTCTCGAAGTCATTGTTTGTGTTCTACCTAATTGAGTTTGAATTTCTAAATATTCACCTGCACCTTCGGCAATTCTGTCCATTGTAAATCCTAGACCAGTTAATTTTTCGAATGTTTCACCTTGTGACAGTTCTATAAGTGCTTGTGAAAACCTTTGAAATCCTTGACCAGCAGTTCCACCTAGTAAAGCAAGATTGCCTTGCGCCGCCGCAACTGCCTGAGTAAGTTGCCCCATTGTTAGTCCTGTTAGTCCAGATACTCTTCTTAAATCACTGATACTTTGACCTGCTGTCGCACCCACAGTAGAAAGTTGTCTGTAAAAATCTACGTTCTCAGCCAATGCATCTAAAAGAGTACTTGCCGCATAACCAACACTTTGTCCTAGTGTGCCCATCTGTGCAGTGGCATATTTTACTGTACTACCTAAACTGTTTAATTTGCCTGTGGCTAACGTAACACCGACAGCCATTGTGTTTTGCAGTTTGGCATATTTGTTTAATCCTGTGCTTGTTTCTTCTAAATCTTCACTGAGGTCTTCCAAATACGAACCCACAGTTTTCATTTCTTTGGCAGTCTTTCCTGTGGCTTGTGCCACTGACGCCATGCCTGTGGTACCTCCCAGTGCTTTTACCAATGCTTTAAGTGTGGTTTCCTGAGCAACGCCTGAGGCGGCTATGCCCTTTGCCAATGCATCCAATTGATCTGGTGTTAAATCTGCCATATTACCAAATTGTATTTAAATCCAATCATTAAGTACGCACTTAATACTCATCACTAAATATGTGTATATAAAAAAGTGCGTTACACTTTCTTGTATTTATTGGAGATAAAATGACAGAATTACAACAAGGACAAATACCACAAGCGAATCCTTTAAAAAAATATTACAGACAACCTAAGCAGTATATCAAACTGCCTAGCGGTTATAAATTTTATCCTGAAGGAGCAATACAAGTTCCAGAGTCAGGAGAGATTGCTGTGTACCCGATGACAGCAAAAGATGAATTACTCTTTAAAACACCA